>Ga0310342_100000088_pt1 | contig 42734 bp, 51 predicted proteins | sample S15DNA20500_MG_FD_206155 | JGI IMG/M metagenome (GOLD analysis project Ga0310342, IMG submission 206155) | Marine microbial communities from station ALOHA, North Pacific Subtropical Gyre - S1503-DNA-20-500_MG | ecosystem: Environmental > Aquatic > Marine > Oceanic | place: Pacific Ocean: North... | reverse complement strand
CCTCAGTGGTCTCCTCTTCATCAGACTGTGCTTCTGTCTCTTCGGCCACTGTCGATTCATCCTCTGATGTCTCATCGTCATCCTCATCTTCAAAAATACCAGCTTCACGAAGTATTCGTGTAGTTTCATCTTCAATTGGTATCTCTGTTTCTAGAGTTACAGTATCATAATGCTTGTTGATTTTCTCAGCAAGTGCTTTCATTTGATCTAAAATATCTTTATATGTTTCTACTGCCATTGTAATCTCCTACTTGTATTTTTTTCCTTTCTTTGCGGATTTTGTTGCTACCGCATACATTACACTTTCACCGTCCTTTCCATATTGGTCAGTAAAATTCTTTTTGTGTGATTTTAATTTTTTTACGTTATGTTCCTTGTTTTTTTTTTCAGTTCCGGAAAGTTTCCTTTCTGTTCTTATAGATTCTTTCTTATTAGAGTATTTGAAGGGAGTAAGTGTTGTGTCATCTCCTACAGCATCTCTTGCGATGCGATCGCTGGCCGCTTTAAACTCAGCGTCAGATTCTTTATCATCATCAGTTGGGGCATTTTGCTGATCTGCTATTGCCTTCCGAACTCGTGCAACAAATGTACTATCCTTAAATTGTGGATTAATCTCTCTTAATTTGTCCATTACATGAGTCATAAAATCCATACGAACTTTAGGATTACCTGGAAATGATCCAATTAAATCAGCAATCACTTCAAAATGTTGCCTAGTCATAGCTACTGCTTCCGAAACATCTCCTTTATGATTAATATAATCCTTAATCATTTCATCATCCATATCATGCAACCGCTTCCAATCTGGATCACCTGCCCATTTAATACCTGCTTTGCGATCTGCTTCAATGTCGGCTTCTCCAACTAACTTACCTTTGAAAGGATGTTTAGTTCTTCCAGGCTTTGCGTTTGGTGTTGCATCACTACCTTTAACTTGTGTATTATGATACTCTGGTCTAGCAGAACCTTCACTGTATACACTAGGATCTTTATTTTTCTTCTTTTTTGTTCTTCGAATTAAAGCCGGTCTACCGTCTGGTGTTGGAGTAAAAAGACTCGAAGCAACACTAGCAATACTTCCTGCTGATGTTGTCTCTATAATTGCTTTAACTCCTATATCTTTTATTTTCATTATTAAATTCCTGAAAGCCTTTTAAGGCGTTTTAAATCTTCAGCCTGCATGTCTTCTTTATCAACAAAAACATTCTGATCCACATAAAATGATGTCTCGCCGTCAGTAAACTCTACTTGTGTATCACCGGGTTTCATTTTAGCTTTAAAGTCAGACAATACTGCACCAGCAGTTTGGCCAGGACGAACATTTACCTTCGGTGGTTGTTTTTTTGCCATATCCGGTTGCGGACTTGCAGTAGGCGATGACGGTGGTGGCGCAGCTGCCATTGATTTTGATTGCTGTGCTACTTGTCGTTGTTGTTGTAAATCTGCAAGATGTCTTTTTTGAGTTGCTGTCAGTCCAACTTGTGGGACTTGTTTACCTGTTGTAGCTGCTGTTGGATATTGTCCTATGGCACCAAGAGCAGCTGGATTTTTAGTATTCGATGCAGCGCCTTGATGATTTGAACTAGCATTTCTAAACGGTTGTTCAGTTAACTCATAATTCTCTTTAGCCTCTGTTGCAAGAGCACGGGCAGTATTAACATCACCAGATGCTAACGCATTAGACATATTTAAATATTGCTTAAATCGTAAATTTTTACTAATAGCAACTGCTTCATCTTTAGATATCTCTAATATGTCAGCAAACGCGGTATGAATGTTTGATCCATACCTATCAATTAATTTTGCTGTTAATTTCTCATATAATCTAGTTTTCATCGTCTATGCCACCACTTACCTGCTTTACTTGTTTTTCCTTTTGGCCTCGTTGATTTATTTAATGATGTTAATCGTCTTGTTATTGGATTAAATCTTTTTGCTCTCTTTGTTTTTCGAACAATTCGTGGACCTAACCGTGCCCGGGTTCTCTTAATAGAAAACCTTTTCTTTACATCAAGTGGTTTAGAACAACTTGCTGGTGTTGCAACTAGCCTATTCTTACGCCATCCCGATGAACATCTAAACTTAACAACAACCTTGTTACCGCGTCTTGCCCAAACACGCCTTGCTTCTACAATTGGATCTTCGCCTAACAGGTCTACTAAATTCATACTTATATTTATGTGTTCTGAATAAGTTTTTAAATTAATTTAAAAGGGCAGTTAAGATACCGCCTAAAAGAGTTACAAAAATTGCACCAATTCCCCAAAAGAAAACCTTTTCTAACCTAATTATTTGACTACTATTATTATCAATTTTATCAGTTAAACGAACTTCACAATCCTGCAAATGCTGTTGTACAGCCAAAAATCGTTCACTACAAATAGCAACATGCGCTTCAAGGCTTTCTGACTCAATCTCATAAGTCTCTCCTGAATGTACATGAAATCGCTTTGGTTGTTGTTCTGCCATAGCTATATTTATAATCTTTCTGATTCGATAAAATAAGTGTTTTTAATTCTACGATCTTTAGTTTCAAGATATTCTAACTTATCAATAACTGGCATGCCATTTAATTCTTTAACTAAAAAATCAACTGAGATAATACCACTATATTCAACTGCAAATGACCAAGTCCATACATTTCTTACCTTAGTTTTATACTCACTACCAAATTTAAAACCAGAAAGTTTCTTTTTTTTCTTCTCTGGTTCTCTTGAACCCAATGGCTGACATCTCATACTAACACCGTTGATAATCGTATCCCAATTTTTTTGTGAAACATCTTTTCTTCTTTGTGAGGGTGTAATATCAATTAAAGTATATAAGGTAAACCATGTTGCATTTTCAGGATTGAATTCATGCATAAAAATATTTAGTACTAATAAAAAACCCCCTCAAGGAGGGGGTTTTGTATTTGTGTTATACTAAAAAAAATTAGTATGCAACTGCTGTAACTGTTCCGCCTGTTGCAGCTGACAATGTTGCCGCTGTCCATGCACTTGGTGACTCTACTGCGAATGCTGTGTTACCAGCTGCGTTTTCTAGAACACCAATAATTATTACAGAAGCTTTTGATTCGACAATGTCGAAAAATGCTGTTGCGACTGCCGCGGCTGTCATATCAAGTCCTGTGCAGGACCAGTGATCAATGTCATGTCCGATAAACGAACCAGCTGCGATTGCGCCATTTACTCTTGCTACCATTGGAATTTCTCCTTTTTATCATTTAACTGGTTTTACCAGTTCTATACTTTTATTTATCACTAATGAAGTAATTATAAGTAGATCTTTAATTTACTTCTGACCATGTCGGCCATAGTCGCTTTTCCATGACCTTTTTGGTGTTTGTCTACCAGTTAGATGTTTACCCAATCGATATGCACCGTATGTTCCAGCGCCTACTAACCCAACACCAAGAGCAATCTTTGATCTTGTCGACATACCACCCTTTGTATTTGCTGGCTGTACTTTTTCCATATCTCTAACTGGCTTGTTACTATCATATTTTTTCTCTTTTGCTAATTTTACCATAAACGGCATAAGTTCTGACCTACGTGCTCGTGCTCGAAATGCCTGTAAAATTCGTGTTATAACCAGTGTCTTTTGCCCATGTTTCAAATTTGCCCAATCTGAAGCTAGACGACGAATTGATTTATACTGTGAATTATTAACTTGTAACTGCCTTTCTAATCTAAACAAAAATTGAGAATCAAAACTTTTGTTTACTCTAGCTTTACCAGTAAATCGAAACCAAGTCTTTAATTGTGTCTGATTTACTTTCACATTATCTACAAACAACTGACTTGCTTCTTTATCTGAAAATAACGAACTTGTATCATCTGTACCAACTAGTCCAACTAATAAAACATACAGATCAGTACCATTCATTCTAAACACATCCCAATTATTAAACATTACTGTTTTTTTAGCATAACTTGAAGCAACTGGTGCATATTTAAACTCATTTTTAAGAATAGTTAATGTACAACAATATAAGAATACAAGATCCGCAGCGTCCTTTGCAGTAAATTGTTTTATCTGTTTTTTCTGCCGAATTAATCGGCTTTCACATAATTCAGTAATAAACTCTAATTCCATAATAATATTTACCGAAAAGTTGATTTAAAATTGGCCGCACTAAAACCAAGCCTGTCAACAATCTTTACTGCATTGCCAATATGATCTACTGCTACAAATCCTTCCGGATCTACAACATCATATGACCCATCTGGGTTAATTTGAAAAGTATCCATTGCTTTAATTTTATTTAATTTTGCTGAAAACAAACCTTTAATACCAAATAAAATTAACCATACCTCATATAACTTTATAAACCTATCTCTATTTGCTTCAAAAAATGCTAATCCTTGTTCAAGTTCTTGTGTTCGCTTATCAATAGTATCTTGTCTTTTTAACGCTGCTATCGCAGTTTCTGTCTTGTCTTCAAACCGACTAATAAAACTATTAGCAAATGCTTCGGGATTTTCTGGAATTGTTCCTTGTTGTTTAATACTAGCATTAATAACTGCTTCTAGACTTTGTTTAAGGTCTTTACCTAATTCAGTTGTTTCAATAAAATCAAATGCTTTTTTACCAGCACTAATTAAACTTCTTTTAGCATTATTCATTCCTTGCCGAATTTTTGCAGTCTCATCAGCAGTAAAAGTTACTTGTCCACTTACATCGTGTATTCTTGCATCACGAAACCAGACAGACGAAGTCGGTATTAACTCATCAACATTTGCACCAAATGTTGGATCATTGTTCTCTGGCCAACTTGAATATCGTGTATGAAACACAATACCTACATCTGCTGTATCAATTTGGTTACCTAAATCACTATTAGCAGGAACAGTATATGTTAATGTATTTGGAGTAAATGAAATATGTTCTTCATCATCAACCGTTGCTCTCTCTTTACTGTCAGATGTAAAAAGTAAATCACCTTGTATCAATCCTCTATAATCACTAGGAAAAATTTTAGGCAACTCTGCTAACACGTGTTTTAACTTTGCACGTAATCCGCTTTTTTCGTCACCTTGTTTATTAGCATCAATAGCATCTGGTGTATTCATAATACGAGGGCCAGTTTTTGCAAAAATTCCTTTGTCGCCCATTATAAACTTACCGTCAGCATCTCGTCCTACAAGAAGTGCAGGAGCACCGTCCCATTTTGTTGTAATATCTACTGCGGATTTAGTATGCCCTTCGAGCATATCTAAAAGTCCTGCGGCAATACTTAATGCCAATTCAGCACCATCATATCCGTCGTGTAAGATTTTATCTTCAAAGTGACGTAAATGAACATTAGCGGCTTCGTCTAATTCAAATTCATCTTTAAGTAAATTACGAACTTTATCTAATTTATGAAACCCGATTTGTTTTCGTCGTAGAACCCGCGGGCCTCTAAACTTCCGCTTCTGCTTTATATTTAGGATTAGTTCCTGTACTTGCATTGTTTAACCTTTTCAAAGCGTTACTAAACTTTTCTGGATTACCAGTACGAATAGCATTTAAAAACTTCTTTTGTAATTTTTCAGACGTTGCTAAATCATAATTTTCATTAATTAATCGCATAATATTACTTGCGCTAGTAATAACATGATTAGCACGACTATCAACAATTAAATCTTTATTCTTTTGAGGAATAATATTTTCAATTTCATTTAAAATACTGTTTATTTTCATTTTAGCAATCCGCAACTATTAATTATTTATCTTAAAAAGTTTCTTTTATCTATTTAATTTGTTCATATTAGCAATCATTTTACGCAAATCCTGCGCCTTTACATCCGGGTTTTGATTATTATTGGCTTCTTTATCGTCTTTAACATTGCTATTACGCATAATATTATTATAAACATCTGGTTCATTTGCTTCTTCACCTTCAGGTAAATCACTAATTCGCAAACTTTCTATGTTAAACTGCAAGTCTACTCGTTGTCCAACACCACTACTACTTCTAGTTTTCATAAATTGAATTTGATAACGCCCTCTTTCACGCATTGGCGCACTTGTAAATATACCCATAACATTATCTGCTGTCTGTACTTTACTTAATCCACCTGCAATATGAGAATGATCAAATTCTATTTCTTCTACTGCTGTTCTATTTAATTGTGATGCTGTTACTAACAATGTGTCTAATTCAACTGCAAGATTACGCAACTCCTCTGCAACATATTTGTCTTTAACAAATAAATCACTTGGACTTACACGTCTATCATTAGGCATCATTAAATCAAGATAATCAATTATAACTGCTTGTGGTTGCAGCCCACTTTGAATTTCATACTCTTTTAAATATGATTTAAGTTGAGATACAGTTACACCACTTGGCAAATACACAATTTGCAATGCGCCAGCTCCTTTTGCAAGCATACGCACTTTTAAATCAACATCTTCCATATTCTTAAATAATGCTTTACTACTCATGCCTGTATTCATACTATCTAATCGCATTGCTACTAATTCTTCACTTAACTCTAATGTAATATAAACAACATTAAGTTTTTCAATTGACCAATTTAAAGCAAGATTTTGTAAAAATAAACTTTTTCCTGTGCCACTGCCACCAGCAAAAATATTAAGTTCTCCTTTATTAAATCCACCAAATAACTTTTTATCAATTGCCGCCCAACCTGTACTTACTTGTCCATTATTGTCTCTTAAACTTTTTAATCTTTCTAACGGATTATGAAAATAATTAGTCCCTAAATTTGTTGCTAATCCAATGTCAGATGCTTCTTTAATTCTTTTTTCAACAGAATAATATTCACCTTTGTCGATATCATCAGCACTTGCTAAAATTGCTCTTTCAAGTGCTTTAAACTTTGCAAAATCTTGAAACTCATCAACAAACCAGTCTTTATGCCTGGCAGTTATATCTCTATCTAACTCTAATTGAATACTTGTTTTACCTTTAATTTGCTCAACGGTTGGCACACTATTATGCTTATCAGCATGTTCTCGAATTAATCTAACCGCTGGCCGAAATTTATTATTAAAATAATCTGGTACAACTAAACTTTGTACGCGAAGATATAATTCTTTATCACTTATTAAAAAACTTAAAAATAATTTTTGTAAATCTTCTGTAAACTCTTTTGCCATATTTAAATTCTTTCTCTTAAAATCTCATGCACAAAATGAGGATCTTGTTTTAACTTTCTTTCCATAAATTTTACTATATTAATAGTCGATATTCGTTTAACTTTCATTTGTTGTATAATTGATTTCATTAGTACCTGTTCTTTATAATTTAACTTTGTACCACACCCTGCTCCACTAGAGGATTGGGGTGTTTTCCCAGGGGGGTCGTTTTTTTTTGAATCGTCTGTACTTGGTAAATTATCAGCATCAAGCACACCACCTGCGGTATCAATTAAATCTTGAAACTTCTCATTTTGAACTTTCATTTCATCCATTTGTTTTTGAAGTTCCTCAATTTTTTTATATAACTCACTTATATGAGACATCTACACTCTCCTTTTTAACACATTAATCTTTGTTGGATTTTCTTCCATTGAATCAATAATACTTTTTAATGCAAATAATCTACCATATCGATTTACAGCATCAGCGACATCATGTATATCATCTTCCCAATCTGGGAAACTAACTGCCCATTTATTTGCAATAGCAGTTGCAACTAATCTTTTACCAGCAGTATCTCTGTCTGGAACAAGAATAATTTGTTTATCAAAAGTATTTAAAAATTCTATTTGTGTCCGATTTATACTTGATCCCAACAATCCAACTCCGTCAACACCGATTGCATCAAACGGTCCTTCAACTAGTATAACATATTTACGATCTTTTTCATAGAGTTGATCTAAATTAAACAAATAATTTTGTTGCACTTTGACATAGTATTTTGGCTTTGAAGTTTTATTTGGTTTAACATGTCTTGACACCCAACCTACTATTTTGTCTTTAAAAAAACATGGGACAATAATCCTTTTATTTAAATCCATATAAGTGTCAGATGTCCAATAATAATCCCAATTTTCAAATATACCTCTTCCACGAGACTGTAAATATGAAAGCACGTCTGAATCTGTATCAGCAGAAATTTTCTTTGCACCATCTGGGAGATTAACTTCCTCCCAATCTAATCTTAATTGCTTTGGTGCTTCATAAACTACCTCTTTGCTTCTTTCCTGAATACTCTCAATCTTTAATTTATTAACTGTACTATCCTCAATACCTAGTCCAGTTAATAAACTAACAAACTTCTTTCCTAAAACACCACCGGGCTTCCATCCAGTTTTGTATCCACAATTAAAACAGTGATACATTATTGAATTATCTGCTGTAAAATTAAACCCGCCTCGTTTCCTTTTATCTGGGCGAGATTCACCCATAGTAACACACATTGGGCAATTCATTGACATCCATCCGCCAGGACTTACTTTCTTTTTTGGAAGGCTTGGCAGAATAACAGACTTTACCTTATCTATAAGCACTAATATAGTTTAACTTCTAATCATAACTTTGTCAATGGTTCCAACGTTCGAACCATCAGGAATATGAACAAATCGAACCCAATTCGTAGCTAAAATAAAATTATTTGGGTCTAAACCCGTTTTACTTGTATAAATGTTATGATCTAACAAGGCATTTGCTGGATGAAGATCAATTATGTACCAATTAACTGGTGCAGTAATATCATGACTGCCTTCGACATAAAATAATCCAGTATAATCTGTCAAATAAACTACTACGGTATGGAGTGATGATGTATAACTTCTATCCGGAGATGCTGTAAGAGGAGTGCTCTCATGTCTTGTTCCATTTACTGTAAAATCAGTTGCTACAACATTTAATGTTTCTGAAGGACTTGGAGCAACACTATCAAGTAGTTCAATTGTTCCAATTGCATCTTGAGACAAATCTGTATAAAAAATTGATTCACTATCATTTACATCTGTTGCTGTAACACTAAATTGATAAAGTCCAATATCAAGATTTACTGTTTCTGCCCATAAAAATTCAACATCAATTTTTCCATTTACATCATCACGAGCGACTGGTGTCTTACTCAAAACTGTTACACCAGTATTTGCATCTATCATACGAAATGTTAAAGTTAAATTAGCAACATTAGCAGCTCGACGAGAATCATCCGAAACATTAAAAGTTATTTTATCATTCATACCTTTATGAATTTTAATTGTATTATTATACATAGGGCCAGTCATCCTTTTCCCGCTGTCCGATAATGTCAACTCGTATGTTGTTTTATATTTAAATAGATTACCTACAGCCATAGTTTTATACTCTAAAATATTTATCCATATAAGTATTAGATATGAGTGAAAACGTCGATGAAATAATTGAAAAATATCCATTCCTTTCGGGCATCAAGTACTCTGGTAAAGAAATCATCGGCATTATACAAAACCATAATTCACACATAACTAGCATTTATTGCTTTGATAGATTAAAAGAAGAAGAATTAAAAAAGCGATTTCTCACTCTTGGCGAAACTTGGTGGTGGGAAAGTAACCGCATAACACCTATTAATTTATTTCTTCCAAAAGAAATGGAAGGATTTCGTTTTTGCTTACAAAATTTTATTAGCAAAGATGTTGAATTTCTCTTTGGGCCTATTACAAGTCTTCATAACATCATACGAAAACGAGCAAAAAGACGAACTGTACAATTAATCCGAAAAATGGATAAAGAATAATTTCAAATTATCAATCTTCTGCGTCTTCCTAAAAATAGATCATTAGTCTTATCCGACATAGTGCCTGTAATTTGTATTAAACATCTTGGCTCCCAGCCTGCATTAGCACTTGCATGTGGAATATTTGGCCAATCAAACCAAACTAAATCACCCTTACGCCATTGAATAAAACTAGTACCCATTTGTAAAAAATGCCCCGGTTTCCAATCTTCTAAAAATATAAAAAATCTTGCTACTTGTTTAGGATCATCATTCATTTCGTATTGTTTATCTATATGTAAATTTAACATTTCGCCTGGGTACTGTATATGAAATGCTTGTTTAGTGTATAGTAATCCTAATTCATCTATCATAGTTTTCCACACACCTTCAAACTCAAGTACCTTACGAAATATAACTTGCTCTGTATTCATCCCAGCATTAACTAAATCGTTTTGTTCTGATTGTAAATCAGAATCGCCTGGGTGATAATCTTTGCCACGTGTAGCCCATGTTTTTGGTTGTGCTTGTTGTTTGATTTGTTCTAATTCTACAGACCATTCCCCTTCAAATCTTGCTAACCATTTGTAATCATGCCCGCTTGTTTCTTTACGTTGCCAGTCAAAATGATAGTCACTCTGTGCTTTGCCGTGTTCCCAATTACTTGTAGACATATACTTTTATATCCTTTTCTTTGTAATTATGGTAAATGAAATCGTCCGGGGATTCTAAATTTAACATCCCACAAAGATCAATATTATTTTCCGGCTGGTGTATTCTTGCTAAGTTGTTTTTTACAAATTGCATTATTGCACGATTTTGTTTTTGTATTTCATACCACATATTGTTAAGATCTATATAGTAAGGTGTATAATTTGGATAGGTTATATTAAAATGCCCACATTTTTTCCACCATTCAATACAATCAACATCATTGCGATACACCATAACCAATGGATGCGAATCTTTTAAACGATTAAGTTCATACGCAAACACATGACTTTTTACAATGCGTTTAAGATCTAAATTTTCTGATGTAAAAGGAAGGTCCCATTCTCTAGGTTCAAATTCCATGCCTGGATCCCAATATGCACCCAAATGCATTAATTGTTTAGTACCTGGTGTATCAGCATCATGATAATACAATCTTTCCGTACTATAATCAGACTGATCTAAATCACATGACCAATAAATGTTTTTTACAACTGAACTCCATTTAGACCCAGGTGCTCCAGTAAAAATAATATATCTATGATTCATCACACGCTTTATAAATTTCTAAATCTAATGGTTGTTCTCCTGCTTCTTGTATATACTTCTTATTAGATTCATCAACTAATACATCATTAATCATATCTGCATTCTCTATTATTGGAAAACCTAAATCTCTTCCGACCTGCTTTAAATAATTTTCCCTATATAAAAATACTAACTCCATTGATATAAAATATGGATCTAATGTATAAAGATATTCAAATTCTTTAAGTGCAAGTGGAGTAGTATATCCTTTGCGAACCCGAGTTTGTTCATATTCTAGTATAGTTCGATCACGACCAATGATAGCAACAAGAATATCACAATGTTTTTCAACTGCTGTAATAAACTCCTCATACTTTGGAATTTGCGGTTCTTTATTTCTATAATACGGGCAGCTGATACTTGTTGTATAATAATCACTACAAAGATCCCATCCAAACTCATCAACTGTAGCTGGATCCCACCAATACTCTGAAAATGGTTCTGTATGATGCCCTACCCAATACTTGTCCATATTCCAACCATATACTTCTGGATGCAAATTAAATAATTTTGCAAACAAATGATTACCTGATCCTTGCGGACCTGTAACCACTAGCATATTTGGTCTTTCTACTTCCATTTCACTAACTACTGGATCTTCCATTATTCTTTCCCCCATTGAATTTTATTCCAAAGTCTTTCATAACCATAATACAAAAACATACCAACAATGGCTCCTATAGTTAGGAGCCCTGTTGATTTCCACGAACCTGTTATTGCATACGCAAGTATTGGCCAGTATATAAAATTAAATACTCGCCATATAATTGTTTTAACTAGCGTTCGTCTGTGTGAGTCTGGCATTATCCATCCTGCTTATAATAAACACTAATAGTGGTGATCCAAAAATCGCTATTAGCACTCCTGTAAATGCAGTATCACTATAACCTAACTTACCTGCAACAAATAGTATCTCACCTATTGTTGCTGGTATTGCAATACCCCAAAACATGCCTAGTTCAGTAACCCATGCTGGCTTTACTATTGACATCATTGAAGGCAACCATACAGATGCTCGTAGTACAGCAAAAAATAAGAACAAGTATACCAATTGCATACCTGGAATATTTGCTACACCTACACCTGCTATAGCAAGAGCAATCATACCACCCCTTGCATAGTTAATGACTTGTTTGTCATCTGTGCCACCTTTAAATTTATTAAAGATGTCATGTCCTGTCATGTTTGCTACACTTGCAAATTGTGAATCAAGTATAGCAACTAATCCTGCAAACACCATAAACATAAACACTATTGCCGCACTTGTTGGTAAAAATGTACCTATAGTAATCGCATTAGTTACACCTACCATTGAATTAGGAATTTCAAGTCCTGCACCTGCGGCTAAAAATCCTAACAGCCCCATACATATTGGAACTACTATAAAAACAAAACTTGCAATTATAAATGACGGAATAATACAGTTCTTTTTAATTGAGAACGCACGTTGGTAAAAACTGTTGTCACCCCATGGGCCACCTAAGTGTCCTAAGAATGCCGCCGCTCCAAAGCCTGTAAATATGCCCCAAGCAAACGGTGTGCCAAATATGCTTCCACCTAATCCTGTACGACCACCAAGACCTGCTACTACTACACTCCAACCACCCGCGGCAGATATTGCCCACGGTACTAATATAATTACACCAGTCCATACTATAAGAATCTTAATAACTTCTGTGACTACAGTTGCTTTAAGTCCAGTACGGAATGAATATAGTATTGCTACGCCAGCCATTAAGAATGTTGCTAGTGTATAATCTATACCTGTAAGTATTTCTACTGTCTTTGAACCTGCTAATAAGTTAATAGCAAACGCACAGATTGCTAACAGCATCATCTCTACAACAAATAGTCCTTGCACCCTGCCTGAAAATTTATCTCGTAAATATCCAGAGAATGTAAATCCTTCTGGTGCTTTTTCGCGTATTCGTTTAGCAAAATAAGCGAATGCTCCTAGGGTCAAGAAATTGCCCAAGCAGAACCAGAATAGTCCTACAAGGCCGTTTACATATGCTTGCTGTGTTGATATAAACAAGCCGGGGGCCCACAGCCAGGCCGCCGCGACACTTAACGATCCCTGAAACGTATTCAGTTCTCGACGTGCTACTAAAAATGATGTTTTTGTATCGTTATATCCTCGCGAATACCAGAGAGTCATTGCTAATGCGAATAACCCATAAATCATTAAGACAATTATTCCAGTACTGGGAGGAAACAACGGAAAGATATTTGTAATATCCATTTGTGTCTCCTTAAAATAATAAACGCACTCGCGGGAGTTAACACTCGTTAACTTATAATATTATTATTTATTCTTCGACCAAACAAAATACATCCTATCCTTATAATCCTTACGTAATTCTATAATATCAACACCTAAATAATCTGCAGAATTAATTATAAAATTCGGTGTCCAAGGATAAAATACAATCCAATTTGATTCAGGCTGGGGCTGTGCTATTCCTGGGTTTACTCTAAAATACATTTTACTATTTGCCGCGGCAAGATTAACAATGCATTCAAGTTCAGTAAAAATTTTATCTGTAGAACCAAAATTAACAGACCCTAAACATATTATTGCATCAAACAACCGATCTGGGGTATAGTCCGCTATCTTTACTTTAATGTCTGCTTTATCATTATAAGGATCTATACCTATTAAATTATGTATTTTTCCTTTAAACTCATTGAACCCACATCCAGCATCTAACACTGCTTCTGGTTTTAAATTGTTTATTTCATCAACTAAAGACAATCCACTATACTTGTATTTTTTAGTTTCAGATTGCCAAATCTCACTAAAGTATTTTTCCAATACTTTATCATCGATGCGTTCTACTAGATCACCTAAGTTATTAAAACTAACATCATCTACCCAAACATTAAAAGTTCCTTGTATAGTTTGCTGTAATTTAAAACTATTCCGAAGTAACTGGGGAGAGGTTTGAAAAATTAATTCCAATTGTTCAAGTATTTTTACATTCATAAATTTACTTATCTGTAAACAAGTTCATTTGAACTATAATTGCTAATGCATACGATGTTGAATGACTTTTCTTAAAATAATATGCATCATCGGTTGGCTTAATCCATACTTCTGCAAACACTTCATTCCAACTTTTACCTAACAAGTATCTTTTTGCTGGACGAATAATTGCTAACACTGCCGCTAATTGTTCAACATTCTGTGGTTTCATTTGTTGCACAACATCAAAATGATTATGTATATGAAATAACTGTTCGACAAACTCTTTATGCTCTAACATAAACCACATTGGCTTTTTGTTCATTAACTCATTTAAGTGTTCTTCTGACTTAACATCAGTATACATATTAACATTTAAAAGATCTAATTTAAAATAACCTCTATCTTCTGCTTCTTTATAATCAATACTAGCAGATCCAATAAATGGGTTAACTGGTATATTATTAAAGTATACGCCTGTATTATGTTTTTTGTTCTCATTAATACTCGCAGGTATATGCTTTAATACATTTAATACCTCTTCACGATTTTTTAAATCAATATCAATGTCAGGCAGTTTCATAATCCAGCCTTTATTAAAATGTTTTGCACAAACCTAGTCTCATCAGGACTAACCTCAAACCTCGTTGACCATACTTTTGGATCCAATGCGTCTGCTACTAATCCCATTTGCTCATCACTTAACCTAGCTAACACTTCTGTTCCACTACGACAATTAAAAATTGCCCATGGTGATATACGTCCTGTCCTTATCCAATATGTAAAAATATTTAAATTAACTTCTCTAAAAAAATCGTGCCAATGAGTATTCTCTTTTTCTGACCAACGTTGCATAAACTTAACACTACGTTCCAAAGCATATTCGGCCCTTTCACCTCTAGTATATTCTCTAACAAATAGTTCATACGCACCATCTTTTATCCAATCATCTAATTTCAAATTATTTCTAACAAGCCAATCTACAAAATCTTCATGCTGTAAACAATTTACTCCCTGTGCAAACTTACCAAACTTTGTAAATCCTAAATAAAATTGAGACTGCCTAAACTCTTCAAATGTTTTAGGCGTTGGTTTAATTGCAGTTGAATTTAATTCATGAAATCGTTGGAATGCCCTATATCCTAATTGCACATACTTCTCATTCTTTGACGTGTGCCTACGTTTCTGCTCACAGGTGTGTGCGCTTAAAGTTCTTACACTCTTAAACTCTCTATTGCAAAATTTACACTTAAAGCCGTCAGCCTTTTTTATCTCTACGTTTTCCATCAAAGATATTAGAAATTTGTTCGTCGTTGTATCCCATTTCTTTTGCAAGTTGAATAAAATCCTCTTGGTCGTTTAATTCTCTTAATAAACTTAACTCGTCGTCACTAATTGTAGGATATGCTTCTAATAAAAAGTTATCAATAGAATTTGTTTTTGTTCTACTATTAGGTGTACCAACCCATTGCTTAAAATACTTTTCTTCGCCTAAGCCAATAACACTTAATAACAACCATTGCATTTCTGGGTGCTTACTTAATTCGCTATAATGTTGATTGCACAATTCATTTACAAATAAAATATAATGTTCTTTATTTTTTATAGGACACGTTGCCCATCTATGTATCATCCAAAGACTAAAATTAGTACTAGTCTTAGATTCTTGTTTGAGATTATTATAGAACTCTCTATCTCCCTTTCCAATAGCAGGGAGGATTTCTTTGAACATATCAACTTTCATAAAACAATATCACCAACATCAATAACATCAGGAATCTTATTTGTTTCTTTTACAAAAAATCCACAAAGAGGATTAGTTCCATCATGTAACGGCATTACTAATAAATGCCCATACTTTAATTTTGGAAAAAACCATTTTATCTCAACAAACACATTAACAATTTGTATTGGTTCCCAAGTTGGCATATAACCTTTTAATGGATTATATAATAATGTTGTAAACCCTCTATCATTTAAATTTGTTAATGGAATAACTTGTAAATCTCCTTGCCCTGGTTCACCTACTAACACACTCCAATCCAATGGCATTTGTATTTGAAATCTATTTCCTATTTGCAATACTACCGCTGGTGTATTAAAACTCTCCAAAAATATTAAAGGCAAAAAGTAATAATCAATAAATGTTGGATCTGTAACATCGAGCACACAATATCTTACATCACCTATCTCATTTGGTAAATTATTAAGACTATATGTTTCATTTTCTACTGTTAAAATCTGCATCCGTTTTCCTATTATTATTATACTACATCTTTATCATTTATACAATACCTTATCAATATCAAATGGGTAATTTGCTTCACGATAATATCTCTTCCGTGCAGTTAAATGGCGTTTACTGTATTTACAATTACTTGTAATATCCCATATCTGTACAAAGTCTTTATCATGTGCTCTACGAATACCTCTACCTATGCTTTGAATTACTCTAACAAAACTTTTCCCTGGCTCTATAAGAACCAAATTAAAGATACGAGGAATATTAATGCCAATAGATGCAACACCGTATGTTGCAATGATAAGATTGTCATTACTCTTTGCCACTTCATCATAATGCTCTCGACGTTCTTCATTTTTAGTTGCTCCTCTTACAAACACTGCATTTGGTAATCTCTTAACTAACATGTCACCCGTTTTAATACGAACAATCAACACAAGTGTATTACCTGTCTTTGCAATATCTTGTATTGTGTCAGCAAGGTAATCAATTCTATTCTCATCAGTAACCAAATATTTTAACTCACTTGGATAATTTGGATACTCTACATCATCTTTTAACTGCAATACCTTAACTTCGCAATTACTTAAGATACCCTGGTCCTGTAACTCTGATGCACTTATCCTATTAATAACATCACCAAGACTTGACTTAAGACTCGCAAACTCATAATCCTCTTTAGGTATTGTTCCTGTTAATCCCCACCGTATTGGAATGTGTGCAAACACTCCTGTAAGCAATGTTTTTAAAACATCTGCTTTTGCTTGATGCACCTCATCTACTATAACGCACACTACGCCATCTATAAATGCATCAATGTCTATCTCTGCCTGTTTCTTTTTACTCTTTTTTAATAACACATTTAATGACTGCCATGTGCAAATAGTATGCTGGCGTCCATACTCTTTCCTATCTCCATAAAACACACCAACATCTAATCCAGCAATAATATAATCATCTTCTGTTTGCGTAACCAAACTCTTGTTTGGAACAATAACTATCGTGCGACCATACTTACCAACTATCTTACTCAACGTTGCAGTAATAATAGTTTTACCTGCACCAGTAGCAACTTCTTGCAAACATTGTAAGTTACCAAAAAAGTTATTAACAACTTCTACTTGATAATCACGCAACTCAATTTTCTCACCAGCATGAGTATGTCCTTTAGGCCATTTAATCTTACTTAAATAATCTTTATCAATTGGATCAAATTCAAATTCCCAAGTCTGCCTATGATCTTCTACTTCAATTTGATACCCTGCATTTTGTACAATGGGTAATAATGTATCAAGCAAATTTAAATATGAACGACCACCAATATCACAAAACCGTATCATTCCGTCCCACCGTCCTAACTTATACGAAGGCATATGGTATGCATACGGTAACATAAACTTAACCGCCGCGGATAACTTACGGCGTGTTGACGGATCTAATCCATCAAACTTAATGTTTACTTCATCACGGATAATTAGTTTTGCGTTCTGCATCTTTTTTATATATAAATTTTCTACCACAATAAGCACAAATTACTTCTGGTTTACCTTTAACAATCTTAGGTGCTCCTGGTAAATGACCGAATTTTCCAAATGTATAATAAACAAGTGGATGGCCGTCAAAAACAGTACTCCCTTTACAACTAACATCCTCAGCACTAGTATAAACTATATCTTCAGCCATACTACTATTGTAAATTATTTACCCTAAGAAGTCAAGTTTAGTAAATACTAGTATGAATAATCAATACATAACAGTTCCTCAAATTAAAAGAGTACAACTAGATTATACTACTAAATGTAATGCTCTTTGTTTACGATGTGCTCGTAATGTTGATGGGAAATATCTTAATAAAAATATGCCACTTGCAGATATGCCTTGGAATCTTTATAAATCTTTCTTAAAACCCATTGTAAACTCACTCGAGTTGCTTGACATTTGTGGCAACTATGGAGATCCACCATTACATCCTGATCTTATAAGAGGGTGCGATTGGATGATCAGTAAACAAAATATCGAAGCACGATTAAAAGCTGGCGTAAAACAAGAACTTTGTATCATTAATATTGCAACTAACGGAGGTATTAACTCTACTGGTTGGTGGAAAGAATTAGCACAAACTTTAAATAAAAAATACAATACTGGTGATGAAATAAAACAATATCCTGGAAAAGTTGTTTTTGGATTTGATGGACTGGAAGACACTAATCATATATATCGCCGACAAGTTAACTGGAAAAAATGCATGGAAAATTCTAAAGCATTTATTAATGCTGGCGGACATGCTGAATGGCAATTTATTATATTCGAACATAACGAACATCAAATTAATGAAGCAAAAAGTATGGCTTTTGACATGGGATTTGAAAACTTTTTTACTGTTGGAGGTTATGGAAGAAACGAAACAATATGGGAAGCAGAGAATCCTGACGAAGCAATCGAAGGTTATGCACCAATGGAACAAAAAGGATTTGCCGAAGAACTTACAGGAGATCGTGTAGAGTCAGGAGACAAAACAAATAAAAATGAAAAAGCTGACTTACCATATGTTATAGATAAAACAGCAGATGAAAATATAGATTTATTTAAAGAACATTTAAAACAATATAACAATGATATTGATAAATTTTGGGAGCATGGACGAATACAATGTCGATGGGATAAAAATGCAGATTCATATACTGAAAATCAAGACGGAGATCCAGGTTTACAATTTATGTTTAATGGAGAAGTTTGGCCTTGCTGTGAAGTAGGCGGTGTGCGTTTTGGAAAAAAACAAGTACCTTGGGACGATCCTAATGGAAACGAAATGGCATATCAGTTTTATCAAGAAACACACGGTAAGTATGGAAGTAAATTTAATAATCTGTATTATCACACACTTGAAGAAATTTTAAATCATGAATGGTTTAGTAACAAATTAGTACAAAGTTGGAAACATGACTATGATGGGGATCCTGCTCGATTAATGTTATGCGGTTATACTTGCAGTAGATTTCGTTAAAAAAACCGGGGGTCTCCCCCCGGCCACCATCCGCTCAGATAGTGTAAACTATACTCTACGCATACAAGTTGTCTCGACAAGTCGTTTCCAGTGATCGTTTTTGGGTGCCATCTTGTACAAGTCTGAAATCTTTAGCACCATACGCAAACTCACTTCACGCAACTTCTCTTTATTCTCGTCAATGTAGTCTACAATCATCGCTGTCTCAGTCTTGTTGAACTTATATTCATCCAACATACCATCACCAACGATCTGATGTATACGGAGCATCTTGTCGCGCATTGTATCCAGTGTCAGATCCAAATAGTGACAACGGGAGATAATGGCTTCCAAGTGATCCTTAATCTTACCAATCCGACCACTCTGCGTTAACTTGTCGAATTTCAAGTTCGATATAAAGATGATCGAACCATTAAATTCATATTGATCCGGAATACCCTCTCCACGCAGTTTGTTACTATCAGCATTCCAAAAAAGCCGTCTCTTCTTGCCGGAGTCCAAAGCACCTTTAAGAAGGTTTAACGAAAGTTCGTCCCAAAGAACTGTATCACAATCGTCGAGCACCAGAACCCTTCCAGGGTCGCTCCACTTAAAAAGTAAAGCATACAGACCCAGTGCTGTCATGGCACCTCTGACAATTTCATACTTGCATTTCTTGCCAGCAAGTTTATTAAAAGTATTAGATCGCTCTAACACACTTTCTACACCATATGACTTACCAACACCTGGGGGGCCTGAAACAATCATACCTCGCACCGTGCCATCAATAGTGGCTTCAGTCATTTCATCGAGGATTGCAAACCGATCACGGATTCGCTCAATTGCTTCTTCTTCGGTTTCTACTTTATTTGGAGCATTCTCTGGTAATCCCATAGGAGTATCAGAATTAACAAATTCGTAATCTGACTTATTTGCCACCTTAATACGAAGATGACGATCTGGGTATCCAGGAACTGATGTTCCATCAACGGTAACAAAGTCACCTTTCTTACCTTTTGTTAGAGCCTTGACTAACGGAAACACAACACCTGGAACAGGCGTATTCCGATAGGACCCATTAACCTTTACTAACTTCTGAGCGGACATATATTACCTCGCGGTTGTTGATCCAAAATTTACATTATCTATACATTATACTACAGGTTGGAGATCTGTCAATCTTAAAAGTCTCCAGAATCTACTTGAAACACACGGAGTCCATTGCGTCTCCACATATCCACAACCCTTTGACGGTCGTCAAACGCCATCGTAGGATTGAATCCAAACTTCTTCATATCCTCAAGCATGTTTTCTTTGACTTCCGAGTCAGGCTTAAACTCCTCTTCCTTTAATCGAAACAAAGCCAAATCAAACGCAACGCCAGCATCCTTTAACTGCTTCAGCGTTAACTCTTTGTCTTTCTCAAGACGCCCGGTGGAAATAAGGATACGATGTCCTGCCTCTTTCAGCAGGTTAGCCATCATTACGATATCTTCGTTAGGAGTATCATTGATCATCTCATCACGAAATGCTTTAAAGTTCCTGGGCGACTGCTCAACATGATGGCGCCGATGCTCAATATCCATCAGCGTCCCATCTACATCAAAAATGATATCTGCCATTTTAGGCTTTATATAATAATAGCAAGAAGAACGAGGCCACCAATAATAGCGCAAAGCACTAAAATCCCACCCCAAATTACATTAACCACTTCTGGGAAAAACTTAATTACCAAAACTACTAAAATTAAAAATAAGAGAATTTCCATTATGCTGTTTCTTCCGTGTTTCGACCATGTCTTCCATAATCGGTTTTCCAGGCTCGTTTTGGAGCCTTTTTACCAGTCAAATATTTACCTAATTTATACGCCCCATATATCGTAGCTGCTACGCCTACCGTAGCAACAGCGGTTTTTGGGATCTTCCGGTTTTCTTTTATTCTCATACTACTATTATAAGACATCTTGGAGATTTGTCAATCTTAAACGGTCTATATAAGCAAATACTTATATAAGAAAATCCTTATATTAGCAAATCCTTAAATACGGGAAATACCTGGTTTTTTGTCAGGTATTTAAACCCCATAAATAATTGCGTGGAAGATATTCGTTTAGTCACTAATATAGAGAAATACTTTACCGTAGATTGGTCAGTCGGTAGCACCTGCAATTTTTCCTGTAGTTACTGCCCTGATGAATTACACAATGGATCAACGTTATGGATTGGAATAGACAAATTACAACAACTGCTTGATAAAATATATCAACACACTACTTTACCATTACACTTTATTTTATCTGGTGGTGAAATTACAATGGATCCAAAAATAAAAGAAAAACTAGATTTAATAAAAAGTAATCCAGATAATATTATAACTTGCTTATCAAATGGATCACGAACATTGCGTTGGTGGAAAGACTATCAAGAGATTTTCGATGTGCTTAATTTAACTTGCCATACCGAGGAAGGTGATGCTGAACATATGTTAGAAGTAGCACAACTAATGAATGAGACAGCAGATGTTACAGCAAATGTTCCAATGAAACATGACGACTGGGATACCAGTGTCAATAATGCAATCACATTAACAAAAAATAATAATGGTTACCCTGTTATATTAAAACCATTACGAATTAACTTTGGACATATATTTTACCCATACTCAAGTGAGCAATTAGACTTTATGGCCAAATATAGCATCTTTAATAATTACGATTCGAATTGGGAACAACCAAAATCAAAAAAATTTAATCCACGATTTAAAATAGAATACAAAGATGGGAAAAACGAAACCATTTATCCTGCTAGTTGGATTAACGAGAATAAAAATCGTTTTAAAGGATGGAATTGCTACATAGGTGTAGAAAAAATCTTTATAGGAATCGACGGCCGGATAAGCCGAGGGTCATGGTGCAAAGCAGGCGGCGGAAGGGGTGCTCTCGGAAATGTTAACAATCCTCAAAGCATACAATTTCCTAACGATCCTGTTCAATGCCCAAATGACTATTGCGTCAATGTAACAGATTTCAAAACAACTAAACTAAATTATCTTTCATAAGATCAGACATGCCTTCGTGCAACACACTAGGCTTTCCTAATTGTCGGTCAAATGCAGCCCTAATAAAACCAGATGATAATGCAAGATCTTTTACAAAATTTTCATCCTTAACATTTATTCCATGCTTCGCGCCAACTTTAATAATCGATTCAATACAATCTGTCATAATCTTATTTGTTTGTTCTTTTAACATAATTAAACCTCTTTATTATAATAACAAAGATTATTATTATGTCAAGCATAAAAAAGGAGGTACCCGAAGGTACCTCCCGCAATAAGCTAAACACTTTCTCTTATGTGATTTCTATCTACTCTTTCAACAATTAGCAAGTATTATTATTATTTCCCGAATCTTAGTTTCCTCACCTTATAACAATGTCTAGCTTTATGTCTTATAGTATGTTTTCACGAGCAAGAATTTCTACATCACCTTCTGGTAGATCAACACTTGATCCAACATTTAGTTCAAGAATCTTCTCACTAATCGTTACTCTTTCCTTACGAAGATCGGATAACTTTGTACGAAATCCATCTTCTCCTCTACGGACTAGTCTCTCATATCTACTAATTAAATTATTCAGCTGAACTCTTTTTGTTAGCAAAGTGCTTACACCGGTTTCGACATTTGCTTTACCAACCTTATCTCTCAAACTATACAGTACAGATTCCAAATCTTCAAGGTGTGTCAACCTCTGTTCTAACTCACTTCCGACACTCCCTTCCAAATTAACATCGGAAATCCCCTGCCGTATTTGATCTTGCAGAGTAGCGGCCTTTCGTAAATTGATTTCCATAACAATTTCTCCTTTACAATACTTTATTATACTTATACATAATTCATATGTCAAGCATTATTTGTTTGGATTTCCATAAAACATATTAATCTCAGAGTCCTCTAATCCTGCAACTCGTAACTTCACAATATTATTAATCTGAAATTGTTTTGCTTCCAATGCTTTTAACACTCCGAGGAATTGATTCCGCAATAAACCAAACTCATTTACTAATTCTGTTTGATCTACAATTGCCTGCTCACCATCTACATATGCTTGAGCATCTCTAGATGTTAATGCCCGTTGGTAGTTTTCCAAAAACTTACGAAAAGTCTGTGCTCGTAATTTTCTTAAATGAATATTTAAATGTTCTAGTATTGCTTCAGCTTCCTGCAACTGCGAAAATCTAGTTTGCACAATTGCAGGAATCGCACTTGCCGCTTTTTCAATACTTCCTTGAAACTTAATCTCTGATTTAGCTTCTGCTAATTGATCTTCAAAATGATCAATACAATCAGGCAATGAAGCCATATCACGTACTACTGTTTGATACCAACTAGCCATAGTTAATAATCGTCTTCGTCTTCGTTTTCTTCGTCTTCTTCTTCAAAATAATCTTCTAGTGCTTTATCAAGATATGAATCTTGCCCAACATATTCTTTAAGTTCTTCAATATCACCAAAAGTATCAAATAGATTTATGACACGAAGTGCCGCATCCATTCTTTCCTTCTCTGGGATATATGATCTCAAAGCACTCCACATCTCAATTAAAAGTTCTGGTTCACTGCTCATGCATCATCTCCAAGATATTCCAATTCAGGAGTATTTACCTCACTATCAGTTTTATCTTGGAGTATTAATTCGAGTGTTTCGGCATTCCATCCTTTCCTAAAATAACTATGTTCGTTACCTGCTGAATCAGTATAAACTAATTTGTTGCCTCGTTTAACAAGGTCACCAGATTTTTCAAACAAATCAACTAACCCTGAATACGAATCCATTCCTGTTTCATATGGTATTTTAATTTGAACTGCCTCAAACGGTTTTGAAAATCTACTTTTCATAACTTTACAAGCAGCTCTAATACCTCGAACCTGAGTAATTTTATTACCTTCTTCATCTTCTTTTAACTTTAAAAGTTTCATAGCAACTACTATAGACGAAGCATACACAAATCCTGCGCCACCACTAATTTTATCATCCGGATCAAACATATCCTGCGATGCATAAGTGTGATTGGTTACTATAAGTCCTATTGGATAAGGAGCAATGCTATTAACAGTATTACGAATTAATGCTGTAAGTGCTTTAGGTTTACGACCCAAATCACCTTTAAGATCACCGGCTTCAAATTGTTTGACATCAGTTGGTGATAACAACATACCTAAACTATCAATAATAATGACTACTTTTGGACAATCCTCATAATCATTTTCTTCATTTTCTTCCCTGTATCCTTTAAGGAATTCTGATAATGTTTTAGCAACATCATCAATCATTGAAACACCAATTTTTAACAATTTTTCTTCACTTGTATCTACTCCAAGTGCTTGTAACCAATCAGTATCCAATGCATTTTCACTATCCATCATAACAACAAAACACCCAGCTTTCTGGGCATTGCTTGCTAGATTCCCACTAGCAATTAAACTCTTACCACTTCCTGACATTCCTGCAAACATCGTTACCCGTCCTAATGGAACACCGTTATAAAAATCTCCACTAATAAGATAATTTAATGCATGACTACCAGTACTAATCCAATCCTTAGGGTCATGAAATCCTATACTTAACCCGTCAATGTTTTTTGTTAAATTCTTTCTTAATTTTGAAAAGTCATATGCTTTTGCCATTCTTTATCCTCCGAAAAATAGGAGGGGTTTCCCCCTCCTTATAAGAAATATTAAGCAGTATCTTTTGCCTTTGCACGGCTACGAATCATGCTAAGAATCTCATCAGCATTTGACTTACTTTCTGGACTTTCTGTAGTTGCCGCGGCTTTTTCTTCTTTTTCAAAGCCCGGAACATCATCAGAAGTCGTCACTTTGGTAACAGTTCCTGTTCCAAGTCCGTCACTTACTGTTTTTGATTCTACTTTCTCAGTTGATGCCGCTTGGACACCAAATGGGCGATAAAAATCACTCCATTTATCAGGATCATACAATTCACCATCAACGGATGCTTGAAACATCTCATAAATCGCCGCAACTGAATCGGCTGATGGTCGTTTTGGTAAGTAATCTGACAAAGTAAATAATCCGTTAGAATTAACTGCTTCTAATTCATCATCCTCAAGACCACGTTCTCGCCGTGCCCAGTTTGATGTTGAATAGTCAGCATACTGACCTTTTTGTGTTTTTGTAAGACGGAAATCAGTACCATTAACATAATCTGTTGGTAGATATTCCATTTCCGGATCCATTAAAGCGGCTTTGATAATCTTATATATTGAAGGATTAATAACAAAACGTCTAATCGGATTTTCTGGTGCTACATCACCGTCCAGTGGATTGTTTACAACAAACCCTTGGAAAATATAAGAACGTTTCTTCCAATATTTTCGCGCAACATCTTCCAATGTCGGGTCCTTAAACCACGGACGAATTTCTGCATGAACGGGGCAAGTGTCGCCCCACATCTCTATACAAGGCACATTAACGGTAACGCTCCGTGCCTCATCCTGCCCTTTTACACCTGGGAAAACAATTCGAATCATTTGACGTTCTTGCCAAAAGAATGTGTTGCTTTCGTCCCCATCGGGAAGAAACCGTAATGTTGCCGTAGTGTCGTTTGGGATATTCCAAAACGCATAGATTGCGTTATCTGTTTCGCGAGCTGAATTTTGTCGCTGGTCTTGAGCCTGTAATTTTGCTCGTAGTTCTGCCAAAGTTGCCATATTTTTTCTCCTATATTAGCCTAAAATTATGTGCCATATTTGCACTGTAATTAGATATATTATAATGCCTAATTAAACAATTGTCAAGTATATTTCTAAAAAATCTACAATAAATATATGTTATTACTTATCATGAAAGAAAAACATTACTGTTATATTCCATTCGAAGGACTTACCATAGATCCAAAAGGTAGAGCACAATTATGTCCTGTGTGGACTCCTAATAAAGAACACGTCTTACACGATTTTACAAAATCTCACAAAAATATCGAAGATATATTTAACAGTAATCAAATAAACAACATTAGACAAAAAATGTTAAAAGATGAATTTGTACAAGCATGTAATATGTGTTACACAAGAGAAGAAAAAGGAATTATTAGTCATAGATTAAAATATGCCAATAGTCGAAATGTTACATCTAAAGAAAAAATTTTTAAAAGATCGACACCAAAACTTAAACCTAAAATTAAACATATGGATATTAGTTTTAGTAATCAATGTAACTTAGGTTGTGTAATGTGTAACAGTGTCCATAGTTCTCATTGGGCACAGCAAGAAAAATTAATGCCTAATGATTTATTTAATACAATAAAAAACAGTTATGGCATTCGTGAATTTAAACCAGTTGTATTACAAAAAGAAACTATAGACTCTATATTAAACAATATAAACGATCTAGAAGTTCTTATTATTAAAGGAGGAGAACCATTATATGATAAAAACTGTTTAGCATTCCTTAATAGATTAGGAAGTGTTAGACCAAACTTAAAAATAAAAATAGTTAGTAACATTACACACATAACTGATAAAACATTAAAAACTTTTGACAAATTAAAAAATCTTCATATATATGCCAGCATCGATGGAGTAAACAAAATATACGAATGGGTAAGAGGAACTAACTTTGATAACATAGATAAGAATTTTCAAATATTACTAAATCATAGTAATGTTCAACAAATGGGAATCAACTATACTATGAGTATATATAATATAGAAAATATAACTGAAACATTTAAACACTTTTCCCAATATGGAACAATTGACTTCTCAGTTTATCCTGCTATTGAATTTTATCTAAATGCTAATCTATTACCCAATTCAACTAAAAATAACTTATTACACAAAATAAAGAAAAAAATAAATGACAAAACTAGCATACAAAATATTCAAAATTCTTTAAATACTGAACCAAAAAATTTAAAATCAGATTATCAACAATTTATAAAATTTACTAACTGGATGAATACTGTTAGAGGATTTAATATTCAAGATGTTGCACCTCATATATTTGATACTATGGTAATATACAATGACATTAAATGATCTTATACAAAGAAAACGAGGCATACAAAAAAAACCAATGTACGATCCCGAAGTACATGAATATCATTTAACCTTACGAAAGCCATGGCGATCAAGCACAGAAATTACAGGAATTCCTTCTATGGATGGTGAAATGGAATTACTAACTAATATGTTTAAAGAAAAAATGCATGAATGGATTTGTAATCATAAACTAATTTCATTTACTGGATTAGAAGCATTTCCAGACAAAAATGTTTGTTTAGGAGTAACACATCAACTTGATGAACTTTACATAATGCATCCTAACAAAATAGTTATTTTCAATGGCGACTATAACTATCATACTAGACTATTTCCAAATATTACTAAACGAACAGTCAGTACACTTTCAGCAGGAGACGTACTAATTATGGCGACACCATTTACATGGTTTAACAATGATGTACATCCCAACATGCAAAATATATTAATGCGATGTTTACAATTAAATATTCCTGTACATATCGATGCGGCATGGTATCCTTGCTGTAGAGATATTAATTTTAATATAAACCATCCTGCAATACAAACAATAACTTTCTCATTAAGTAAAGCATTTGGAATGGGTGCTCATCGTATTGGACTACGATACTCACGAAAACCTATAAATGGACCTATAAAAATTATGAACGATTATAGTTATATTAATGTTGCTGATATGTGGACTGGTTTACATTTTATGAAACAGTTTGGAACAGATTTTTGGTGGAACAAATACGAAAAACATTATAATACACTTTTAGATAAATGCAATCTAGAACCAAGTAAAGCTATTCATGTTGCACTGTTTACAGATAAAAAAGGAAATAAAATTCCTATTGGAGTAAGAAAAGCATTATTGTATTTAGAATCTGGACAAATCTTCGACTGGGCTTAAGCTTCTTCTGACCATTCAGGATCAATTACTTCCATATCTGCTTTTACTTTTGGAAATGACGCATGATCTGGAATATCATCGCTCATATCAAACATTAACTCTTTTATACGATTGTAAGTTTTATCTATAGGCGTAATAGTACCATGCAAAATAGTATCGTGATCTGAATCTGCTATAATTTCCTCGTCATCTGCTTCAATGACTTGCCAGTGCTTAATAGAATTAGCCATAATTGCATCAACAATATCTTTTTTACTATCTGCAATAAACCTACGTTCTGGAAATGTACGATCTATTACAATATATTGTGTAGGTACCATTTCTGTTGGCATTGCTTCGTTTAACAAATCAAAAACTTTCATAATAATATTTATATCCCTGCTAAATGTTTAATACGAGTTAGATCAACCGATTCATCATGATACATCGGATGTTCACGATTATCATCATAATCTGGATGGAATGGCATATCCTTTGTATTACCTTTAGGACCAAATGTTTCGGGGTTCTCTGCAAAAAAGTCATTTAATTTTTCAATGTATGGTTTATATTTGTCATTAGCCTCGTCATTTTGTTTGCCTAATGCTGATTCTGGCTCTACATAATCCATATCCATATTTGGATTGTATTCTGCAGATACATGAGACTCTCCGTGTTTATCACGCAAACTATAAATTAGATGGCCGCTGATTAATTCTCCAGTTTCCATATCAGCATCGGCGTCTATAAGTTGAGAATGCATCCAGTCAAATGCTTCGTCTTCGTCCATACCCAATACCTCTTCCACTGCATCATAGGCATCACCGTTAAGATCGTCTTGTTGATTACTCAAAAAATCTTGTGTATCTGTGTCATTCTCAGCAAACCAATTTGCAAGCCAGTCATAAGCCTCGTCATCAGTCTGATCTACTAGTTCAACCTCTTGATTAAATTTATCTCGTAATCCAAATGTCAAATCTACGCCTGTTCCAACCGGACAATAACCACTAATGCAATTCTGCATCATGTCGCCTTCGCGTTTCATTTCTTCTTGTGAATCTAACCTTACCCACATCATTCCATTTCTAAACTTCATAATAATTGGTGCTTCGGTTTCTACACGGTGTCTTTCTTGTTTATCATGTTTCCATTTTTGAGCACCTAATTGCGTCATAACTTGCATTGCTTGTTTTAGGCCTGCGAAATCAAATTTACCTTGTTCGTATTTCTTTTTAAGAGGAACAAGTTTATTTGCAATATGTGGATCTAATGTTTTTGCATCTTTAACTAACTCATGAAATTTATTAAACAGTGCATGAGCAGTAGGTTCGCCTTCATCGGGTATAAAAAGATCTAAAATTTCATTCCATATTTCATTTAACGCATTTTTAGCAATTGTATATACTTCACCTTGAGCATTTTTAATATAATCTGGATCTGTTTTTTTAGGTTTGTAAAGTGTTAATGCTGTAAACTCTTTTTCTGGACCCATTATTCTATTATTATTAATGATATCCTTTTTTAACCTTTTTAAGAAAGCATTATGATTAATTGTAGGATTAGAATGTTCTAATTCCTCACCTATTTCATGAATAAACTTGTCAATCAGATCTAATGCTTTAGGTTCAACGTTTGCTTCAATTAAAAAGATATCGTTAATAATCATTTTATATTCCTGCCAAATGTTTAAGACGTTGTATACTATCTACCACTCGGAGTACCCTTCCTTTTTCATCTTCAGTATGTTCCCAATCAGCGTCTTCAAAATCTGCTATATCAGGAATCTCTACACCAGGCATATATCTAACTTCGCCGGTTGATACTTTTCTAATAACCATTACAGATGCATCAGGATCAAACATATCCCTGTTACCATCTGGATCATAAACATCTGGATCCGGATCTGAAGAAAGTAATTCGTATTCACCATTATCCGAAAGGTCTGGCTTATCAGACCTAAAATCATGATGAATAACTTTACCTTCTTCTACATCGTCTTCAGCATCGAATTGATCAGTAGTTACTTTTACCCCGAAGTCCTCTGGGTGTTCTTTCCAGTGTTTTTTCAAAGCATCAACATACTTCATATATTTCTGATCAAGGTCATCGTTTTGCTTACCCTTTAATTCTAACTGTTTTGGCTTTTCCTTATGCCTATCATATTCAATTGCGGCATGTGACTGACCATTCTTATCACGCAAACTATAAACTAAATGGCCGCCAGCAGTATCAGGAACTGTTCCATGATCCCACTCATCTGGCTCATGCTCAGGGTCAGCCGGATCGGCTGCCAAGTATTCCCAATTTATAATATGATGTGCTATATAATGATCGATATCTACATATTTTGTAAATGTATGATCATCCATATCTACACCATATTTCCAACCATGTGGTTGATCATCAGCAAAATCATTCTCGTTCCAATCTGGATATAATTTTGCTTTTGTTTTATTAATCCATTTCATTAAGAGACGGAGATTTGCACTCATTGGTTCTGATACGCCGTCACCATGCTCTTGGTCATTCCACCACCAATAATCTAATATATGGTTGCCAGCTTTTTCGTATGCTAATGCTTCTTTATCCATTGGCTTGCCTGCATCTTTCCATGCTTGATAAACAGCATCTCTGCTTTCTCCAGATCCTTTGCCTGTTGGAGCTGCTTGCGGTGGGCAATAACCATGTAAGCAATTTCCTAACATACCTGATTCGTGTTCGAACTCTAATTTTGAATCTAAACGCACCCACATAAAGCCATCAGGAAATTTCATGATAACTGGTGCTTCTTTTTCTAATCGTTTTCTTTCTACTGGATCGCGTTTCCATAACGGACCTGCAGAATGAAATTCTTCAATTACATTATATAGACCTTCAAGATTGAACTTACCTTGCTCATACTTCTTCATAATTTTTAGAGCATCTTTAGAATCTTCGTCACCTTTTTGTTCTTGTGATTTCTTATACATCTTTATCATCTTACTTATAACATCATGTTGGCCGGTTTCTGGGTCGTCTGCAATTAATAACCGTTGATATATTGCATCTTGAAGTTTTGCTAAATGAAATCCGTGGGGAGCAGATAGTCTTATATCGACCCAATTTTCATATTCGGGATCCGATTTAAAAGGTACAGCCATATTAATAGATGCAATTCCTTTCTGAACATCTTTTGGAATATCGTCTTTATTGCGATAAATTGTATGTACATCGCCTGATGCACTTTTAATAAATGGGGGATCATCGTCGGTTGGCTTATACTTCGCTACTATATCAGATATTCCCATGCCAAGTTGATCATTGACAATATCTTTTTTTAATCTGTTTAAAAATTTATCATGATTTACTTTTGGCATAAGATGCGAGAAATCAAGTTCAAGATCTTCTATCCATTGATCTAACCGTTTAAGGCCGTTTGGCTCAATGTTTAATTCTAATAAAAGTATCTCTTTTAATAACATGAGCCATTCCGGATCCTATACGCCTGCTAAATGTCTTACACGATCAAGTTCTTCGCTTTCAGCAGTATTAACTCTAACAGCATCTTGTACATCTGGGATATTTGCAAGTTCATCTGGGTCGATATCATTCTCGTCTGCATATATTTTCAACCAATCATAAAATCCAGAGGTATTACCAGCAAACTTTTCAGTCGTTTCAATCGCTGTTAAAATATGTTCTGCTTCTGGTCGCGGGCTAGTTTCAATAACTGGTTCTACAGTTGGTTCACCATATCCAGCCATTACACGATCAATATCATCATCTGTATGATCAATGCGTGGCTCTTCTTCATTAACAATCTCTTCACCACTTAATGCAGCGTAAAGATTATCTTTATCAATATCATATTCACCAGCAACTTCCTCACACATGCCTTTAACTCGTCGAATTAATGGAGCGCCATCACCCATACGAGGCAATGTATCCATTCGACTTCTTGCAGTTGCTAACGCACGATTAAAATCAACAAAATCATCTTCTGATATTCCTACGTCTTCAAAAAGTGCTTTATCACCTGCAATTGAATCTAACCAACTTTCAAATTGCTTTCCTTCATCATAAAGATCATCTGGCATCTCTGCTGGATTTCCATCATCTGTTGAATCATCTGATTGTGCAGAATCTTTTTTAGCAAAAATACCTGCTTCATCTGCACGTTTCAAAACTGTATGCACTACATCCAATTCTTCTCTACCTTCATCGGAAGCAAGAGACTGATCTCGTTCTTGAAGCCTTTGACTCATTCTGGCTAAAAATGATGTTAATACATCATCAGTAACTCTACCTGCAAGCTCACCAACTTTATATGCAACTTCGTCAACTTGTGTTGCAAACTTCATAATATTACCACTTGCATATTCGTCTTGCGACTCTGTTGGTTCATGAAATTCTACATCTTCAGCTTTCATTTTAAGCAATTCAGGAGTCATTTGATCACCAACTGGTTGTTGAGACGGATCATCTTTCTTAATACGATATTCAAGAATTTGTGAAATTAATGGTAATACTTCTTCAAGGGATTCGTCAAATGTTTTGGCAGTAAACATGTTGCGAAGTTCTGTAACTTTATCATCTGTTGCTTCATATGCATCTTCATGAATAGCTTCAACTTGATGTGCATATCCTTTAACACCAGATAACTGACTTAAATTCTTTCTAATATCATAGTATCGACTTTTAATTGCTTCAACAATTTCAGCCGTATCCTCATTTACTACATTACTTGATTTAGCATATCTTATAAATTTTTGTAATTTTTTATAGTCTTCAGATAGCTTTCCAATATGGGTGCCAACCGAATCATATGGTGTACCTCCCATACTTACATGGCGTGCCATTGCTCGAGCACCTGCTAAATGTATATGTGGATATTGAAATCTTTCTCCGGCTCCATTTTCTATAAACAAAGCCTTAATATTCCTACTGCGGGATCCACGAACCGCTTCGTCTACTGCTTTTGTGTGTCTCACGATTAATTTTACATTGTCATCTACTAATTGGTAGCTTGACTTTGTACTGCCGGACATCGGAGACATGCCCTCTGCCATCTTATTCATTTTTAATTCCTCATCATTCATTGATTGAACTGCTTGGTGTACATAGTCTTTTGGCTCTAACGTGTGTCCAAATGATCTGAAGTCAAAATTTAATCTGTTCTTCTGCGCTACATTTTTTAATGTTCTTCGTAGTCCATCTACTTCTGCTAACGGCACTTCATCTGGTTTATGCAATTTAAGCATACCTTCTTTTTCATCAATAGTAATCATAATATTAGAAGGTTTTACAAAAAACCTCCTTGCCGTTCTATCATCAAGAGTCGAATTACCGTCTTCTGTAAACATTTCGAGACGATACCCTGATCCTTTTATAATCTTTCTAACTTCAGTTGCAACTTTATCTACACTTATAGCCATAATGTATTATTTATTAAAAAATATTAAATTATGCCCAATGGTAACGGCTCAGCAAACCCGCCATCATCATCTTCTGCACCTTGGGCCATCCTCTCATGTATGCGTTCATCATACTTTGCTAAATGATCACTTAACCTCAAAACTAACAAAGTGGCAGATATTAAATCATCTGTCTCACCTAACTTCGCTTCAAACTTTAAACCATTAGCAACAAAATTCTTTAACTCTCTTATTAATCTTTTACTTTTAATATCAATCTTATCTGACTCAACCATGTTCTTTAACATCGAACATACTGACAATTTTGTTTTAGCAGTAGTGGTAAAACCCTTTCTAAACCTTCTTGAAGAACTCATTGCTTTGGGTTGGCTTATCATTTGCCCTGGAAAATTCTCTTCACCAGTGTATTCAATAACCGATAATGCCGCTTCTCCTAATGTATTGTTCTCTACACTCCAATATATCTCTGTTATCGAGTGAGGACCTTCAACATATTCTGTTTCTTGCTCAATATATTTTAATATATCTTGCAAAATTTTTAATTGCCTCTTTACAGGAGACTTATTATGTTGCCATTCAGCAACCTGTTGCATTGTAGTGCCATCATATACTTCAATAGCAGCGTAATCACCACCAGTTCCTAAACTTGGATCTAATCCTGCTAGGTATATCCGGCCTTTCTTTGGGCGGCGATACCAACGCACTTCCCCAGTTCTTAATAACGGGTCCTCTCCTTTTAACACAACAAGTTTTAAAGGATCAATTAAAGTCTCATCGTAAATAATGAACTCACATAAATGCTCTCGCCGGAATCTTTCCTCACCAACACGTGATCTTTCTTCCCTTGCCCATTCATCATTACGATCTGGGTGTTGATTCCAAACAACTTTAACGCCTGAGAATCCATTACGCCCTAATTTTTGTTCTTCCCCTAGTTCATCTATTCGATTATTTGCTTCTCGCCAAATTGTAGCAAATTGATCATCATCACTATTAGGTGTTGAAGTAATAATACACTTACCACCTGTTGCAAGTGTAGGTGAAAGTGAAGTCCAAAATTCTTTTGCCACTCTTGGTTGCACAAATGCAAACTCATCCATGTAAATTAACGACAAGGACATACCACGTCCAGTAGTTTCAGTAGTTGTAGCGGCCATTATACGAGAACCATTGTCAAAATCAATGCTATTTCTATTATAATTAACTACACCCGACCTAATAAAATCTGGAACACTTTCATATGCGTATCTAACACGTTGCATAATTTCAGCAGCGCCTTGATACTTATGTGCGGCAATTAATATTGTGCTATCTGGTTTAAACATTGCAAACCATAGCAAATATCCTGCGGCAACAGTAGTTTTACCCATTTGTCGCCCACACATGTTTATTGAAAAACGATAATCATGATAATTTTCTATTAAATCTAATTGAAAATCATATGGATGAAACTCAATTCGTCCTCTAACAGGATGCTGTATGTATATAAAATTACTCATAAAATGCAATGGGCCAGAATCTGGATCAAGACATTTCTCTAAAGTCTCAACCTGTTTCTTGGTATATTTTGTTCTTTTATGAGCAGTCTTAACTAAATGACTGTCTGTTCCGTGTGGCATAAAAATATTTATAGATTATAAATTATTGTCAGCAAATGCATTCAAATCGTCTAATGCTTCTTTAAACTTCTGTTTTACCATGTCATCTGCATCATGTATACTAATTTCCTTGTGACCAAGTAGTTCATCAACAACATGTTCAAGGCGTTTTGCTTGTTTAATTAACACACCGCTCGCACCGCCCCATAAGCGGCGGTCGCCAACTGTCGGTCGATCATCACGACTACGATGCATCATTAAATCGTCGCCTGGATCTTCGTTTAAAAAATCAGCAAGCTTCATTGACTATTACCACCACCAAATCCCGCCAACTAATAATACAATACATACTACGCCTAAAGCATAGCTGAGTTGCTTATTTGTCATATCAGTCCTCCTTAAATTCAGCATACGCACGAACGTACTTTTCTTCTAACTGGCCTGCATCTTTGTAAGGATTGTCACCGTGTTTTGCCGCAACTTTTCGTTGCCTCGGTTGTTTCTTTACTTGGCCAGGTACTAAATCCCTAACACTAAATGTTGATGGCTTACTACGAATGTCTTGCTCTACCTCTGCGGCTTCTTCATGTGCTTCATCATCATGCTCATGATCTTCATCGCCACCGGGATGTGAATGTGTCATACCATCATGGTCATGTTCGTCGTCCCCATTATGTGGATTTGCAATTTTTGCTATCAACCCTTTCATTTGTGAATGTTGGTCCATTGGCTCGTCATGATCCATATCAACACCGGCAATTTCATCACCATCTGGTTCTGAATGTCCTGTATCCATACCAGACAATTGTAATACTCGTATTAGTTCATCTGGTTGGTCACTTGTAACTGTCATTGATTTATGTGTGTTACCTTCGTCTTTTGTAACACTTAGATTGTAGTTTGTCTTCGGCATTTCCATTTCGGTACCGCAGCCTCCGCCGCACATCTCATCTACTCTCATTTCATTCTCCTTTTCGTAATCTTTACTGGCTATTAATTTTGCTAATGCTTGATTTTTAATAGATCCAGGTATACCTGGGTTCCCCCTTTGGTCTCCATCTTTGGAAAAACCAATAAAGTCAGGATCATATCCTGCATAATCATCATCAGGTGAACCTAAATTTACCAATCCAGCATCAATAAGCATTTGTATCAAATCTGCATCTGAAATATCTGCTGGAATTGTTGTTGCAGCTGGTTGATCAGCGGCATCTTGACTCTTTTGTACATCAGTCTTAATTCTATCCTTTAATGATGGTTCTGCCACTTCTGTATCTCCTGTGTCTTTTACATCGGTATCCGATGATTGTTCGTTATCTCCTTCGTCTGATGCATCTGCATCAGGACTAGATAATTCTTTTGTATCTGTTGGATTAATTGTAATTTTAGCATTTGAAAATGCAGTGTCAATAGTATCTGCTGACATTCCTGCACTGACTAAAATATTTCTAATAGCATCGGTATCTTCTGGTGACCCAGCTGCCTTCCATTGTTTTATTAAACCTTTTTCAGACCATGTACCGACATCTTGTAGCTTGTCTCCAGCATCTGCTAATGCACCTTTTACTTTATTTCCAAGTGTGCCTGCTACTCTCTTTATACCAGAGAAATCTAATTCATATAAATCAGAATCTTCGTTTATACTCTCAGCTGTTGGTTCTTCTGCTTTAACTGGCTGACCATTAACTTCAACATCGCTAGGCATAATTTCAGTCTCGGACCCATCGTCGCTTGCCGCAGTTACTGAACCTTGTGCTAACGCTGCAATTCCACTATTAATTGCTGTTAAATTCTGTAAAAATGCATCGTTTGCTATTGCAATCTCTTGTGCAACATCATTAGCAAGATTCATATCTGCTAAAAATGCATCTGTATCAAATGTTTTTGCGTGATTCCATAATTGATTAAATGCACCAATTGCTTCGTCGGAATTACCTGCATTTTGAGTTATAGTATCTGCAATAACACGAAATTGTTCTACATCAACTTCTGGAACTACTAAATTATGTAATGTTTTTGTACTTTCAAATCCTGGCATTTTAAGTGAATATTCAAAATCCATAGATAATGTTTCAAGTCCTGGCGCCTTATCGTAAGGAATTACCTCTGTTCTTAATCCTTCAAACCAATCACCAAGTCCTTGCAATGCCCAACCAGCAATAGCACCATATGCAGCTACTTTCATTGCTTGAAAACCTGCCTTAGTTAATGTCTGGCCTTGTATCATACCTGAAACAGTTTTTACTATAAAACCAGCAATAGCACCGCCAAGTGGTCCACCGGCGAAACTTGCTACCAGAACTATTGCACCAATAATTAATGCTTGCCTAGTAGGATTTTCTATACCTTGTTTTTTCCATCCCTGTATTGCGAGAAGAACTTCATTGCTTATAGGATTCTTTGCTAGTAGTGTCTTTACAGACAAAATTTGCTTATCAACTTGAGCATTAAAACCTTGAACTGCTTCGTTACTTTCAAGCTTATCACTTAACCCGTTTAATGCATTATTTGCTTTACGAGCTACTTCTACTGGTAAACTTTGAGCAATTGCTTTACCAGTTTTTTGTAATATTCCCTTACCAGCTGGAGTTCCTTTATGCAACTCTGCGGCTTGTCCAAAAACTTGTGTTATTTGATCAACAGCTATTGGTGCTTCAAGTAAAATTGAACTTTGATATTCGTTAATAAACGGAAGTAATGTATCCTGAACTTGTTCTATAATTCTGCGTTGAGAAACAGACAACAATGATAACTCATTTGTATGAAGTACTGATTCATACAAATAAGGTGTCGGTTTCTTAAATTCTTGTATTTTCATTATCCTGTTTGACTCTGCTGTACCTGAGTTGTGATTCGATCTTTCAGCGACGGAGGTGTTTTCTTTTTGAAACTAGGACCTCTTCCTGCTTTTCGCAAGTGAAGGGCTTGTTCACCTGCTAAATCACTAATCGCATTACCTATTGCTGTTTGTCGGTCAGGATCTAACGATGCAACAAAATTAATAAGTTCTGCTTGTTTTGTCTCTGAGGGAGGTTGTTCATCTGTCTCTGAATCTCCTTGCTTACCATCTAGTTCTGGATCACTTGTCTCCTTACCTTTTGGTACTTGTTCGCCGTCTGGTACTTGTTGGTCTTGAATAGATGCGGTAGCAGTATTTGTTAATTCAATATGTATAGGAGTGCCTGCTTCTACTGGCAAACTACCATTTATGTTTACCCATTGATTATTAGTTTGTTGCCATACATAAGTATTTCCATCTGTTCCTTTTGCCTGGAACTTATCTGGAATTGCAGGTGGTGTCTCACCTGTTGTAGGTGGTACTTGTTGTTGCTGTCCGGTCGGACCTCGTGTGTCTATGCCTTGATGTTGCCGTTGGTTTATATTAATATCTACATCACCCTGCTGACCTCGTGCGTCTGTGGCTTGCTTTGCAAAATTAGCCAGTCCGCCGCCGCTGCCTCCGCCTCCTGATGCTGTATCTTGTGCTGGTTCTTGACCAGTTGGCTCATCAGCAACTGCACCTGTAACTGCTTTACCGTCGGCACCAAGAGCAGTATATCCAGCTTGATTTAAACCTTGGGCAACTGATAATAAAATTTGATCTTGCATTGTAGACGGGAGAGGTGTTTCGTCATTCCCTTCTACTTTTGCTTTTGCAAAAAATGGTTCTGCTTTTACATTTGGTGCAACATTCGATATATATCCTTTTAAATCACCAATAGTTGCTTGATTAGCATCTTTAAATCCTTTCTTGCCCATAATATACTGCCATTGCTTATTAAGTTGATTGGCAAGTTTACCAGATTCTTTACGACCTTTAGCCATACGAGCACCGCCACCGAAACCTAATGTTGCGGCTTGCCGGGCAGTGTCCTTTACATTCGACCAAGCACTATATGGTGCTTCATCAACTTCTTGTGAAGTATTATATTGCTGTACAATACTCAATGCTCTATGGACATCTGCATTATTTCTAGTGCCTTGACCGTGGTTCATTGCTAATCATCCTTCATATAATTTGATACGTGTTGATCTCTACCTTTTACTAACTTCATTAATTCTTCAACAAACTTTGTATTAAACTCATTACCATGATAATCTTCTGCTTTATGTTCATCTGCAGGATAATCATTGTTTAAAGCTGCATCTGCTGGATCACTTTCGCCAACTGTAATTTCTGTGTCAACATTGTTATCAACTAAGTCATGCTCAAGAGGATCATTCTCAGAACGAATCTTTAAATATCTTTCGGGCATGCCAAGTTTTTGTGCAATACGATCACGAATTACATCCTTGGCAAGTGGTAATCCTGTTGTAAAGTTAGCAATATTAACTTCACCGGATACATCTTCATCAAAGTCTAAAGGCTGTTTTTGAAAAATTGTTTTTGATGCTGAACCCATACTCTTAAGGTCAAACTTCTTTAATTCGTTTTCAATGACATCCATCATGCCATCCTCAACCTCACCAAGAATTTTAATCTTATAATTGTATTCTTTAACTGATTCAGCCAAATATTCTTTTAATGTTTTCATTACACTTATTCCTCTTGCAAGAGTGTTTTAGTATTTATTCGTTTTCCTTATCTATAAAACTTTTGAGAATGTCGTTTCTATCCGCAATAACATATCCATCACCATTAATTGTGTCTGATTCTTTATTATTACTATCTTCTTTTAACTTCTTCAGTTGCAATTCAATCATTTTTAACTTTTTATCTGCTTTACTTGTCTTTGCTTCAATTGCATTCTTCAACATACGTTGAGCTGCGGCAAAAATATCACCAGCATGGCGAGACTCTACATTCATTCCCAAATCCATTAAATCCTGGAATGCTTGTGCCGCATCCTTTGCATAAGTATCCATATCAGTATCATGCATTTCTAATCCGCGAACAACAGGTAATGCTTCGTCAATTTTATCAGCAGCTTTTAATGCGGCATAAATTTCTTCCTTTTCAACTACAAGAGTATTTGATATATCTTCATCAAATGTCTCTTTCAATGGTGGAAGATTAAACTCCTCTTCAAGTTTTTTTGTCATATAGATAACTACCTACTTAATATATTTATTTAACAAAGAATTTATCGACGCTTGCGAGATTTACGACGGGTAGGATTCATAAAAATTTCATTTTCTGTTAATACACGAAATCGCATACCTTTCTTATTACACCATTCATTAGCAGCTGACCATTTCGCTTTATTAACAATTGCCATTTGTCTTTCGTTAATATGCGTGGCTCTTTCTTCTGAAGTTTGTGCAAACGGCTTTATTTCTACTACTTCATTATGTTGTTTACCGTTTTTATCTCTATATTGTATAATAAAATCTGGCACATACGTTGTTTTTCGTCCAGTTACTGGATGAATAAAAGGAATTCTTAATGCTTCACTTGCCCAACTAACAATATTTGGATGGGCATCACACATTCGCATAAATGCTAATTCCCATGAAGATCTATATCTTGGCGCCCTTGTGCCAACATATTTTTGATTATTTTCTGGAGCAAAAAGTCCTTGTGCAAATTTAGCCATTATGCAAGAATATTTCTATTAACATACACAGTAGAAGCAGGAGTCGGTGAAACAATTTTAACTCCAATTTGACTAGTATTTGGTCGCAATCGATTAATTATCTCTAGTCCAATTTCAGTAATTGTAAGTTTATCTTTATCACTTGCCGAAGGAGAAATTAAATCTGTTACACTTACTTCCATAATTTTTGCCGCTTCAACTAATAAAAGTGCTAATGTCTCTTTCACTGTTTGATTAGCTATCATTGCGTCATTATCAAACATTCCTATTGCAATATCAAGCTCGGTTCCATTCACTACTAAATCTAATTTATTAATATTAGATGCTATAGTACTGCCAGGCTCACTTACACTAGGCGTGCCATATGTTTTAACTAAAGTAGTTACACCAGATTCTATTGTCATAATAATATTTATGAAAAATTAACTAGTTCCGATTGCGTCTGGATCTATCGAACTTGGAGATAATAATCCTCGGCGTTGAGCAACATTATTAATCATAGCCCGCATTCGCTCATGATCGGGTCCGGAAAAGTGAGCGGGTGCGGTTCTGGAAAATTCACCAGTACCAGTGGCTTTCGCTATCTTCTCTTCTATTCGCTCGGTTTCGAATTCGCTATATGGGTCACCACTAATAGGTTTTCCAGCATTGATCACTGCTGATGTTAATGCTTTAGCATCTTGTGCTGACATATTTACTATACCATGGTACATCATTACCTGTTCATTCGTTGCGCCCATACCTCGACTATCAGTTTCTCCCGCTCTCGATGAACCGCCCTTTAAACTTACCATTACTTTTTCAAAAGTAGTCTGTGTCTGAAACTGTTGTCGGCCTTTACCAAAGTCTCCTGTAAGAAGATCAATAACTATTTGGGCTTCAAGTTGCCCACTTGCTCCTTCAAACGCAGTGGGAGCAATACCCATTTTGGCTAATTGTCCTACTATTACTGCACTAACACTGATGGGATCTGCAGGATCACCGTCGGTCCAGTTTTCAATTGTTTGCATAAGACTTGGAGTTTGATCACCGGTCAGGACGTAACCTTCTGAAGTTAATCTAAATCCATCTTTTGTTACTGTTGCCTCCGGCTCTGACTTCGCTTGTTGTTGTTTAACAGCGGCCTGACCCTCAAGTTCTGTATCATATGCGGCATCCGCAACTTTTTGTTTGGCACTAGTTTTAAACCTTCCGCCAGCACCAATTCCACCATCCGGTTTTGAAACTGCTCCTCTAACAAAACGATTTTCTAATCCAGTTGTCCGGGCGGTCTTAACATATTTTACAACTTTTTCATTCATATTAGGACCTTTGTATCCTTTACCTTTGGCACTTACTGCTTGTGCTAATTGTGATCGATCAAGTGCTGATTCCATTTCTTTAGCATCAGCACCAAAGTCAGCGGCTGTTGCAAGAAGATTTCGCATATTGTCAGTATGAATTTTATCAAAAGTATCAACATGAGATTGTCCTTCTTCTACTTCTTTTTTCTCAGGTGCAGGAGCACTAAAAAAATCACTCATATAACCACCAGTTGTACTCTTTAATTGTACTTTAGCTGGTGTGGCATCATCATATCCGAAATATGTTGGCTGTGATATTATACTCTTATTACTTGTATCTCTATTCTCCGGAGACGGTGTTATTGATGCTTCATTCCATCCATCATGGAAAATTCCATCTTCTTCATTTAAAAGACCTGCTAGCGGCCCTTCGTCATTAACTAATCCATTACCTTTGTATACAACTGTCTCATAAACCCATTGCATAGTAATTTGTCCTACTGTAGAATGTTCTTCTTGAGAAAATGTATCATGTTGCATCGAAGAAACATATGGATTAACTAAATCAATTCTTGTATACTGCCCACTTGCTACAAGATATAAAGACATAAATGAAAATAAATTTTTTGTTTCAAGTTTATTATACAAATTATAACCAAAATTTTCGTATGTATAACCGACATTACCTGGTTTAACTGCGCCGCCTATTACATCACTTTCAATTATCTTATCAGAAACTGTTGTCGAATATCCATCATCTTTATCAGCTTTGAACATACCATTTTTAAAATAATAATTATATATTT
>Ga0310342_100000087_pt1 | contig 42803 bp, 23 predicted proteins | sample S15DNA20500_MG_FD_206155 | JGI IMG/M metagenome (GOLD analysis project Ga0310342, IMG submission 206155) | Marine microbial communities from station ALOHA, North Pacific Subtropical Gyre - S1503-DNA-20-500_MG | ecosystem: Environmental > Aquatic > Marine > Oceanic | place: Pacific Ocean: North... | reverse complement strand
TGTTGAAGCTGCGATTGAAGCCATATTTACTTTGGGATAGTTTAATGTTATACCTACTGTATCCGATAACTGAATATTCTGTTTTCCTTTTGGCTTAGATGTAGGTTTTACTTCATTGAGATTTATCACTATGGGAGTTTGTTCTTCGCATTCATCACATGGATATAATACGTTGGATTTGTCACTTACTGATTTTGCTCTTACATTGAGTAGAATATATTCGATGTCGAATAGTGGTAATTTGTCTATGTCGATTTCATCTTGAACACAGTTATTAACTATTTGCTTCATGGCTAAAGCCATTTCATCGTCGTTATTTCCTTCTAATGCCATGAAAAGAATTTTTTCTTCTTTTACCAAAAAGGGTCGATACCGTATGTCACGGTCATCTGATAATAAAGTCATAGTATAGATTGGTACATCAAGTTTTGGTAATGCCATAATTTAGTTTCTCCTATAGGTAGCTTGTACTTATATGATCGTTAGCTAGCCAATTGTCATATGTGAATGTAACATCAAAGGTTAATACTTCCACTCCTGCACTAGATAGTTCTAGGTCTGAAATGGATAAGGGAATAGCGTTTACAAAGTGTTGTTTGAATTTTATATTATTATTGGAATCTAACAGGTTTACAAATATTTGTTTTTGATATTCATTTTTCCATCCAGTTACATTGTTCTCTGGATTTATTACTTTTCTCATCCAGTTGTCAAAGAATCTGTATTCTGGCATGCCTTGTGTTTTATAATCTCCTGATTTACCATAGGTACAGTGAAATGATAGTGATAGATCTTCAAAGGATTCGTTGATTGGTAGGTTATATTCAGATCCAGATCCGTATATTTGAGTATTAGCATTAAACGATTTTCCCATTATTTTAGCTGTATGACATAATAAAGTTAAATCTTCTTGCCCTGGGGATATTTCTACTTCATATCTATTACCTGTAGCTATACCGTTATTACGAGTAATATATCCAGTAAATTCTTTAGGTTCAAAACCATTCATTGTAATTTCTCCCTTGTGTCAAACCACGCTTTTGTTTTGTGTTCTTTTCTGAAATTTTCCATAGGTAATGCACAAGCTAGTTCCCATTCTTCTGGCGGAATTTCTAAGAATCTACTTCTACATTTATTATAGAGATATGTTTTCATAATAGTTCCTGCATCTTCTCCGTCTGCGTATTTTAGAAATTTGTTTAGGGTTCTGGCGATTCTTAGGTCACTAGTACCTTCATTTAGTAATCTGTTAATGAGTTCGTATCTGAATCTAGGGAATAGGTAGTGTACATTTAATGCTCTAAAATTTATTCGATTTCTTTGATTGTCTGTTGGAATTACCAGTGGTGCTTGATCATAGTATTGGAGTTTTTTTCTGCCTTCTGGCATGTAAAGAAATAGATACATTTTTCCTTTGTCTGGCCATCGTTTAATATCTTCTCTATTTTCTAGGATCATGGTTCTGCCTCTGGTTGGTAATGATGCTAACTTTTCTCGATACCAGAGTTTACTTTGACCTACATTTTCAGAAATTGTTTTTTCTATTAGTCTCATTTTATGTTTAGCTCTTTTTCGGTTAGGATTTTCCATTGCCATCCATTTTGTCTACATACTTTTTCTGCAGCTTTCCACTTTGCTTGATTGACAGAGTAGGTTATTTGCTCTGTCAAAAAGTATTTAGACTTTCTGTTTTTAGGAGGCATGCATTGTTTCAGTGGTTTTATCTCACATAAATAGGTATTGATACCATTGTTACTATTTGATACTACTAGAAAGTCAGGAAAGTATCTATGCTGTTTTCTGTCTTTGGGGCTGATATAAGGTATAATAACTTCTTCGCTACTCCAAGATATTATTTTTGGAGTGGTGTCTAACCATACCATAAATTTACGCTCCCAGAGCGAACGGTAAACCACGTTCTGTTTGTTCCCTTTATATTTTTTAGGGTTTTGTGGGGTATAGCGTCCTTTGTATGACATACTAGTATTTATAAATATACATATAAGGAGAAAGAAATATGTTAGGTCTAATTACATCTTTGAGTCAGGTGGTTTATACTACTGCACAAAGTGGTCATATAACTGCTAGCAATTCTGCTCATAAGAATCGGACGTTGCAGCCAAAAACACAACAAGAACTAGATAATGAAAAAAATAAAGCTTCAAGAGTGAAAGAACTTAAATTTAAGGCAATTAGTAAATCTAATATGCCAACTCAAGATATATATTATGCTCCTCCACACAGTGTGACAACAAATGAAAATCCACCTTATCATAAAATAATGTATATGGCTTATGAATGGGAAAATCCAGAACAAGGTGGTAATAATACAATGAATCTTGCAAATACTTTTATCTTTCCTTTTCCTGCAGGAATTAACGATAAAGTTACTACTGAATGGGATGATGAAACAAGTATGATAAAAAGACTGACGGCTGCGTTAGTTACTAGTGATAAGAAAATTGGAGATCAACTTAAAAAAGAAGCTCAATCTAAGTGGGATAATCTTACGTCTGGTTCTAGGAGAAAAGTAGCAGAATTTAATCAAGCTGATTTTTATTTTAAGTCTGTAGCTAAAAGAGATTTTACTTTTAGTCATAAAATGACTCCACAAAGTGAAACAGAATCTGTGGTGATGAAAGATATAGTAGATTGGATTCAGTATCATGCGAGCCCTTTATTAAAGAAAACTAATGTACAATTAATAGGCCCAGCTGAATGGGAAATTCATTTTTTGAGTAATGGTGTTGATAATCCTTTTTTACCTAAGATTAAGAGATGTATTTTAGAGTCTGTGGCTATTAATGATACACCTAATGATAGTTTTCAATCGTCTGAAAATAGTCATCCTAATGATGTTGAGATAGAACTTACCTTTAAGGAGATTGGAATTAGAACTAAACAAGATATAGGATCGAATAGTGGAACAAGGTCGAAGATGATGCAATGGGAGTAATAAGTTATGGCTAAAGGATTTTTTGAGAATTTTCCAACGATGGTATATGACAACGACGGCAAGGGTCAGTATAAAGAAGTGGTAGACATTTTTCGGCGGGTATCCTTGCGTAATAATTTGAAAAATTATATCCAACTACCACTATTACAGAACATAGATGGTACACAGAAACCAGAGAGATTAGCTAATCTGGTACACGGTGATCCAAAAAGAAATTGGATAGTGATGATGATGAATGATGTTGTGAATCCGTATACAGATTGGTTCATGGGCGAAGAAGAATTCTATAAGTATATGCTAGAGAAATATCCAAATAAATTTATTCAATTAGTGGCCGGCCATGTTAGTACTTCCATTTACTTGCCGGGAGAGACTTTACTTAATCTTGATGCTACTGTTATTAAGTTTGATGCGACGTTAAAAACAATTGTATATACAGGTCAAGATATTTCAGGGCCTGAGTCGATTGAGGGAAATACTTCTGGTGCTACAGGTGATATTATAGTAGATTCTAATAGTGAATTTAGGGCACCTCATCATATAGATGTTGATGGGAATGTGGTTGATAATTGGGATTACGAATTTAATTTAAATGAAGCTAAGAGTCAGGTGTCCGTGTTGAACAATGATTATATAGACAGAATCGAGGATGAATTTAAGAAAAGAATTACATAATGGCAATACATATTACTAATCCATCTGAACAAATACGATTACCAGGCCAATATAGTCTAACTACCGTATTATTATCTAGTCCATTGAACAGTGCTGAGTTATCCATTACTCCGTTGTTGATAGGGATAGACCTATACGAGAGTATTTTTCAGGGTGCGTTGTCTGGTAGTTTATCTCTCAGAGATACTTCAAATATTATTTCGACATTTCCCATATGTGGATATGAGACATTGACTTTTGAATTTTCTTGTGAGACTGCAGATGGTATGGATTGGTTCTCTGTTTCTTTTAGGGTCTATGCGATTAAGAACATTATAGAAATGACAGGTGGTGGTAAGACCTATAGTTTAGAGTTTATATCAGAGGAATATATTAACGACAAAGAGATCGCAATAAGTAGAGCTTTCAGTTCTATGACTACATCTGATATAGTTAAGGTTGTTTGGGAAGATTCATTGTTGTCTGATAAAGCTCTCAGGATAGAAGAAACCAGTGGTCTAATTGATATGATATGTCCGTATTGGAGCCCAATGAAATTGATGGATTGGCTTTGTAGTAGATCTGTATCAACAGACAGGGATGGTGCTAATTATATTTTCTTTGAAACATTAGATGGGTTTAATTTTATATCACTGGAAACATTAGTAGCAGATATTGATGATGAAAAGATAGACACGTTTTATTATGGAACTAAGGATATTCGTGATGATGATAGCCCTACTTCTGAATCAGCTTATACTGTTTCTGAAATACAGATAGATTCTAGTTTTGATTTGATACAAAATTTATCTTTGGGTATGTATTCTAATACGATGATAGAGCATGATATTGTGCGTAAGACTATTAATGTTCATAAATTTGATTATGAAAAGTCTTTTGATAAATATGAGCATTTAGAAGATTGGTCGTTCTTACATGAGAAGGTAGATAAGTTTAAGGAAGTTTATGACAGTAAAAGATTTTTGATACCACAGCATTATCAATTATTCGGTGAGTATACGGTATCCAGTAGAGATACTTCAAAAAGAGAAAGAACATTACAGACTCGCGTGTCACAACTCCAACAGATAAATACCTATAAGATTACATTGACATTACCTGGCAATATTAGTACTAGAGCAGGTGATGTAGTATATTTGTTCTATCCATCAAAGGGTGCGGATGATACAGAAGATCCGTTGATGTCTGGACATTATTTAGTTTTGAGTGTTAAAAATTCTATGTCAACATTTAGACATGATACAGTAATAGAGATTGCAAAGGATTCTTATTTTAGGGAAATACCTAGTCAGGGGGTATAGAGTATGTTAAGGTTTAATAGTTATATGGATTTTATATCAGAAGATTTTGAAATGGATTATTTGACAGAAGATGTAATGCAATTGACTGAAAAACTGATTATGTTTAATCAGGGTAAACAGTATGGTCAGATAGTATTCATGGCTGGCGGTGCAGGTTCTGGTAAAGGATTTGCTAGTAAGAAATTTATGGAAATTGATAAGTTCAAGGTACGCGATGTAGATGAATGGAAACAAGCTTTTATGGCCATCTCAACTGATAGTAGATTTCGTGATTATGGTGCAGTGGTATATCGTAATAAGAAAGGTAAGATTTCCGCAGTAGATGTTGATTATGAGGGTGGAGCTATTATACAGGATAGGGATGCTGGCACTGGTATCAGGTTGGGTGATTTGGATTTGAAAAATCCCGAGCATGTTTATATTTTACATTTAGCAATCAGAGAAATGGGTATCAAGCATAAGACATTGGAACTTTTGTTGACAGATTTGAAACAGGATTATCTACCTAACATTTTATTTGATGTGACATTGAAAGATATTGATGACATCACCGATGTGCTCCCCACACTATTGGAAGTTGGATACGAACCTAGAAATATTCATGTTGTATGGGTCTTGACAAACTACCATGTTGCTGTCCGAGCTAACAAGGACAGGGAACGTGTTGTTCCTGATGATATATTACTCAAAACACATGAAGGCGCAGCTAATACGATGTATGATCTCATTAAGTCAAATGGAATACGTGGATTGGATGGCTCAGTTCATGTGATACTGAATAATCGAGATCAGACAATTTTTTGGGAACGACCAGACGGTACTAAGACAGATACAGTCAAAGGTTTCACCTATCTTACATTGAAGAAAGAAGGTCAGAAATTCTATGATCAGAATGAGGTCAATACTCAACTTTTGGATTGGATCAAGGATAATATTCCAAGAACCAAACAGACAGCTCATATGTGGGGTGGTTAATGCAGAACTTTATGGGCCTATCAGGTTATGTCTGGTGGCAGGGTGTTGTTGAGGATCGTCAAGATCCGTTAGAATTGGGTCGTGCTAGGGTTAGGATTCTGGGATTTCATACAGAAGAAAAGACGAAAATTCCAACCGATTCTCTACCATGGGCTTATCCTGCTATGCCATTAGATTCTACTCCCGGCAGTATACCTAACTTTAAAGAGGGTACATGGGTAATGGGATTCTTTCGCGATGGTGAAAGTGCACAAGAACCGATAATGACTCATATGATAGATGCTGGTTATGTGACACAGAATAATTCTCATAAAGGGTTTAGTGATCCTGAAACTAATTCTTTCAAACCAGAGAAACCCACAGGTACTGAACCAGTATTAGGGGAAGTAAACACTACTAAACTAGCTAGAGGTATTACAGATAACACTCTCCGTGATGATAGTAACATCACCAGAGTATATCCGTATAATCATGTTTCGGAGTCGGAAAGTGGTCACTTGGTAGAGTTCAATGATACTCCAGGCAGTGAAAGTATTTCTGTTACTCATAGATCTGGTACATACAGTGAAGTTGATCAAGACGGTGATATGACGGTAAAGGTAGTGGGTAATAATCTTGAAATAGTCGGAAAAGATAAATATATTAATATAGACGAAGATATGAATGTTACAGTGGGTGGCAATGTTGTCAGTACTGTAACGGGTGGACGAACAGAAAAATCAGGATCATTGGAGATAAATTCAGATGATGAAATATCTATTACTAGCGAGGGAGCTGTTACTATTACTGCTCCTACTGTGTTTGTTAATGGTAATTTGGCTGTAGATGGTATTGTTACAGCTGGAGATGGTACTATTATCACTGGAAGTCATGTTAGAACAGGTAGTATGTCAGTCACTAGTGCATTGCCAACATCTCAAATTCCTGTATTAACTGGGCCACTTGGGATATTAGGAGTACCTGCTCCTATGCCAGGAATTTTGAATAATATTCCTTTTGGAATTTTGGCGTCAGGTATAAATGTACCTACCGAAGCACTTTCGGATGGAGCTAGTCTTTTGTCTGAAAATCTTGTAGCCCTCAGACAATTAGAAACATCCCTACAAACTGCTGAAGAAGAATTAGATAAATGGAATGACTTAGAATCTGAGATAGGTTCACGATTAGGAGCATTGGAATTGAAATATGGAATTGAGTAATATTTCGGAAATACTTCAAGGTTTAGCACAAGCTCAAGATGAAGCAGAAGGTCAAGCTGCAACTTTGAACTTGGAAAACTATATTGCGACTCAAACTTCTGCAGCAGAGGAAAAAGTTGATACCGCTGCGGATCAAGCTGCAGCAGAACTTGCAGAATCGGTGGATAGTGAAGAACTAGATCAGATAACAGAAGATTTATCAGGTTTAGCAAATGTAGCAAAGAATTCTTTAGATTTAGTAGATGATGGATTTGGTCGATTGGATAGTATGACAATCTCAGCTCTTGGTATGTTTGAGGATGTTATAATAGATAATATTGATACTGTAACTAAACTTACAATGTCTGCCCAGGATGTATTGAGGATGTCATTCAATGAGATAGAAGATAAATTAGAAAAGGCAGCTATAGAATATGCGAAGAAAAAGGCGTTAGGTATTGCCCAAGTTGAATTTCAAGAACAGTTAGATTTATATTATCAGGCTAGGGATCTTTATAAAAGAATATCTGGATTGAAACAGAGTGCAGAGGATGTAGTGACTACTGCTTCTGGTACGATAAATAAAACAAAAGATACTGTTAGTAAATTAAAAACTTCTCTTATAACTTTACAGAAAGCCGTGAAAGTTGTGATAGATTTAGTTCCATAGGAGAAATAAAATGAAATCACCATTGGTAAATCCTTCTATAAGAAAGTATGTTGATATAATGAACTCTTTACAGCCACATCCATTTAGTAAGGATGTTGTTACTGTATCCGATGAGATTTCAATACAGCAAAGTTTGGTTAATCTTATTATGTTACGGACTGACGAAAAACCATTCCATCCTGAGATTGTGTCGGGTGTTCAGCAATATTTGTTTGAACCTATGAATGGTGTAACAGCTAAACTGATTGAGAAGGCTATAGAAACAGTGGTAAAAAGATACGAACCTAGAGTAGATTTGGTCGGGGCGGTTGCTATTCCAGAGGAAGATAAAAATCAATATGATATTACTCTTGTGTATAGATTACAGAATAGTCCAGAGCCAGTGGCCGTACAAGAATTAAACTTTTTGATGGAGAGGAAAAGATAATGGCAGTAAAAAAATTACGAGTTGCTGAATTAGATTTTGATGGTATTAAGAATAATTTGATAAGTTTTCTTAAAGAAGATCCTAACTTTGGGAGCGATGGTTCTTATAACTATGAAGGATCTGCGTTGTCTAGTCTATTAGATGTATTAGCGTACAATACCCATTATATGGGGTACTATGTGAATATGTTAGCTAATGAAATGTTTTTGGATAGTGCGTCTAAACGAGAGTCTATTGTTTCTATCGCGAAACATCTGGGATATACACCTTCATCTTCTAGGTCTGCTAGTATTACATTTGATATTACTAGTACTAATGCTGCTCCAATAACTTCTAATGATGAATTTATTGGATATGGAGATGATGGTACTGAATATAAATTTTATCCTATTACAACTTATACGAAAGATGGAAATAATAATATAGAAGGTATTGTTTGTAAAGAGGGAAAAATAACTACAAAATCATATGTCAAGGATACCAATAACTTAGATCAGAAATTTCTATTGGATGAAAACGCGGATACTACTACACTGACAGTCAATGTAAAACCAGATACGGTTTCTGCTGATGTACCTTATAATTTATTCACAGATATTTCAGAATTAAATTCTACCAGCACTACTTATTTTTTACAGGAAACTTCTAGTGGTCAATTTGAAGTTGCTTTTGGAGATGGAACATGGGGAAATAAACTTTCGGATGGATCTATAATTACTTGTGAGTATTCTCTTTCTTCTGGATCAGGCCCGAATGGTATTAATGAGCTTTCTTCTGAGAATCAGACCATTACTAGTAGACCAGTAACGTCTAATGCAACAGGGGGATCAGGGCCACAGACAGATGATTCTATTAGGTTCTTGGCTCCTAAGAATTTCCAAGCTCAGAACAGAGCTGTTACTTTGGACGATTTCAAGGTCATGGTTCAGACAAAAAGTTCTAATGTCAAATCTTCAATTGTATGGGGCGGAGAAGATAACGATCCTCCGATGTATGGAAAAGTGTTTATGTGCTGTCAGCCTATAACAGGTGAAGCGTTGACTGATACTGATAAATCAAATCTCCTTTCAGTTTTGTCTACTAATAAAGCAATCGGAATTACACCAGAAATAGTAGATCCAGAATATGTATATATTGATATTGATTCAGTAGTGATATATGATTCTAAATTAAATGTTATTACAGATGGTGCTATTAAAGAAAATGTAATAAATTCTATTAAGAATTATGGAGATACAGTGTTGAATAATTTTGAAGGTGAATTTCAATACACTCCATTCGTTGCTTTGATTGATGATACTGATACGTCTATTGTTAGTAATTATACTACGTTGAAATTATATAAGAAAATTAATCCTAATGGAAATTCTACATTAGAAGATAGTTGGGATTTACAATTTAATACAGCTATAGAAGGGCTTGTATCTAGTGAATTTCAATTGGTAGATGGAACACAGTCTGTTTCATTTAAGAGTTCTGGAACTGATATAATTTTGGTGGATTCATCTGGAGTTACAGTTTCTACATCACACGGAACTATTACAGGTGGTAAGGTATCTATCAATCCTATAAACATAAATGGTACAGCAGATATTAAGGTTTATGCTGAGGTAGATAGAGTAGACATTGCTCCGTATTTTGGAACTTTATTGAACGTAGACCAGATAGATGTTAAAATGGTAAGGAGCTGAAAGATATGTCAATAACTAGTATTATAGAACAGCAAATACCTTCTTTTATTAGAGATGATGATGTTCAGTTTTCTACATTCTTGGATTCTTATTATAGATTTTTAGCAGAATCATATGATGTTTCTGTTAATGATTTGAAAAATGTTAGTATAGAATTGGTTCAGAATGAAACTGTAAGATCATTAAATTCTGAAAGAGGTGAGATTTATCATCAGCTTCTTTCTATGAAGAAGCTGAGAGATATTGATACTACTACGGTAGGATTGGTTTCCAATTTTGTCAGTGAATATATGAATGGTGTTAATGCACCTACCTTAGATTCTATTAGAAGTAATATGAAGTTGATGAAAAATTTCTATGAGAATAAAGGTAATGAAAATTCGTTTCGTTTTCTGTTTACTTTATTGTATGATCAGGTAATTAATATTTCTTATCCTTTTGATAAAGTTTTAAAGTTGTCTGAAAATGAATGGGTAAAATACGATTTTATTAGAGTGGAAGAAACAGCAGGATTGAGTACATTGCTAGCTGAAAGTGTTGGTAATACTATTTCAGGAAATGGGGCTTCGGGAATATTAGATTCTTATACTAGACACGTTATATATGGAGATGTAGATAAAGCTTATTATAAATTGATATTGAGAGATTTTGTAATTGGAGAATTCCAGCCTGGTACTGTTACAGGTGTTGGTACTACTTCATTAACAGTAATGCCTGGATTGGGTGATGTTGATTTAGCTGATGTATCGGGTATATATCCATCTGATAAGATAAAAATTGAGAATCTACCAAACGCACAACAATTTGGTTCATCTCTAGTTATAGATAAAATGAAGTCTATGACGATGGATGAAGCTACAATTACTACTACTGAAAATGGTTATATTACATTTGTAAATGATTATTTTACCACTTATGAATTAGACCTTGATGGGATTGAATATAGAATTGTTGGACAGCGGAGTGGAGCTACTGGCATTGTTAGGGATGTGGATAGTCAGAAAAGGTTTTGGGTAGAGAATATAAATGGTAGTTTTTTGACTGATTATCATGTAGACAAGAAGGGTGGATCTGAACTGGTAGATATTTATAGTTATGCTGGTGTCTTAATCGGGAATGTTAGGTTAGGTAGATTGTATAGTGCTTGTGATATGAGTGCAGTTGTGAAAGTAGAAAATAATGGAGTTACAAAAACTGTTATAAATAAAGGAAAAAATTATAAGTTTAATCCATATGGTTATATTTTAGATAATAATGTTTATCATGTGGTCGCGATAACAGGTCTAGGAAAAATAGGAGAAATTAAAATTAAGGAAATGGGATATGACTATACTCAAAATAGTTTATATACAATTAAAGTAGGTTCTATAGATATAGGTGATGGTTTATGGAGAACTACAGGCAAAGAAGAATATTATAAATCTATGTTAAATACACTTGACGGTGAGGCAAAATTACGAGACAGTAATTACTATCAAGAATTTAGCTATGAGATTTTTTCTGAAACTTCTATGTCTGTATGGAAACATCCTATTAAGAAATTGGTACATCCGGCTGGAATGGAACTATTTGGTAGGGAGGATTACGTAAGCTCCCCTTTTGATTTAAGCCTCACCGATCCAAAACAATATTATCTTGCTCAACTTGGTATAGAGCAGGCTGAAATAGAAAATGTAACGTTTGAAGTTTTTGCAGCTCAGCAGGTAGAATATGATCCTGTTATTTGGGGTGCTGGTGGTATAGGTGATGGTTTTACTATACCTCAATTATCATTAATTTCTAATCCTAATATTAATCTGGTTTCTCCTGCTCTTACTTCTTCTGTTCCTCTTTATGATGACAGTTTCTCTAAGTTATTTTTTAATGCATTTATTTCTAGGTTAGATGTAGCAGAAGTAGATGTATCAGAAACAGTCAGTACGGGTGGATTATTATATACAGAAGAATTTACTGAAGATTTGTCCGAAATTGTTTCTGAACCAGAAGCTATTAATATAGCTAATTATGAAACTATTGAATTTAGTGATGATCCTGATTTTAGTTTACTTTCTTTACCCGCTAGTAATGACAGTATATATAATTTTAATACTATTGAAATTGATATGTCTGACGGATTTGGCTATGAAGAAATATCTGCAGACAGTGTAAAGTCAGGAGATGGTCAACTTCATAAATATGAAGATTCACCTGATTATGATTTATCAGGAACAGGAAGTAGTTCTGGTAGTGCTGGTGGGAGATTAGTAATTTTTAGTGATAAATATCAGCCAGGACAAATAGGAAATGGAAAAGGTACAGGAAATATAGGATTTAAAACTACAGAGATAAAAGATGCTATGGATTTAGGCGGAGAAGGATTAGGAGATAGTGATAGGTTTATGAATGGTTCAACATATACAGAATCTACGATTTTTACATCTAGCATACCACATGATCTAACTCCGCCTGTTACGACTTACAGAGGAAAAGTTCATTCTATTAATTACAGTATTTCACCAAGCGAGATGATTTAATGAGAGCAAAAGAAATAAAAGCTATTAATGATCTTAATGTCCTTGTTGATGGTAATCTAGCTCTGCTTGAAGGCCAGGGAGATGGAAATCTTACTGTTGTTGAGTTTGTTTTTCCTCCAGACATTGATATAGAACCTATTTTCAGTGAAATTTTAAAGTCTTATTCTATGATAGAGAGGAAATTTAATACTGATCTAGTTGATGTAGATATAGATATGGTTTCTGTTAGTGTTACTAGTTCTTATGGTATGGTCGAGAAACAATTCAATACTGATCTAGCTGATGTAGACTTATCATTAATAGAAACAAGCATTACTAGTTCTTATGGTATGGTCGAGAAGCAATTCAATACTGATCTAGCTGATGTAGATATAGATATGGTTTCTGTTAGTGTTACTAGTTCTTATGGTATGGTCGAGAAGCAATTCAATACTGATCTAGCTGATGTAGATATAGATATGGTTTCCGCTAGTGTTACTAGTTCTTATGGTATGGCCGAGAAGCAATTCAATACTGATCTAGCTGATGTAGATATAGATATGGTTTCCGCTAGTGTTACTAGTTCTTATGGTATGGCCGAGAAGCAATTCAATACTGATCTAGCTGATGTAGACTTACCAATAGTTTATATTGATATGAATAGTACCTATGGTATGGTAGAAAAACTTTATGTAGCTGGTTTGGTTGATGTAGACTTATCATTAATAGAAACAAGCATTACTAGTTCTTATGGTATGACGGAAAAACTTTATGTAGCTGGTTTGGTTGATGTAGACTTATCATTAATAGAAACAAGTATTACTAGTTCTTATGGCATGGTCGAGAAGCAATTCAATACTGATCTAGCTGATGTAGATATAGATATGGTTTCTGTTAGTGTTACTAGTTCTTATGGTATGACGGAAAAACTTTATGTAGCTGGTTTGGTTGATGTAGACTTATCATTAATAGAAACAAGCATTACTAGTTCTTATGGTATGGTCGAGAAGCAATTCAATACTGATTTATCTGATGTAGACTTACCATTAATAGAAACAAGCATTACCAGTTCTTATGGTATGGTTGAACGATATTTTGAAACAAATAATATCACAAGACAATATTTATCAGACTATCCTAATTTTTCTACGTTGTCTTTTAATGGATTGGCTAATATCCAAAATACAAATTCAGCTAATCCAATTTCGTATGATATAGGTAATGCTGAGAATCCAGTTTTTATTGGCCCTCATAGTACTGACTTAGTTATAAATTTGAATGCATATACTTCAGTCGAGGTGGGCGAAACCAAATCTATTAAAATAATTCCTCAAATGGGTCAATTAGCTCATGGTGATATACTTGGTTTGGATGGAAATAATACTATAGCTGGTACTACAATAACATATAGACCAGACAATAACTCTAAAGAAGTAGATTCCTTTTATTATGCGGTTATAGGTACTTCTCCAGAAACTAGTTTGAGTATGGACTCTAATACGTCTACCTGTTTCGTGGAGACTAGTCATAGAGAAAGACAATATTTATCAACAGCAAATGCATTTAATAGTTTAGGTTTTGCTAGTTCATTGGTTTTATCTATTCCTGATCAGGATTCTCCAGTGTTTAGTTCATATATAGTTCCAGACATAGATAAGAATGTTACTGCGTCGTTTAGACTACCTGCAGCTGATTATGAAACAGTAGCTATAACAGAACAGCCTACGAGTGGAGTATTGAATTATATGGCATCACAGGAAACTTCACCAGTAAAGACTGGCCCATATTTTACATATCAACCTTTAGCTGATACTCCTGTAGATTTTGATGATGATGTATTTACCTTTACGGTGAAATTAATGGGTGTTGATCCTACTGTTAGTTATGTTTCTTCACAATTTACGTTGAGGGTTAAAAACACTCCGCCTCAAGTTAATAATGATTTTTCACAGCAGATAAATGAAGATAGTGATACTGGTTATCAAGAATTTTTGATAGATGGTTTAAATGCTAATGGACAGGATTTAAACGGGGATACTATAATGTGTGCGATACAGGGAGCGTCGTTTCCCGAATATGGTACTGTTGTTCTTTCTACTAACACTTTAAGTTATAAATATACTCCTAATCCACATTGGCATGGATCGGATAAATTTTATTATAAAGCTAGAGAATTAACAAATTCTATTTGGTCGGAACAAAAAGAAATACAAATTCAAGTTGATTCTGTGTATGATTCACCTCAGGCTACTGTTTTGACAGGGGGTGTATCTGATGAGGGTGGTTATATTGCGTATACTATGGTCGGAACATCTAATGAATTTGCAGGTGCTTATGATTTACGGTATCAGTTGATGCAGAATCCTACTGAAAATGGAACAGTTGTAGGACATTTTACTAATACAACGGACGAAAATATATTGGCGGTAGGAGAAGGTTCTGCTCTTTTAACTTCTCCTGTTGTGGAAATACATGCTGATGATACTGATTATTTTGGAACAGGAACATGGAAATATCGAGTAGTTGATATAAACAGAACGTTAAATGGTTCTTTATTAGCTGATGCTAAGTCTAGTATTGTTGAGTGTAGTTATTTGTTTAATAATGTCAATGATGCTCCAACAGCAATTGCTCTAAGTCCGAATGTTAATGAAGATCAACTTACACAGATTGATTTATCGTTTAGTGATGCATATAATGAAACTGGAACTTATAGTTATTCTATAGATACTCATCCTTCAGGGCCTAATGCAGGTATATTATCTGGTGGTTGTATAAATTATCCAGCGAGTAGTTTTGTTAATTATCTATCCAAAAGTAATTATGTAGGTACAGATACCTTTACATATATTGTAAATGATGGTGCATTAAATTCAGCTGCAGCATCGGTTACGGTTAATGTACTCAATACTCCTGATGCTCCTGTTGCAGATGATTTGACAGTTGTTGTAGTCGAAGATGGTTCTGTTAATTTTACTGTACCTCATGTTGATGTAGACCCAGGCGAAGAATCAAATCTAAGAGTATACTGGACTACAGAGCCTCCTGCTAACAGAGGAACAATCGGTCTGACAGGTGGAGATTGGAATTTGCCTGGTGTTTTTCAGTATTCGTTTACTCCTTATCCACACAATACACTTTCTACTTCTGCTACTTATCTTCTCTGGGATGGAACATTTTTAGATCCAAATGGAAATACAGATACTTCTACAGCGGGTGGTCTTGCTAACAGAAGAATTTCTGCTCAGAAAACAATCAGTTTTCAAATAACTCCGTTTGATGATCCTATGGAGTGGATTGCCCATCCCACAACAATGTCAGTTCAAGAACAGCAAACGGGTGCACCTGCTACTTATAATACAATAGATATACAAGCAATTGATCCAGATGTACTTGGTAGTAATATTTTAACTGGTCAAGATCCTGTTTATAGTATAAAGACTCAAGGCTCGAAGGGTGTGGCAACTATTGCTCCTGTTTCTGGAACAGAGACTTGGAGAATTACATACACTCTTAATGATGTAGAATATACACAAAGTACCACAGACACTTTTACCTATAGAGCTACAAACTCTACTAATCCTGAGATTACTGAGGTATGTACGGTTACTATTCTTCCTTTGGATGATATGCCTACATTTACTGCTAGTCCTATAAATATAGCTTGTACTGAAGTAGTTGGTTTTACTTTCCTCTTTGCTGATTATATTGTTGATCCAGATTCTACTGCTTTTGATATTGTTAAATTTGAATATGAAATTACGGATGCTCCTAACCCTAGCTATACTAAGACATGGAATCCTTCAGGGTTAGGTTGGAATGATGCTAATATGCCAACAGCAGTGTATGAATGGGATGATATTAATCATCAATTGGCGGATTCCAGTGTGACACAGACAGATTCTTTTAAATGGAGAGTTCGTGATCAAGCTATTGGATCTGCATGGTCTGATGAAGTTACGGTTAATATTTCTATCCAAGGTGTTAATTCAGATCCAGTTATTACCGCAGCACCTACTGCTTTGGAACTTTATGAAGATACTATTTCTTACTTTACTTTTACGGCGACTGATGCGGAAAGTACTCCTATAGTTTATACCTTCACACAGCCAACCACGGGTGTTGTGGCTGTAACAACTGGTTCTGAGGTCGGGAATGGTACTCACAAATATACTCCTCCTGCTGATTATTTTGGAAACCCAGGCACATTTACAATGTCAGCATCGGATGGTACTCCTGGTGCCACAGGTGTCAATACCGTAACTACTCCTAATGTAACTATTAATGTTATTTCGGTGAATGATCATCCTATTGCTGAATCTCAATCTTTGGGTACGAATGAGGATGTAGCACTTCCAATAACATTAACAGGCCATGATCATCCTAACAAACAAGGTGAGGATAGTCCTATAACTTTTATTATTGTGGATGAAGAAAATAGTGTTGATTATCCAGAACACGGAAGTTTAACACCAAATGCTTCCTTTGTTAATAATGGCATAATCACATATACACCTGATTTGAATTATCATGGTGCAGATAGTATCAAGTTCAAGGTTAATGATGGAACAAATGATAGTGTTGTTGCTACAATTACTTTAGCGGTTCACGATATAAATGATCCGCCTATTGCAACTCCACAAACAATTTTAGGGGGTGACAGACCTTCAGAAGGTGGTGTTAAGTCAATAACTTTGGCAGGTACAGATGTAGAAAATAATCCTTTAACATTTTATCTTCATGATGTACTTCCTCAACACGGATCATTGCATCCTTCAGAAACAGCTGCAACTAATGGTACAAATGCATATTCTGCATATCAATTGATGGCTAATCCAGTGTGGTATAAACACGATGATTCCGAAAATCATACGGATACTTTCAACTTCAGAGCACGAGAATCTACGACAGGTAATCAATATTATAGTACTAATCCTGCATTAGTTACTATTAATATAATACCAGTTAATGATCCTCCAGTTGCATCAGCCCAAGGTGTTACTGTGGCAGAAGATAGTACAGATAACGTTATTACTCTTACTACGTATGCTTCTGATGTTGATACCGATGACAGTACTCTTACATATACGATTAATGGTCAGCCTAGTCATGGTACATTAACTACTGCTCATTTAGTAGACGACAAGGAAATTGAATATACTCCTGATCCAGATTTTCATGGAACTGATAGCGTTACCTTTGTAGCTAATGATGGATCTTTAAATAGTAATACAGGAGTTATCACTATAACAGTTACTCCAGTTAATGATGCACCTATTGCTCAGTCTCAGGGTGGCCCTAGTGTTGTAACTGTTGATGAAGATAGTGCAGTTAATATAACATTAGTGGCTACAGATGTTGATGGTGATGCTTTAGATTATATAATTGTTGCTGCACCTGCAAATGGTGCATTGAAAAGAACATCTGACAATTATGCATTGGGAAATGGTACTCTTATCGGTAATCAGAATCTTATTACTTTTACCCCTACTGCGGATTATAATGGTAGTACATCATTTACTTGGAAGGCTAACGATGGAACAATAGATAGTAATATTGCAACGGTAGCTATTAATGTTGCTGCACAGCCTGATCCACCCGTAGCTAATAATTTTTCTTTTTCACTAAATGAAGATAGTACATATACTATTGATTTTGATCTTCCTGCTAGATCTAGTGATCCTGATAATGATTTATATAGTTGGGAGATAGTAAGTACTACTACTTTAAATGGATCATTATCAGTTACTTCTGGTTCTATGTCTACAACTACTGTATACACTCCAACTCCTAATTATTATGGTGCTGCTAGTTTTACTTGGAGGGTTAAGGATACGGATGCTACATGGTCTGGAAACGCAACGGCATCTATTACGGTTAATCCCATAGATGATTCATTTGCATGGAGTAATGATTGGGAACAGGCTGGTTCTGGATTTACTTCAGCAACTACAGCAACAGTGAATGAGGATGAGGTATGGACGTTTGCATATAGTGGATCAGATGTCGATAATCCAACTACATCGCAATGGGCTGGATATGGTAGTGGTGGTATAGTGGTTGATGCGACTAATCCTGGCCAAGCAGGTTCATGGAATGTTGTAGGTACGGTAACTAATAATGGCCCTATTTATACTATAACATGGAATCCAGATTGGAACGGTACTGCAATAGTTCATTTATGTATAGCTACAGCTACTAATACTGATCCTGATCCTGATGTTGCTGGCGCACAATATTGTCAAGCAGTTACTATTACTGTTAATCCAGTTGATGATCCACCTGAAGCTGCTAATCTACCTAATATAGCTGTAATGGAAGATGCGAGTATTGCTATTACTCTTGTTGGAACTGATGTTGAAGGAAATACTTTAACCTATCACATTACTGATATGCCAACTAAGGGAGCTCTTTCTAATTATGGTACTACATCTTCAAGTGTAACCTATACTCCTAGTATTCAGTCATTAGGATATGTTGGTGGGGGATGGTCTGGTGGCCAGCCAACTACTGAGAGAGAAACTGCAACTGATACTTTTACATATAAGGTTAATGATGGAACGAGTGATAGTTCAATAGCTACTGTTACTATTACTATTACTGGTGTCAATGATGCACCAGTTGCAACTGATTTTACTCTTAGTAATGCTACGACAGGTACTACTAACTATAATGAATCTGGTTCAAATCAGTATGATTGGTTCTCTGTTTCTCTAGTTAATAGAGGATCGGATGTAGATACAAATGATAATCTTTGGTATCAAGTTGTCTCTATACCTACAGGATCTAAAATACGGAGACTTAAACCAGATGGTACTACTTATAATGAGTGGAGTTCAGCAACGGTAGCTTCAAGTTATGTGACACTTTGGTATGGCGGTACTCATTCTAGTTATTCCCAAAAATTTGATTGGCAACCGGCCACTGCAAATTGGAGTGGCACGGAAACATTAACGTATAGAGCTTTGGATAGTGGAGATGGTTCTGTTGATGATCCATTAGTGCCGGGAGATGATAGATATTCTGCAAATAAAACTATTACTATTGTTGTCGCTGCAACTGCTGATGTTCCTACTACTGATGATCAGATTGTGGCTTATACTGAAGATACTGCTATATCATTCAATGCAGCTGGGGATGATCCTGATTGGCCTTATGGTGATTATGTTAAGAGTGTTACAATACATGCATATGCTTCTAATTGGGGAGCTTCTACCTTGACTATTCCAGACGCAACTTTAGGAAAAAGTTTGTACTGGACATTTAATAGAAATATTGATAATGATTATGCAAATACTTATGTGGATTGGAGTTTTACGGATATTAATGACGTTCAATCGAATCAGTCAAGAATTAATTTCAACGGTACATCTGTAGAAGATCCAACAGTATGGGAATCTTATCCATCTAGTGATACTGTTTCGGGAAATGAAAATTCTGGGGCTTCTATTTCTATCACTGCTACTGATGCGGACAATACTATTACATATGGTATCGAAGAGCAACTTACTAGATTTGCTGGAGCTGGAGGTGGAACTGCGAACGGACATCCAACTTTGACTCATCCATCAGCTCCTGCAAGTGGATCATTTAGTATTAGTGCTGTACCTAATTCTGATGGATCTTGGTATGGTACTTGTAAAGTTTTTGCAGAAGGTAGTAGTAAACTAGTAAAAACTATTACAGTTAATCTTGACTCTGTTAATGAAACACCTACTGCACAGGATGCATCTTTTCCTATTGCAGGTAGTACTCTTACTGAAGATCAAACACATACATTTGATTTGGATAGTTTAATAGCTGATGAAGAAAGTACTGATGCTGAATTGACAGTAACTAAAGAGACTGATCCTGATCATGGAACTGCTAGTATAGATGCTAATACTCATATAGCTACTTATATTCCAACTTTAAATTATTACGGTACTGATTCTTGGACATATAAAGTTTCAGATGGCGTAAATTCTGTAGTTAAAACTCTTAGTTATACTATGGCTTCAGTCAACGATACTCCAACAGCATCCACGTATGGGATGTCGGGTGGAAATTATTTAGCGTCAGTTGATGAAGATCAAACAATAGATGTTTATTTAATTGCTTCGGACGTGGAAACTTCAAATTTGACATATGCTATTACTTCTAATCCAGCTCATTATAGTATATGGGCTCAACAGGGCAATGCCTACAGTAATCATTGGAAGTATCAAGGTGCTGCCGATAATAATGATAATATTAGTTTTGGGTGGAAAGTTACTGATGCGGGTGGTTTAGAGGCTGCCGCAAATGGATATATTCAAATTAATCCTGTAGCAGATACTGTTGCATGGCTAACAGCAGGCGATTATACTGTTACTATACAAGAAGACGGAAGTGATGTAATTCAGAGGGGAGCCGCAGATCCTGATGGAACAAGTATTGTCTATTCTATAGTGGCTCAGCCACCAAATGGTACTTTAGTGGGTAATGGTACTGGACAATGGACTTATACACCAAATGCTAATTTCAATTCTACTAGTGCTGACATTGGACGAATTAAAGCAGTTTCTGGTGGAGATACTATTTACAAATATATGAAATATACTGTAACTGCGGTGGATGATACACCAGTTGCTGATGCACAGGCTGTAACGGTAGCTGAAGATAGTTTTGTAAATATAACATTAACAGGCAGTGATGTCGAAAGTTCTTCAGTTACTTTTCAAGATCATTCTACACCTTTACATGGAGGTTTATCTGATTTTACTGGAGCTGGAGGTGTGAAATATACACCAGTAGCTGATTATTTTGGAGCTGATTCTTTTACTTTTAAGGTTAAAGATACAACAGGTAATGTATCAACTGCAGCTACCGTTTCTATTACTGTGACCGCAGATAATGATGCTCCAGTCGCAGAAGATGTTACAGTTAGTACAAATGAAGATGTAGCTAAAGTTATTGTATTGGATGGATCAGATCCAGTGGAAGGATCTACTGTATCTTATCATAAAGTAACAGATCCTTCTCATGGTTCTGTTGGTAATATCACGAATACTAAAAACATAACATATACACCAACTCTTGATTATAATGGAGCTGATTCTTTTACTTATAAAGTTAATGATGGTAATTTAGATAGTAATGTTGCAACAGTAAATATAACTGTTGATCCTGTAGCAGACAATCCTACTGCTAATCTTAATGATTTTTCTGTGGATGAAGATAGTAGCGAAACAGTTAATTTGTCTGGTAATGATCCAGATTCGGAAGATGCAGCTTTAGATGGTTATATGACTAATCATGGTGGATACGGAACGTTTGTAGTTTCGGGTGACAAAAAGCAGTTGACATTTGAACCGTATGCAAATAGTCATACAAATACATGGTTTTCGTATTATGTAAAGTCAGCTGTTAGTACGGGAAGTAGACAAAGTTCAGTAAGAACTGTGAATATTACTGTAGATCCAGTAGAGGATGATCCGAACGTCAGTACTCACGATTGGGGTACAGTGTATAGAGGTAGTACTTATACTGCTACACTTACTGCTGGTGATGTTGATGGTAATTATTCTCATGCAGTACCTACAAATAAAGTTTCTACTCTTACAGTAGATGAGAATGACGATTTTGGAGCTACAATAGGTGGTAGTATTGTTACTGCTTATGATAACCTTGGTAATACTGCATCAAATTACGCAACTGGTACAGTAGGGAATAGGACTCCAATTGCTACAGCTCAATCTCTTACTACAGGATATGGTGAGGGGCTGGCTATTACTCTTGATTCTAGTGATCTTGATCCGGGCGAAGTTCATACTTGGACTATTGTATCAGGCCCTACCGCTGGTTCGGTATCTACTCCTAGTAACGCTGGAGTTACAACTTATTCTCCTGGCGTTGGCCATTATGGAGAAGCTACTTTTACTTGGAAAGTAGTAGATAATGCAAGTAATTCTTCAAGTACGGTTACTTGTACAGTTGATACTGATCCCCCGCCTGATATAAATCCACCAACTTTGGCGGTATGGAATGGAAGCACAGGGAATCATTGGACAACTAGTACTGCTTCTCTGGCCTTTTCATTTACTGGTGAGGCCGGTTGGGATGTAACTTCATTTACTGCTTGGCCTAGAACTAACGTACTTTCTACTTCTATAGCTAGTGGTGCAGTTCATGCTACCAGAACTGGATCTCCAACTGCTGCAGTATACGAACTTGTAAAAATTTCAAAGTCTTACAGACAATCTAATAAACATGAGAATACTACTTCAATAGAAGCTGCTTGGAAACCTGCAGGATGGTTGGCTAGGGAACCTTATCCTGGGCCACCGAAACTTTACGCCGTACTTACAGGTTTTGACACCAATTACCGTTATCTCCAGAACAACCCAATTGGCGCCGGTACTGAATATGGGATATTTAGTGTAGGATATTCACAAACTATTGGTGTAGGTGGATTGGCGTTGAATCATGATGTTTGGACGGTGGAATGGGGTACTGCAGTATGGACTGGACTAGGAAGTCCTATTTCTGCTTCTGTAGGAAATGCGGGCGATTACGCGTGGGCTGTTATTAACGCGCCGGGTACAGGAGGTATTCAAGGCCCATCTGCTATTTCGTATAGTAGACCTTGGACGATTAAGATGCAGGGTGCAGTGTATTCAAGCGGTACCATTACAGGGAGTGGAGTTTTTTACTGGTATTGATGTATTATAAATATAAACAGAAAAGGAAATTTGAATGGCAATATCAAAGGATTTCGCAAATTTAATCAGAGAATCTATTATACATGGTTCTACTTACCATATGTTTCAGGCTAAGTTTCAGTTATTTACAGATAAAGGTACTCAAAGTTCTGAGATAACTTGTGATATAACTTTGGATAATCCATCTGCTGCACTTGTATTTACATATACTCATGGTGGTACTCCTAATGAACCTAAATATTATTTTGGTCAAACTGCAACTCTGACAGATGGATTTATTGATGAAATGAAATTATGGGGTCTGTTAAATGCTAGTTATACAAGTTATTATGGTGTGAGTGTGTCAAGTGGTACAACACATACTAATTGGACACATATTGCAACGGAAACTATATCGGAATCTGGTTCAGTTGATTATGATTATAATGATTTTTTACAGTCATTTACATATACATTTACTCCATCAACGGGTACGGGTGATGTATTGCCTCCTGCTAATTTATTAGGGAAATTTAATTCTAACGCATCTCAGACAGATATTACTCCTAATAAATTTATATTTTATAATGATGAGGGTTCGGGCTCTCCAGTTGTACTTGGTACAAGAACAGAAACTACTACTGTGGGAATAAGTGTAACGACTGCACTACAAAGTAACATAAATAATATAAGTTGTGAAGTGGGTGTTGATGATTTACCCTTAACTCCAACGGATTTTAAATTGTTCTCATCTACAAATATTTTAATAGATTCGGGTGATTTAACAGATCAGACAGAAGAAGGAATAGATTGGCTAGCGGGTGATTCATTGGTTTTTACATATGTATCATCTTTATTAAATAAGGTAACATAGAAACAGTTAAGGAGAAATAGAAATGGCAATACAAATTTCAGAAAATTTACAGGCATTGGTAAATGATGTACTTTATCATTATCCTGATCCTACTGCCACCCATAATTGGGGTCAAATACAAAAATATGCTATAGTATTAAGAGATTGGACAGGAAGATTTGTGGCATCTGGACAGACAGGACAACCTGATTTTAAATATGCAGGGGGCCCCGCAGTTGTATTTTGTAGTGCAGCTGCAGCGGGAGATTTTGATGACGCCCAATTAGATTTATCGGTATTTTATGATAAGATTATAGGAACAAATGATGCAGCTGGAGCAGAAGCATCAGCTACATTAATAAATGCTGGTAGATATGTTACTAACTCAGGTAATCTTCCTGCAGGTCAAACTATATATACTGATGTTGACGTTAATGGTGTAGCTACATATGGAAATTTTGTTTTAGTATCTAATGCTCTTACTTTATTAAAGCAGGATGAGGATGATGGTAGTTTTAGTGAATTAACCACTGATGCAACTCAAAGTGTATCTAGTGGAACTGACAAATGGGGCTTAACGTATGGATTTACTCAGACTTCTATTGGCCATGGTATAAATGGTACTAATGAAGAACATTTTGGTCATCCTCAAAAATGGGAATTTTGGTTTAAAACTGCAGGAAATAGTCCAATAGGTGATGTTTTTGTAGAAAATCATAGATTAGGTCAGGGCCCAATATTTGATAAATGGATGAATAGTGGCTGTCCTGGCGCAAATGGATTTTGGTTAGGTGCATATGGAGATGTTACGAAAAAAGATGATGTTTGGCCTGGTACGGATGACAGTTCTGGAACTGCTTATGCTGATACCAAACAGATGCTTGAAGCTCATTCAACTGGTTCTAGTTTTGATTTTGTTTTTATACCTGATTTAAGTATCCCACATGGAGATGATGGGTATGAAGAAGCTAGCATGGATGCAAATGATAAGATAGATGAATTATATTATAGGATAGAAGTTTCTGATACAGTATCAGGTACTAGCATAGATAGTAATAGTTATTGGGTTGATAAACCTGTAGCATCTGCTTTGGCATCAAGTAGTGGTAATGCAGATTATAAAAAATTTGTTCCTAATAGAATAATATTTTATAAGAATCAAGCAGATAATACTACATTAACTTTAGCAGAATTACTTACTTTACGAAAGGATTGTTCTGATATAGCTTTAATTGGTGCATCTGGTGTATATGATTTAGGTGGGGGATCTGGATATTCAACATCTTGGGATCCGCTAGATTCGTCTGGAGTGGGAGTTTCTTCTACGGTTCGTGCGACATCAGCTAATTTACCATTTTTCATCCCACAAGTGTCCGGCATTAATCTTCGCACATCTCCATTGAATATCCAAAATCATGAATTTCCCATAACAATTGTACTTGAAAGAATTGTTCGCGAGGATGGTTCTTATATTCCAGCACAGGAAATGTACACATATTTTGATAGTTATAGTTCTACAAATATGGAAAAGGTTATAAATCCTTTAACAGGAGAATATAAAGATGGGTCAGATCCATCTGATTCTAATGTTACGATAAGTGGTACTAACGCAGAATTGAATAGTAGAGGATTACAAGCGGATAGATTAATATATCATATTGAGTCAAGTATTTTCGATGGTGGCGAATTTGAATCTACAACTAAGGTTAATTTTCATCTTCAATGGGGTAAAAAACCTATCACAAATGCAGCTAATGGTGTAAAATTATATCCTGCACAAGATTCTGCGTCTAATAATTTAACAACAGCTAATACTTATTTCGTAGAATACAGTAATTTACCGACATTCCCAGCAGATTGATAGGAGTAATAAATAAAATGAGAGATAAAATAGAAAGGTTTGTAGAATCTATTGAAGGATTTGGTAATCTTATTGTTACTAAGCCAGACGGAACTATAAAACATAAATATCCATTCAAAAATACCATTACTGAGCACTTTAAGAGGGCTCTAATGTCAGCAATAATTTATGGTGATACCGAAGAAGTTATAGATTCGGATGGTAATATATTGACACATACACGAAAAGAAATTCCAGTTGCTGCGAACACATTATATCCAGCTGGTTCAGTTGATGATAGTGGTGTTGTATTAGATCCGCTTCCTCTAATTGTAGATACTCGTTATAAAGATGCTGCAGGTAATCGACCGCCTTCATGGATTGCTGGGGCATCAATAGCTGGTAATAATAGTTCCAAGACAAACACAGATGCTGATGATTCTATTGGATGGCAGGTGGGTGATACATTTGTTGAAGAAGCAGCTGTTCCTTTTGCTTATTATTTTTCTAATAAGTTAATTGCTCATCAATTTAAGGTTAGAGTAGGAACAGTAGGTTCACCTGATAATCTATTAGATGTTACAGAAGGTAGTGAAAATGAATTTACATGGACAGGTAGTGGAATTGGTGAATCAAGAACAGCTGTTATTGGTTGGATTGATTCTAGTCAGACTTCTTTAGTTCATGGCACGAGTCCATCTGAAGTTGCTAGAGATTCTAGTGCTGAAGTGTTTGAATTTGGACAGAATGTTTTTACTGGAATGATACATGATGGTAATGCTCCGCCAGGAGTACTGGAACCACAGTTTAAACCTGCCAGAGAGAATTTGAGAATTGCAGATGGAACTGAACTTGCAAATTATAATGGTCTTAATATTGATTCAGAAACTGAACAAAATAGAGAATGGATAGATTTAGATAAAACGGGTCTTAAAGGCACCAAAGCAACTGTCAGACAATCTCTTGGCCCAGGTGGCTGGAAAATAGCTAGTTGGATAACTCATAGTGTTCCAATGAGAGCTAAGTATAAATTGGGTGGTACAAATACTACGAACGAAACTGTTTATAGTATGGATGAAACACCTAAAGTATATGGTAGAGGTGATCCAATAGATGATGATAATGCATTGGCTCATCAGGAATGGACAGGAACAGCATATGAATCTGTGACTACGCCAGGTGCGTTTAGTAATGCATTTTATTGGTCTGCAGATTTTAATGGAGATGATTACAAAGAATTTATACCATTTGAGTATGAATTAACAGAACCTGCGGGTGATTTTTATTGGTCATTTGGAACTAATGTGGATATTTCAGATAATCCTATTGGATGGGGAATACGGGATTTAAGCACACAATCTGGTAAGATACTTGGTATTGAGGTTCAGAATTTTCCTCAGAGATATGATACAACTAAATCTTCAGCCGCTGCTCAAGTACAAGAAGTTGATGGTGAAACCATAGCTTTTCATGTTCCAACAACACCTATTACTTTAGATAGAAATGATAATGTAACAGTAGAATATAATTTTCAATTTACAAAGCCTACAAGTGTACAGGATGTAGAATGGAATATACAGTATATAGATCATATGGCTCGAGCTCTTAATCCAGTTGGAACAGATCCCAGAACTGGTGAGCCGATGCAAAATACTAATAGTGCTTCTAGGATACAGTTGACTGGCATGTCAGTTTTTGAACAGGGAGTATTTGAATCGTTGGATACATCACAAGTTTTTACTCATGATTGGGATGGTGGTACAGCAACTGCACATACCAGAAATACACAAACAGTAGTACCTAATTCTATAAAAAGAAAGAATAATAGATGGGGCGGATCTCAATCTCCTAGTGCAGCTGCAGCTGGAGTAGCTAATCATGGATTAGATGACTACTTATATAGTGATGCTGTTCATAGAAGACTTTCAGCTGGAGAATATTCTGAAACAGGTACATGGAACAAGAAGTTTATGAGAATTTGGACTTCAAGTGAAGCTGATAAATATGCAGATGTATCAGGTTTGGGTAACAACGCTGCTATTTCTAGTATTCAAGATAGAAATCATGATTTTACTAATAGAGTAAATAATATAAGTATTTCCGGCGGAGATACTATTACGGATAGTCGTAGTTATTATAATCAACTTAGAAATACTCCTGATTTGACTGATTTGACATCACAAGCTAATCTTTTGGGTAGTGGGGGTAATAATTTTTTCAGTTCTGGTAATAAGTTTGACTATTTTAAAAATATGGTTACAGAATTTTACGATTTTCAGACTAGGATTAATTTTGAAAATAGAAAACTTCAGATTTTCTTGACGCCATGGGGAGAAATTTCCAAGAGAATGAGAGCACATATTAAAAATACAGAATGGCTAAAAGAAACTGAATATCGTACTCATTATCTGGATGGTATCAAAAAAGTAGCTACGAACTCTAATTATATAAAAGAAGATTTATATAATATAGAAACTTTGTGGCAAGGTGGTGGTCGATTATTCTATGATGATCTCTCAGAAGTGGGAGGCATGTATACTACATCTGGTGAAATAAGTACTAACCAAAAGTTTTTTGTAGTTAGAGATATGGCATTAGATCTTTTATATCTTTTTGATAGTGTTGGAGCTTATGAAAGTTATTTGATTCAGACTACAGATTATAATGAAGGTACTGGAAATACTGATTCTGTTATATCTCTCAAAACTACTACGGATTCAAGGTTTATAAATCCACCGTTATTTTTTAGAGTATTTTATGGTCAGGATGGTCACATTTTACCGCAGGATATGAAGGATGATGATATTCAAGGAAGATGGCAACTAAAAACAAATTACAATGATTATCTAAATGAAAAATTTGGTAAGTTTTTAGAAACCAGACAAGCACATCAGTCTTTGGCAGCCGGTGGTGAAGATAATATCTCTAGTGTCAGAACTTGGAGTAGTGAAGCTCCTGTGAATGATCCAGTAACGCCGGATACTGTAATAAAGACATGGAGTGAATTAGTCGATCATAATAATAGCTCTATTGGAAATGGTTCTTCAGCTTACTTGGATGGTGAAACTTTACCTACAATTTTTGGACTTATAGCTAGTCCAGTTGAAAGAGCTGCACAACCAGAAGTAGGACAACTTGATTTTACTGATCTTTATAAGATTAAAGAGGTTGATAATGTTTATGACGTAGACAGAAAAGAACATTATTTAACTCCTATGGGTGCAAGTTCAATTACAATTAGTGAAGATTCTGATCAAGAAACAGTAGATGCATATACTACATTTAATGATGTGGCTGTGTTAGGAACAGATGTTAAAGATGGAACTGGTGTGTCTCCGCCTGGTGGAACATGGGATGCAGGGGAATTTTTTAATAAAACATTATTCAGTGAATTTGATTCTTTTATTCTTAGGAAAACTTCTGTTCAACGGAGTGGTCTTGGCCCTAATCAATGGGAAAAATTGTGGTGGGTTACTGGAGGAAAATTACAACTTAGGGTTGTTTTAGATGGTAATCATAAATTACCTGATGGGGCAACTGCGATTATAGGTAGTTCAGCTAAGGATGAAGCGGGAGTAGATCCTGATGATGTTCATCAATATATTGATCCTACTTTAAATCCTCCTGTAGCAAATGGTACGTGGATGACGGGCATGCCGTATACTATGGTTCTGTATAATTTTGATAATGAAGTTGCAGCTGGAGCTCCAGCAGGATCTAATCAGAATGATCCTCCAATTTTAACTACGGGTCAAGCTCAATGGGATACAAAATTAACTGGTAATTCTGTAGGTATGCGATCTATTGACTTTTCCGGCAGTGCTGTGTCTGGTGATGTTAATTGGCGAGGTGAGTGTAGAAATACATGGGTATTACCTAGTTATAATGGTGGCGGTGGAACTGTTGCCGAGGCGGACAGAGCTCGTTATAGTCAAGCTATTACAATGGATTTTAAATTAACTAATAAATATCAAGATCAAAATACAAATCAAGTTTGGATATTTAATCCAGAAACTAGAGGTATTGACGTTACATCTGATACATGGTGGCAAGGTATAGAAGGGTATCAATCTTTAGATTTTGTTGATGCTAGAGATATTGTTAATCATTTTGACATGAGTTCTGCTACTGAAATAGCACCATTCTTATTGACTACAGATAATACAAATTTCAATTCACAGGGAGATCAAGACGGAAAGGTTAAATTGCGTAGATGTACTTCTTTTGGTATTTATGATGCAGCATGGTTTTTTGGTGAAAGTCCAACATCAGAATTGGAATTGGGGAAATCTACAACTACATCTGTTTGGACATGGGATACTTCAGCTTATGTTGAATCAATTAGTAATTTAGTAGTGCCAGGATTTCATTCAAGATTTAAGTCTCTATTTGTTCCTTCTATTACCGATAGTGTTACAGGGGAATTTTATATTGCGAAATCTTTGAAACACGGAGATGGAGCACTTAATGAACCAACTGATGCTCAAATAAAACTTTGGGAAGCTGGTACAGAATATACTGAATCTGGTAATGATGTACAATTTCCACCATTACCAACTTGTGATGAAGTAATTACTTGTTTAGATGCATTTATAACTGCTAAGGGTAAGACAGTAAGACAATGGGATAAGAAACAATTATTCAATTATATCAGATCTATTGCTCCGTATGGAATGATGGATATGTATGAATTTTTTGATGCTACTCCTGATGAAATGTCTTTGGATTTACCTTCACCAGATAATGATATGTTCTATGGAATAATTACTAATCCAGGCGGTACAGATGGTATGACTAATACAGGTTCATATGTATATCTGACTGCTACTTTTGAGTATAACGGGGCCGTAGTAGTAAATACTGGTGTTCTTGATGCTGGTAATGATGCTCCTCCTAATGCAACATGGCAAGTCGGAGATAGGTTTGTTATTACAACAGGAGATGCTTCACAATCTACAGACCCAACATGGACAAAGGGTGATAAACTTGAAATGACGTGGACTATCAATCCACCCGTAACAACAACGGTGACATAATATGGGAGCGATTATAACGGAAAAGATGGGGTTTTTTAATGTAGATAATTTTATATCTACACTTAGAAACGTAGATCAGATGGTCTACGTTTTTATAGGGAGAAAAGATGTATGGGGCGGTGGTGACATTGCTCCTGATCCCACAATATCTATTCGTAGAGAAATGGAAGATTCTGTAGATATAGTTTCTATGAAAAGGGTTTTTTATAGTGATATTTCGTATATTGTTAAGAAAAATTCTTGGGTTGAGAATACAGTATATAGCCAATATACAGATGATGTGGAGTTGTCTACATTGAATTATTTTGTAGAAATTGATAATCATGTTTTTAAGTGTATTTCAAACAACGGAGGAGCTGCTAGTACTGTTAATCCTTCTTCTGTGTCTAACTATAAAGGATTTTTTAAAACTACTGCAGATAATTATGTATGGAAATATATGTATTCTATTATTGATGTTTTAACAGGTGTATGGGATTGGTCTAATGACATAATACTGAATTCTGGTGGTCAGAATTGGATGCCTGCTAAAAATATAGAAACGAGAACAGAAAATTCAGATCAATGGGATGAAATGCAGTCTGCAGTTGATGGTGGGATTTATAGTTTTAATATTACACCTGCAGATGACGCAGCATTAGTAACTCATTTGGTTAGTTTGGATGGAGCAGATGTATTACTTAACGGTGATGGTTCTGATTTCAAGGGTTCTTTTAGGGCTACTGAAATATCAGCTGGTAGTGGTACTTATAAATTTGTAATTGATACAGTAGATACAGGATTGAATGCAGGAAAGGATTATAATATAATAACTGGTCTAACTATAGATGGTAGTCCAAATGATACTGGAAATACAGATTATATAGATTATATAAAACCTATTTTTTCTCCGTTGGGTGGCCACGGTTCTAATCCAGTGAGAGAATTGGGTGGAGAATTTGTTCTTATTAAAGCAAATATTAGTTCTTTTGTAGGTACATATAGAAAAATGGGATTAATTGTAAATCCATTACGAAAAACAAAATCAGATGGTGTAACAGAAAATACAATTAATCATATAGATGATACAGGGGAATTAGTAGTCGGCGAGAGAATAGGAAAAGAGGATGTAGAAAATGCTACAGTAGATGATGATTATTTAAACTATTCGGGTGATGTAGTTTACATAGAAAACTTAGTTCCAGCTAAGACGATAGAAGAAAATTCTAGTGTAGATATAAAAATGATACTTAGTTTTTAAGGAGCAATTATGGCAACAAATATGAATATACGGCCTTACTATGATGATTTTAGTGAGGATAGCAATTATTACAGGATATTATTCAGGCCATCCTTTTCAGTACAAGCCAGAGAGCTGACACAATTACAGACTATTCTTAGTGATCAAGTTTCTAAGGTAGGGAATAGTTTGCTAGACGATGGGGATGTTTTATCCGGCGGAGAAATGTCGTATGATTCAATAGCCAAAACTGTAACTGTTAAGGATGGAGTTTATTATTTAAATGGAATGGCTATTAATGTAGATATACAAGATCCAATAGTGGTTGGGGATGATCAATTAGTAGGATTTCTGGTAGTTGAAGAATTTGTTAATGCTGGTTCGGATGATACATTATACGATAATGCAGCAGGTTCACCTAATTATAGAGGGCCTGGGGCAGATAGATTTAAGGTTGGTTTAGAATTAGTATCCAGAGATGAAGTTATAGAGGATGAAATTTTTATTGAGATTTTTAGATTGATTAATGGAGAAGTATATCAATCACAGTCAACAGCATCTACAATTATCACAGAAGAAAAATATTCAGAAAAGGTCAAGAAGTCAGATGGTGATTATGTATTAGATGCATTTGACATTGATATAAAATCCATTTCTACAACTGATAGTGGTGTTGAGGACTCTTATAAAGTATCTATCAATGATGGAATTGCAATAATAGATGGTAAAGAGGTCGAGGTAGAAACTGCAAAATCCATTACTATTCCTAAAGCTAGAGAAGATTTAGCTGTTAATAGAATAACAGCGAATGTTGAAACTGGACAGTATGCATATATTATAAAGGAAGGAGCTAGTGGTATTAATTTTGGTGTACCAATGGCTCTCCAACATTATGATGGTGCTTTTACTCCAGTAGGAGCCGCAACACCAACACATATTGCAGCATATGATGAAACTTTTGTTAAGTTATTTTTGACAAATATATCATATGTGGATGGAAAAACTTCAACTGACGTAACACATTTATCTGAATCTGATGCAGTTACTACTGGTGCTGTTGGACTTCATGTTGTTGGAGGAGAAGAGCTTGATGGTGGATCTAATGCTAATTGGAGTGGGTTTTCGTTTCAAGGAACTGATAATCAACTTTTTAAATTGTCAGCTGGATCTGTTACCTCAATGCAAGATTTGATCTTTGAGGGTAGACGGATAGTTCAGAAGCAGTCAGGTGGAACTGCACAGGAGTTTGAAATAACGTCAGGTTATGTTAATGTGAAAACAGCTGTAGGAACAGGAAATTTTGTAGACCTAGATAGTGTTTGTTTGGTTATTACATTAGGCGGAGTTAAAAAATCTTATACCAGTAATGAATTGTTTATTGATGAGGATGGTTCTACTCTTAAATTTTCATCAAAAGATTCTAATAAGACTTTTTCTACTGGTGTGGGAGATAATATTGCTTTTTATTCGTCTAAGGTTTCTTTTGGTTCTACTGCTACAAAGGAATTAGATTATTTTTATAAAGCAATTAATAATACTGGTTGGAATGGAGTAACACCTTTAGATACAAGAGTTAAATTGAGAGATTCAGAAGTTATTTCTTTTGTTGCTATGCAGTATACTACTTTTGATCCTAATTATACAAATACTGTTACTAGTGGGATTATAAATGATTTATCTGATTGGACAGATGTTACTTCAGATTGGATGTTAGAATCGACAGATACAGATAGTGAGGTAAACGATTCTTACATCACTCTTAGGCCTACTGCATTAGATCCAGATGGTGTTGTTTTGATTAATTATACTTATTGGAAATCTACAGGATCGGATAAGATTTTCCATGGCGGTTCTTATGACTCAGATCATTTCGATAAACTTTCGTCTTATATTGATTCCGATGGAAATGAATATACTCTAGCAGATGTTCTTGATTTGAGACAAGATGATAAGATTTTTTACAACTGTAAATTTGAAGCTAAGGGTACAGTGAATGGGAAAAGAATGGATTCATTGGTTCTTAGGTCTGATGGGAATTTAGTAATTGTCGAGAGTGCTAAGTATATTGATAAGATAGATAATAATTTTATTGAGAATGGTATTAAATTATATGATCTAAATTTACATCCTTATGATGGAATTGATTTTATACGAACTCATGGCGTAAGGAATGTTAATTATATCCATAATCTAGGTAAAAGAATATCTAATTTAGAGGATAAAATTATATTCAGTCCATTGGAAACGGAAGCGTTATCTACAGATGTCGGAACTAAAGTCATAGAAGGAGTAATGGTTGATGGTTTTAGGGGAATCGGAAAATCGAAATCTCAAACTATAGCTGTTGATTATATAGAGAATGAACTTAGACCTGATTATGCTATTAGTAAAGGTGATATAGTTAGTTCTGGATCTCCTAAAGTTGTAACACTACCTGTGGATTCTAGTATATCCGATATTGCTAATCTTCAAACATCAGGTTCGATTTTAATCAACGAACCAAAAAATACTATTTATCATATTTCTTTAGATCCTATAACATGGTATGACGAAAATCAATTGCCGATGATTATGTCTGATCCTGATAACTATTTCAGTGGAATGGATAATACTACTGTTTGGAATGGTTGGCAACATTTTTGGTATGGAAGTCTTGATGATTCGGTATATTCTTCCTCTATAAATGTAGATAATAAAGGAAGAAGATTATTGGGTAATAATTTTCGCCCATATGTAACAGGTAAATTATCAGGTAATATAACTCCGTCTTTTGGTTCATCATCATTTAAAATATTCCTAGATAAAGAGGAACAGGAAAATGTAACTGTATCTGGGCCAACTTTCGATGTGGATTTACCGCCATTAACTTTAAGTGGAAAGAAATTAGTTGAGATCAAAAACGGTGATAGTGTTCTGGCTTCTAATTATTTGTATGCTAGGGGATTTGGTCAGATAGGTCAGGAAAAATCTTTAGAGGGTATAGTTCAAGAATTTGATGTTATAACAGATACTTTTTACACAAAAGTAGATTTGTATTTTGATACAATAGATACTCAGCATACTGTGTTTGTACAGATTAAAGATATGAATACTGGTGATATTGTTCCGTATTCTACTGTTAATTCAGCCGTTACTGTAGTGGGGAAACAAACTTTTACCTTTAATGAAACTATTTTGCTTAAATCTGGTAAGTATGGATTGGTAGTTTCAACGTCATCAGATACAGCTAAATTGACTACAGGAGTTTATGGAGGTTCTTCTGTCGGGCCTTTGAATGGTAATAAACTTATTAATTTAAAATTTAATTTATATAGAGCTGATTTTACAAAAACGGAAAGGATAGAATCTCTTACTATTAACGCGGTTTCAAATTCCATAGATAAAATTTTTCTGAACGAAAATTATATGGATCGGATAAAGGTGTATCAACCAACACATAATTTTAGTACTACTGAACAAGTAACATTAGGAGGCTTTCTTGGGAATTTGGTTCAAGATGTCGAATTTGTTCAAGATCAAGCTGATGATATTGATGTATTTGTAGGTAATGTAATGAATCAAGGAGATAATATAATCGGATTGAATGCATTCCAACAGTTAGCTGATGTTTCTGTAGATCAGATTGAAGCTACACCTTCTGCAGCAACTTTACTCAATGCTTCAACTGCAAGTTATAATTATGGAAAAGTTATAGGGTGGAATTCTTCTACTCGGACTTTAACGTTTGAAATGACTGCTGGTAGTTTCTCAAAGGAAACAACTTCTGGTCAAGGATTGGTTATTAGTATTCATCAAGAATCTTATACGAGTCATTTTTTACCTAGTACTGTTCAAAATGGAACGGAAACTAGTATTTCTGGTGTATCATCTAGTGAATTAAATAATACTTTTAATGTTATTTCTCGTACTAATGATTCTTATGTACTAGAAGCTACAACTTCTGGTTCCTTTACTCCAACTGTAACAGGATTTTATTCTGATCCTAATATGAAGGTTGTAGATTCAGATATACGTTCTGATATGTTATATCTAAACGCGACTAAATATCTTCCAGTAGGAGCTAGTGAAAAATGGGATTTGATGGATGGATCAGCAGTTGTGATGGAATTGTCTCCTAATTCAAATACTTATTTACAGACACCTTTGGAAATAAATTCTTATTCTATTGGATGGACTATAAGTTCAGATGATTCGAGGGTATCTCCAGTTTTATATACTGATTGTGCAGATCTGTTAATTGTTTCTAATTTATTGGATTCTTCAACAGCTACATTCTCTGATACGAATATGAATTGGGTTCGGGTGCCGGTAACAGGAAACGATAATAATGGTAATCCATATGGAATTGGAGTTAGACAGGGTGTATTAGGTAAAATAAGTGAGGTAAACGATCAGGCGAATGAAGATTTAGATGTTATATCTGGTTTAGAAGTAGGGAACTATCTTATGTTAGATACAGGAGCTACTAAAAAGATATATACAGTTCTTGAATTAAATTCAACTGGTTTAGCTGTTGTTGGTGGAACGGGTATTAATGTTAATTCTCAGTCGGTTCATAAATTGTATAAATTAGCTGGTCATGTTAATGAAACTCATAGAACAGATGGTTCATCATTGTCGAAATATATTTCACCTACTGTTAATTTTAATAATAGTATAAATGGAATTAGGGTAGACTTTGATGCTATTTGTCCTACTGGAAATTGGATTGAGGTATATTATAGTGATGGGAAAAATCCATTTGTTGAAATTCCTATCAAATATCCTGAGTCTGGCGTGTCATCTACATATCAGTCATTTTCTTATGAGGCGGTAATGGAGTATATTAGTAATTTAGAGGTTAAAATAGTCATGAAAGGAACTGATACTATTGGGGTTCCTAAAATTAAAAACTTGAAAATAATTGGACTCAATGATTATGAAGCAGTTGTTCCTTCAACTACTACTGAAGTAATAACATTGATAATTGATAATATTTTCAAAATTACATATGAAGCAGATATAAATGCAATTGTTGGTTCAACATCCACATTTACTTTAGCTGCTAATTTAGTTTCTGGAAATACAGGAGCATGGTCAATAGATGCGGAAGAAGTTGGTAATACTATGTTAGGTGCTGTAAATTTAGATAATGCGGATACGGTGAGTTTTACACCTATTACTCATACGGGATCTCCTACGACACTTAGGATAACGATTACAGATGCAGCAAATGAAACCGCTGTCAAAGATATTAATGTTATTGTTCATGCAAGTGTTTAGTAGAGAATAGAGGATGAACTATAAAAGAGATGTCAAAACAGGAGCTATTATAAATACAAGTAATAAGAAATCACTGGAGCATAGGGTGGCTCAGTTAGAACGGGAAATAGAGGAGCTTCGACTCCTTGTCAAAGGAGAGAAGAATGGACAAATTAGAATTGACCAATACAATCGGTCAGATGAAAGACAAAATCAATGAAATTATAAATAGTATTGAGGAAAATGTGACGGAAATTAAATTATATAATGCAAGTGATGAAACTCAATATGTAACTATAACTTACAATGGAACGAACGTAATTTTTACGACAAATGATTCAACGCCAAAAACTGGTACTGTAACCTTGGTGTAATGAATCTAAACATTATATAATTTAAGGAGAAAAAGGAAATGGCACAAATAATTCAAATTAAACGGACAGCCACAGAGATTACGGCTGCGAATACACTTGCTCCTGCAACTGGTTTAGAAAATGAAGCTGGAGATGCTGCTTCTAACTTAGCAATAGGGGAACTTTTATATGCAAGTGGAAAAGTAGTTGGAACAGGAACGGGAGTTCTGTATGTGGGTAACGATGGTTCTGCAGCTGCATCTATTATAGGTGGTAAAGCTTTTACCGATATGTTAGATCCTGACGACGAAGATGCATTATCAATATTAAAACAATCAGATGCTTTAGGTGGTGGAACTAGTGCAGCCTCATTGACATTGGCTGATGCTAGTGCATCTGGTACTATTACGTTAGCATCACCTGCTTCTGCTTCAGCTAACGGAACAGTTTTATTACCTAATGGTGCTGGAGCAGTTGCAGCAGGTTCTCTATTGAGTCTTAATTCATCTAGTAAAGTTGGTGCAGGTTTTGGTGTTGCTGGTAAAGTTACAGCAGATAGTGGTTTTGATGCTACTGATTCTGGTGTTGCTAATGCAGGGGCTATTACTGCTGCTACTCACGTTACCAGAGATGTAGATATTAGTCATGAATTAATGGATGGTACAGATGATACTACAGACGCTAATACTAGAGTAGGTTTTAAAATACAAGATGCTGCAGGATTTTTTCCAGGCGGAACTAGAACTGATGATAACACTTTATGGGAAGCTGGAGATACTTTTATAACTACCTCCCCAGGCGTTGATATTGATATAGGTTATACTGGTCAATTGGATGCTGGAAATATTGCAATTAATGCAACTGAAGGAACCGTTACTGGTTCTATTATTTCTGGTGGTCAAGTTAATTCAGCCGATACTCAGGTTGACAATCAACTTAATGTTGGTCTGAATCAGGAAGCGACAATTGACAATTTAGGTAATATTACAACTTTAGGTCACATAAAGTCTACTTACCAAAACCTTAGCGGTCATTTACTTATTGATGACGGTAGTATTACAGATGCTTTAGGAGTTACATCTACTGGTACAGTTCAAGGTCTTACTCTTACAGACGGTGTTGCTTCTCTAAATGCTGGTGCACTTACTGGTTCAACAGGTGTTACTCTTGCTTCTGGTAGTGTGACTGCTCCAGTGGTACAGACTACAGGTACTGCTAAATTAGATGCTAATGAAGTTTCTGGTGCTACTTTGGCACTGTCAGGAAATGCAGTTGTTAAAGGTAGTCTTGAAGTTGCTGGTAGTACAGTGATAGTAGACGCATCAAATGTAACAATTGCAGACTCAATGGTTCAAGTTGCCGCAGACGGTTTCGGTCAAACTGTTACTAACGATCTTGGATGGTTTGGTAATACTAGTCGTGCATTGGTTGCTCCAGTATCTGATGGTGGAACTTTAGTTTCCCAGAATGATGGGCCAGTTTCGCCGCAGGGTACAGACGGTATTGCAGGAACTGGTATTATTGGAACAGACAGAGTTATTAGAGTAATTTTACAGACTGACGGTAATACTTATGGATTCTTACACAGTGGTGAGAATGGTGTTATTGGTAAAACTCATGTTGATGGTGGTAACAATGCAGCTCCTACTGGTACTTGGGCTGTTGGTGATGCATTTCAAGTTGGCCCAACAAATTATCCAACTACTACAAATACAGACGGTGCTGGTGTAGGTAAATGGGGTGCTACTGATTTGTATCTAACTTATGCTGGTATGGCGTATGATCAACAAACACAATCTTTTAAACTTCTACAGAACGATACTAAGCCAGGAACCAATTGGGATACTGGTACAAGTACTAAGGCTACATTAGTTGCTGATGTTACTGGTGATGTTACTGGTGTTTTGACAGGTAATGCTGATACGGCTTCATTAGCCGCTGAAGCAACTGCACTCGCCGCTGACATGACAATTACACTTGGTGGAGATTTGAGTGGTGCTGCTACAACAAGAGGTACAAGTCAAACTCTAACAGCTACTGTTGTGGATAATTCAGTTGAAGGTAAAATGTTACATCCAACTGCAGTGACAGGTGATGGAACTGAAGGTTCTAATGCTGGTTATGGTCTAAAACAAAATGGAACTGATCATCTTGAAGTAGATTGGAAAGCTAATGGTCTTAATGATGCAGCAGTTAAAACTTTGATCGGTACTGAATCTACAAGTTCTCTTTCTGGTGCTTCTGATACTACGATTTCTAATCCAGTTGATGATAATGTTTTATCATATGATGATGGTAAGTGGAAAAATCAAACTTTAGCTGCTGCAGGTATTGAACCTACTTTAGCCAATGCTTCTGCTGGAACAAAAGGGTCGATGTCATCTACTCATTATTCAAAATTGGAAGCTATTGTGACAACAGCTACAGCCAATACTAGAGGACTAGCACTTGAACCATTTTATACTGCTGCTGTTCCAGATGCAATTTCAGCTGTGGGAGAAAATGCTGCTGTTAAGGGTTTAATGTCTGTTGGTGATAAAAATAAATTAGATGGTATAGCCACTAATGCTATAGCTAATATTACTGGTGAAACTTTTGCTAGTTTGTCTGATATTTCTGAACCAACAACTGGCCAAGATGGTTATAAGTTGACAGGTTCAAAATCTGGAACTGATCCAGCTACTTATTCTTGGGTACGAGATGATGATGACAGTAAATTGGATGATGTTACTAATGAGATCAAAGCTGATCACCTTGATTTCGGAACTGATAAAGAAGGTGCTGCTGATCAAATTAGTACAACTGACTTACCAGAAGGTAATAAATTGTATTATACAGATGCCAGAGTTACTACTCAAGTTCAAACCAATTTAGATACTGATGATTTATCTGAAGCGGCAAGTAATCCTACTAATTTGTGGTATACAGGGGAAAGAGTTGACGATAGAGTTAATAGTTTGATTCAGAACTCATCTAATTCTGGATTGACATGGGCTTATGTTGATAATGCTGCCGCTGCTGGTACACTTACACCTACAATTGACCTCAGTAAATTTTCTACAGCTAATTTACCAGAAGGTGTTGGCAGTGAGTATTATACAGATGTCAAGGCTGATGGAAGAATTACTGCAGCCTCAGCTAATGTAGCTGAAGCTGGTAAAGTAGCAAAATGGGCTGCAAATGCTAATATGGATGCCGCTGGTATCACACTTGGCGCTAATGGTATTATTGGAGACGCAGGTGTTGCGATTTCAACAACTGGTGCTGACGATACTGTTGTAGTGACCTTTGGTGGTGCTACTACCGCAATTACACTCGATAAAAATGGAATTACAAATACATCTACTAGTCAAGTGATGTCTTTGAATAATTTTACTGCAGATGGTGGTACTTTATCAGCACCACAACCGTAGGGTAAATAATAACAATTAAATTTTGAAGGAATAGATATATTATGGAAAATCAAGAAATTGGTAATGGTGACAATACTAGAATTTATGAACGAGCTTTGGAAATTTCTAGGGGTCGTATTACCGAATTGACGTGGAACAATATTCTTTTTGAAGCAAACTTGGATGTAAAAAATGTTGAAGCTGAAGAACGAGATGCCAATGTTGAGGTTGCTCGACTTCAGCTTCAACTCCAAGAATTAATAGAGGCAAATAATGAACTTCAAGGTCAACGAGATGATTTTGAAGAAAAACAAACACAAGTATCTGTTGATTATACTAAATTACAAAAATTAGAGGATATGAATAAAGCACTAAGAGAAAAGATTAATGATTTACAAACAAAATTAGGTGCTTTAGATGAGTATGATATTAGTGATGTTCTTAAAAAAGTTGGACAGTTATCAGTTCTTGAAAATGAAGTAGCTGAGTCGAAACAAATTTTGGGCGAAGCTAATGAAAAATTGACAATATCTGATAAAACATCTGCAGAATTGATTATTGAAAATAATGAATATAAGAATGAATTAGAAGATCTACGGCCTAAAGTTAAACTTTTAGAATCCCAGGCGATAAAGGGAAGATCTTCCACTGGTGCATATGCAGATTTAGAACAAGAATTTCTTAAGAGAGAACAGAAGTTTAATGAAATGCAGCAAAGACATAATGTGGTAATGGAAGAAGTATCACAGACAAAGAGGGATAGGCAAGACTTTGAATCTGCATTAGTAACACAGAAAAAATTGTATACTGAATTAGTACAGAAAACCGATAAAAAGGCTGAAGAACAACGTTTAGAAATAGAAAAACTAACAACAGGTGAATCCAAACCAGCTCCTAAAAAAAGAGGACGACCAAGAAAAAATAATGGTGATGATTCTCAGGATGGGGGAGTTTTAGAATCTTAGATTAAAGGGAAAAATATATGTCAAACGCTATTTTACATAAGAGAAGAATCTTAAATGAAGCTGATCCATTACATACTGATTTATTACTTGGTGAATTAGCGATTAATACTAAGACTGGCAAGTTATTCATGAAAGATAATAACGATGCAGTTATTGATGTTAATTCAAGTGTAATAAATATAGAGGTTAATTATACTGGAACATCTCCCAACCTTACTCCTGTAACAATGAAACTTGATGGTTCAGTCAGAACAGAAATAATTTTACATAAGGGTTTACCATATACTTTCAGAATAACAGAGCTGCAAACTGGTGGTATTGGGGGTACTGATATAATGTTTTATACCCAAGCTGCTGAAGGTGCTGTGCACCAAGAATACCTTACAAATGTTACTCATTTTGATTTTCATGCAACCATTTACATTCCACAGGATGCCCCAGATAATTTGAAGTTTGGAATAAGAGCTCCAGGCAATGGGTCTGCTATAGAAGGATCTGGCGGTGATATAATTTATTCTGATCAAAGTGGTGGAACTGCTAGTGGTGATGGTCAAAGATTGATTGATTCTGATGCAGTTTTTGAATGGGATACTACTCCAGATGTATGGAAAACAGGACACGACGAAGGATTACGAGCAAGTAGTGGAAAATTAATGTTGGATGATATTATACTTCAATCTAGTGGTGGAAATACTATAACTTTTGGTAGCCAAACAACAGTGGAAAATATTTTAGTTGATGGTGGAAGCTACACATAAATCGTGATAGTGAGTTTCCAATAATGATAAATATAGATTAGAAGATAATAGAGAAAATCGTTTATTCAAAAAAGCAATAGAAAAATAAAGTACAATATAAGGAATATAAGATATGGCACA
>Ga0310342_100000085_pt1 | contig 42984 bp, 52 predicted proteins | sample S15DNA20500_MG_FD_206155 | JGI IMG/M metagenome (GOLD analysis project Ga0310342, IMG submission 206155) | Marine microbial communities from station ALOHA, North Pacific Subtropical Gyre - S1503-DNA-20-500_MG | ecosystem: Environmental > Aquatic > Marine > Oceanic | place: Pacific Ocean: North... | reverse complement strand
CCAATCAAGAAGTTCATCTGTTTTTTCAAATTCTTCTAATTCTTCATCAGTTAAAGGTGTGCCATCTATATATTTTGCTCCAAGTAATTGAAAAATCATATCACTAAAATCCTGCATTTCATAGTCTATGCTATTATGATCTATTTCTTTACCACGAAACATTATATTGGCATAATCAACTTTTTGATCTCTTGCTACTTTATATGCCGCCCAAGATTTTTCGTCATCTTCTTTTTTTATTGATAATCCTAGATGATCTAAATCTTCAGTTGTTTCTTGTTTACCTGCTTGAACTCTATCCCAATAGTGTGAACTCATTTTACCGTAACCATGTCTCCAAGCCATATGACGTAGTGTGTTTTCATCTTTGTCTTGAAATCTGATTGCTAATTCTTTATCAGTCATCATATCAAGTTTTTGTTTATGTTTAATAATAGATGCTGGCATTCTTTCTTTCAATCCATAATCTTTTTTATCAAAATTTAGTATTTTAGATAATTCTTCTTTTGCAGAATCAGTTTTATATACATTTTGAATTTTATCAATTAAAGGAGGCCAATTTTCTTTAATAGTAGAAGATATAACTTTTGCCATATTATTATCATCTTTAAGTACAGCATCAGCTAGTTCTAATCCATGACTTAAAGAAGCCTGTGCGGCACCTAATAAACTTGCTTCAGAATCTTCTTTTACTGATTCATCACTCATTGGACTTGTTATAGGTGTACTTCTTAGAGCTTTACTTTTTGATTTTTCTACGTCTTTTCTATTTTGAAATTTTACATTAGGAAAGTCACTTTTCTTATAATCCCCTCTTCGATCCATATGAGTTGCACCTTTAGGAATTCCTGGTTTTAATTTTTGAATTTTACCACCTTTAGCAAGAAATTTTTTCATTAATTCGTCTTTATCGTCATCTTCAAATTTACTTCTTAAATGATCTAAATCTAATTCAAAGTCATCTGACTTGTAATAATCTTGCCAAGTTTTAAATCGTGCTTGTAAGTCTTTAGCTCTACCGTGTTTTTCATCATAATACCATATTTTTGCCATTTCTTCTGGTGAAACTACATCTGTATAATCTGTTATTTGTGGTTCGTCATCTTCGTTTGCTTTTCTTAATGCATCAGCAACATCTGGATGACTTGATAATCCTTTTGCAATTCTTTCAATATTTTTTACAGCGGTTGTATAATTATCTACATATAATTTAGCATATGCTTTTGCTTTTGCTATTTGACCAAAAGAAAATTCTTCGTTATCTTCTTTTACTACATCATCTGATGGTAATCCTAAATGATTCACACCTGCCGCCTGTGTATTAGCCGATTGTGTCATTCCTGGAACTTCTTTAACAGTATCTTCTCTTTTTATATTTTTTTCAGCCCAGCCTCTTAATTCCATTCTTCTTCTTCGGATTTCTCCCATAAGATCAGGATCACTTCTATTTACAGGGTCTAATTCCATAGCATGAAGATGTTTCATTAATTCTCTATAATGTTTTTCATCTCGTGGAGTAACAACTTGTCTAAATTCAGCTAGTGAATTAACTCTAAAATCTTTTATGAATTCACGTAAGTTCATTTTCTACTTTTATATCCTTTACTTTGTTGCATTAATGGTCTACTAAACCATAATTTAAACCAGCCTGGATCACCGGGTCTTAAACCTAATGCCTTTTCTCTGTCTTTTAATGCCTGTGCTGTATGACTAATATTAAGTTGTGTTTCTGAGGGTGCCTCTGAGTCCGTAATGCCTGCTAATTTTTTTAATTTCGCTATTTCCATATGTATATTTATTAAATTGCTGGTACATTTAATTTACTTCTAAGTTTGTCATACATCATGGTTGCTAATTTTCTATCACCTGGTATTGCTTTCATAAAAGCAATTTTATCACCTCTAGCCGCTAAATCTCTTACCATTCTTGCACTCATACCTTCTACACCTTGTGAATCAGGGTCTCTAGTACCTGCATTTACGGTTTTAATAGAATCAAATGTATATTCTTGACCATTATATTTGTTTAATAATTCTCTAAATTCATTGACCCTGTCGCTACCAGCCACATATGTGATATCGGTATACCCCATTTGTTCTAATTTTTGCATGGCTTGGATTATTGTTCTGACTTTAGGGTCACCTATTTTAATTCCTGCAAACATTTGTTGAGTAAAAAACAATTTTTCAGCAAATGCTAGAGGATCTGTCTTTGCATTTTGAGTATGCGTTAAAAATAAAAAATGATCGCCGGGTTGAGATTGGATAGTATTAACTAATTTTTGATGTCCTAAGGTAGGAGGATTCATTCGACCAAAGGCGAAAGATGCAGGTTTAGATAATGCTTCAGTAAACTCCTTTAATCTCATTATTCATTCTCTTTCCGCTCTTTCTCGATATCGTCTTCTTCTTTTTCACTGTCTATAATTCTTTGTTTTAATGATTGTTTGTCTTCATCTTTAATTACATTTTCAGGTCTCATTTTTAATCTAAATGTTTTAAAATATTCATTAATTGCTGTATCGATCAGAGGTTGTAAGGTTGAATTGTCGCCTGTTTGTTTGGCTTTATCTACTGTTGGAAAGTAATGTTTTCTATAAAAGCTAGAATCATTAATCATGAAATAATGTATATCATCTAATAAGTTAAAATCTAACTTGGGTTTGTCTACAGTTGTAAATTCGTTAATTTTCATAACTCTCCTTAATGATTTAAACTAATGGCGTTAATGTCTCCATCAGTATATACCACGTGTGCCCTCACCCATACAAAATTTCCGGTAAAATTTTTGTAATCATTGGTAGTTGTAGTACTTGCATATACTATTTCTGTTCCACTAACATCAAACCAGTCACTTGCTGTAGGTATTGTTGCTAAAGTGGCTTGCATTTTAATGGTTCCTGTAAAACCAGAAATACTATATTGAACAGTATGAACACCGTCCGATCTACCATAGTAACCATCACCCTTAAAGCTAGAACCTTCGACAGTCTCGACGGTACTATCCCCAGGATGGGTAGTTGCTGACATAATTGTTTCACTTGATGCTGACATATAGATATTTATCTATATGCCCTAAGGTTAACTTTTGATTAGTTTCACTGCTTCTTCGTAGATGATAGTAATACCCTTATCTTTTGAGTCAATTTTAGCTTTACCACCATTTTTTAACTTACCAAATAGCAATTCTTTGGATAGAGGTCTTTTAATGTCATTGTCAATTAGTCTTTGCATAGGTCTAGCACCCATTTTATCATCATATCCTTTGTCTACTAGGTAGTCAATAGCTTCATCAGTTAATTCTAGTACTGTATCTTTGTCTTTTAACATCAATCTAAGCTCTAGCATAAACTTACCAACAATTTTTATTAGAGTTTCTTTTGATAATTTTTGGAATACAATAGTTCCGTCTAATCTGTTTCTAAATTCTGGTGGAAAGAACTTTTTCATTTCTTTATCGTCATATTCACTAGTAGATGAGGAGTCAGTGAATCCCATTACGTTTTTATCTAATTGATCTGCACCTAAATTAGTAGTTAAAATTAATGTAACATTTTTACAGTCTGCTTCTTTACCATTATTACCCATAACAGTTCCTTCATCCATTATTTGAAGTAATATTTGACTAACATCAGGGTGTGCTTTTTCTATTTCATCTAATAGCAATACGCAATTAGGATGTTCTTGTAATTTTGTTATAAGCAATCCTGTATTTTCTTCAAATCCAACATATCCTGGAGGAGATCCAATTAGTTTTGATACTGCGTGTTTTTCTTGATACTCTGACATATCAAATCTGACTAATTTAACACCTAAATGATTTGCAAGTTGTTTTGCTGTTTCTGTTTTACCACAACCTGTTGGGCCCATGAACACAAATGATCCTATTGGTTTGTTTTCTCTTTTTAATCCTGCGTGTGCCACCATAATTTTATCAATAACAGACTCTATTGCTTTGTCTTGTCCAAATACACCACTCTTCATATTCTTATCTAAATTAGCAAGTGCTGAAGACTCTTTTTGTTGAATGTTTTCAACAGGCATTTTCACAGCTTTTGCTACTTCATATTGTATTTCTTCTTGACCTATTACTTTTTCAGCAGTAGGGTCTTTAAGATTAAATCTACTACACGCCAAGTCTATTAAATCAATTGCTTTGTCAGGTAATTTTTTATCAGTTTGATATTTGACACTAGTTTTAACTGCTTCTTTAATTGCTTGATCTGTAATTGCAATATTATGAAAATTTTCATAGTATTTTCTAAGTCCGTGTAATATTTTAACTGTAGTATCTTTATCTGGTTCATCAATTACAATTCTTTGAAATCTTCTCATTAGAGCTCTGTCTTTTTCAAAATATTTTCTATAATCTTCCCAAGTAGTTGATGCTACAACTTTAAGATCACCTTTAGTTAATACAGGTTTTAATAAATTAGCTAAATCATTACTATTTGTAGTTCCGCCTGCTCCTGCACCACTTATATTATGTGCTTCATCTATAAAACAAATTGTTTTGCCTTTCTTTTTTAAAGCAGATAATACAAGTTTAAATCTTTCTTCAAAATCTCCTCTATATTTAGAACCAGCTAACATTCCACCAATGTCTAAATTATACACTTTATATTCTTTTAAAAAATCAGGACAAGTATTCTTTTCAATATTAAATGCTAATCCTTCTGCAATAGCAGTTTTTCCTACACCTGGATCTCCTACTAGGATTACATTATTTTTAGTTCTTCTACCTAAAGATAAAGCTATAGAATTTAATTCTTCTACTCTTCCTATAACTGGATCTATTCTTTCTTTTTTAACTTCATTGTTTAAATTTGTAGTATAAAGACCTAATGCTCTTTTTGCCGCGGATTGATCAACTTCATCTTCATATAATGATTCCATTTCGGCGTGTAGATAGTCTTGAAACTTGTCTTTGCTTATTTCGGTCTTCATTATAAAGTAATAAGCCCAGCTTTTCTTTTCACTCATCATGCTAAGAAACACGTCTGAGATGTCTATATGGCTTCTACCACTGAATAATACTTGGGTAAATGCTCTATTTAGAATTCTTTCTACACTTGTTGTCTTTTTTGGTTTATATTTTGAAATATTTTCAAGTGTTATAGTTTTTAATTTAGTTTTAAGATAATTTTCTACTTCTGTTTTTAAATCGTCAACATCTGCACCGAATCCTTTAATCATATTTGAAAATTTATCAGTGCATAGCATTGCAAATAATAAGTGTTCAACAGTTACATATTCATGCTTTAATTTTTTAGCATCTATAACTGCTTTATCAAAAACTAATTGGAGTTCTTGGCTAGGCTCAACCATTTTGTTGTTCCTCTTTTATTATTTTTTGTTGTCTTTTTATTGCCATATCTAATCTTAATTTGCTAACTCGTAAAGGACTCACGAACGTTATTCCTTCCAGATGATCATATTCGTGAAGAAAACATCTTGCATCATAACCACTAAAGTCCATTATACACTCTTTTTGTTTACTGTCAAGAAATTTTACAGTAACCTTGTCTGGTCTTCTAACTTTTAACCATAATTTTGGAAAACTAAGACATCCTTCAACATCTTCAATTTTATTAAGACTTATTTGTTCTATTGTAGGATCAATAATTGCAAAAGATTTAGTAATTCCTTTTATATTTTTTGGCAATATTGTTACAACTCTTGCATCTAACCCAACTTGATTTGCCGCCAGACCTATACCTTTATTATCCTCCATAATAGAGACCATTTCTTGTTCAATTTTTTCTGAATCTAAATTTTCCCAGTCGAAAGGTTTTATTTTTTTCTCTAACCATTCATTTGGGTGTTTAATTAGTTCCATATTTTATCCTTTGAAGAAGCTTTAACATTTCTGGATCAGATATGTTAGGTATATCGGCTTGAACTGTCATATAGATGTTACCTTTGCCTCTGCCATGCAATCTTGGTAGTCCTTGTTCACTAATACTTAATACTGTACCTGGTTGACATCCTTTAGGGATGGTAATAGATAATTTTTTACCATCTACAGTTGATATTTCCTTTTTAGTTCCTAATAATAAATCAAACACACTTACTTTTTCTACGCAATGTAAATTTGCACCATCTCTATGCCATCTTGAATGAGATCGTACTTTAATTCTTACCATTAAATCACCTCTAGAAATACTTGGAATGAAATTATCTCCTAGTCCTGTAAATTTCATCGTGGTATTTGTTTCTACTCCCGGAGGTAAATCAATGTTTACACTCTGTTGCTTACCATTTGTTAGTGTATATGTTGCAATTAATGATTTACCATTCATTACATCTTCTAAATCTATTTGAGTTTGAATTGCTATGTCTTTATTTCTTTGTCTTTGTCTTCTTTGAGTAAACGGTGATCTTGATCCACCAAAGAATTGATTAAAAATATCTCCTATGTCATTAGGAAATTCAAACTCTTCAGTTGAATATGTTCTTGAATAAGGTCCTTGATTACCAGTAGCACCAAATTGGTCATACATGGCTTTCTTTTGAGGGTCTTTAAGTGTATCGTATGCTTCGTTTATTTTTTGAAATTTATTAGAGTCTCCACCCTTGTCTGGATGATATCTCATCGCTTGTTTTTTATATGCTTTTTTTAAATCTTGTTGGGAAGCGCCTTTTTTAACCCCTAATATATCATAATAGTCTGCCATAATAATAATATAACAACTCTTTACCAAAAAGTCAAGTTGTTATTGTATTTAATGGGAATTATTTCTTATTTTTTGGAAGTGTAGCACCCGGTTTACCAACATATAGTCCAAAGAATGCCGCACCGGCACCAACTATTGTTGATATAAACATTGCTTGAGCATTTGTGGGATCAGTTAGTTGCATAAACCAAGTTACTGATGAATAAAATGCAAAGATGTAAGCCAACATTACTAATCTAGGTATTATTCTAAATTTGTCTAATAGGCCTGCTGTTTTATTATACCAAGTAGGGGCGTCATCTCCGGTATCTGGGATTAGATCACTTTTTGATACTTCGTATTCTTCTGTTGTTTTTTTAACTTTAATTAAATCGTCTGACATAATGCTATTTATTCTTGTTTAAGTATGTACTTTATTGGAGTATCTGATTTTATTGCAACATATTTCTCTGTTTCTACATTCATAAATGTAATATGATTGGGTTTAAGCTCTCTAAATTTACGTACATGAACTAGAAACTCTTTACCTTCAAACCAATAAGTTAATTCAGCTGGGTAACCAACAATCCAATACCATATTTTGCGTAAAATGTTACTCATTTTTTTCTTCAGGTTCGTAATACTCTCTATATTTTTCAAGTATTGCGTTTTGTTCTTTTAAGTATGACCGTATTTGTGCAAAGTTTTTTGCAATTAATTCATAATCTTTGTCTGTAAGTCCAAATAATACAGGATCATAACCTTCTGCTTCTAATCTTTTAAATACTTCTTCTGCATTTTTGCTAGTAATAATAATCCATCTTAATTTTTCTAAGTCTAAAGGTTCAGGAGATTCAAGATTTAAGTTTGCTCTAGGTTCTTCTACTTGAAAAATTTTTATTTTCTTCTCAGCTCCAAGTGTACAACCTGATAATGCAAATGCTAGTAATATTATAAAAAGTATTCTCATTATTCTACCGCGTATGCTTTGTAATTAGGGTTAGCTATCGAAGGACATTCAGTATTAATTTCTGATTTCTTTGTAGCGTTTATTTCTGCTTCAGTTAATGGTGCCCCTGAGGCAATTTCTACACATCGTTGAGCACGTTCACTAGCTTTGTTTATAATTTTTTCAACTAAACTAGGTTTTTTAATTGCAAGTTTACCAAAGTCTCTACCTTTTTTAGTAAATCTTTTATCTAATTGTCTTAAATCTTCTTGTAAATTTTTAACTAATATATTCATTTGCTTATTATGTTCCATTATTGCTTCAAAATCTATTTTTTGTTGCTCTAATAGTTTAGTTTGTGACTCAATACTTTGTTCTAGTTTTATTTGATTTGTTTTAAGAATAGCGTTGTCAGATCGTAGCTTCATTACATACATACCAGCACCGGCAATACCGATAATAATTAGCATTGTAAAAATCATTTTTATTTGACCAAAGAAAAACATACTATTCCTCGCACCTACAGTACACGCACACTACGATTTCATATTTTCTGCCATCATAGTCAACCTGAGTTTCTTTTAAAACTTCGTCACAATGGGCTTTTCTGCCACAATTATTGCAGTACTTGGTTTTCATTATAGTTGTATTTATTGATTATTCTATTAGGTTAGGCTTGTATACAGTTTTGCCGTCTTCTTTTAAGGTGTGTAGACGTTGCATTCGATTAGATCCACGATTATAACTAACATGAACCCAACCTGAATCGGGTATTTCTCGGTTATGAAATTCAAGAATTACTTGATCGAAGGTACAATTATCTGAAATCCATTGAGCTACATAACGATTACCTGTACCAGGGCATTCGATATCAGCCGCTTTACCTTCACAATGTTGAGATTTCCAAGAACCACCAATAGTTTTGTTTAAAACTACTCCTCTATATCCTGAATTAATTGCTATTGGACCAAAATGTTCTCTAATTGGTTGGAGAATCATTTCACATAGAAGTTGCATATTTTCAATATGCTCATCTGTGGGTGTATTATCTATATTTTGACGTATTGCTGTTTGACTTCTTGTGAATTCTTCTAGTGTAAAATTAGTTGATAGTCTCATATTTTTTCTTAAGTACTATACAGAAGTTCTTGCTTTCAAGAACATACTTGTTACCATAAATGGATATATTATAATCTCCTATATACTTACTTAAAAAAATTACTTCTGGGAATTTATTAATCTGATATGACTCTTTTATTGATTTTAAGACATCTTCTTTATTGCCATATTCCAAAAATTCGAAAAATAATGGATCATGACGTTGCTTTTTAAGAATTAATGTTGTATCTTCCATAATTACGTCATCTACATAACTATCATGAAAGAAATTTTTATAATTCTCCATAGGAGCCTCACCTATTTTAATTTCATAAGCGTCAGAATCAAAAGGAACAACTTCTCCTAAAGTTTTTTCATCTGCTGGTAAACTTTTAAAATTTTTATAGTATCTAAATTTAAAATTTTCTAAATTTGCTAGTTTTCCGACACCACCTAGTATTTCTGTAATTTGATTTGAAATTTTATTGTTTCTTTCTAATTCAACAAACACTCTATATTTGCCATCAGCTTGTTCTCCGCTAGTTTTGTCAGCATCTAAAACGTAATCGTATCCTTTTTCTATAAAATTTACTAAATCTATTGCTGGTTGTTCTCCTAGAACTGTAAAACTAAGAACTACAATATCTTTATCGTCTCCCATTTTTGATTTATAGGAATCGATTTCAAATATACTATCAGTAGTATGTGCTAAATCGTCTTTTTTTAAACCCATTAAATTTCTCCTTCAGGAGCATCGGGTTCTGCTACTGGTTCTATACCAGCATCTATATTTTGATCTACTGGAATTTCTTCTGCTGTTGCTGGGTCTTTAGAGTAGTCAGTTTCTGCTTCATAACCACTGTATATGCTTCGGATTAATTCTTTAGGCATCATAATTTCTACTAACCATATAGGTCTTTTATCCATTTTACCTTTTTTAGTTCCTGTTCGCATATCTCCAGGCTCTATTATTTGTCTAGGAAAAACAAATTGATCTTTTTTGTAATATACTTTGCAATCGTAATCAGTTAATCTTTGACCACCTGTAGGATCTGGCATTTTATCTCGATCCCACATAAAAGTGCATGATACAAAGTGTCTTTTAATGTTTGGACCTGATGCTAATTCACCATTTTCCCAATTATCATATACATAAAGGTCTAATTCATCAAGTACTCTTTCAAAGTCCTTGAGTACCGTGAAAGCGGTGTCATTGTCAAACACATTTTGAACTGTTTTTATAACATCTACTGTATCTTGCATATAAGGTACCTTTTTTACTATTTATCTATTGATTAGTTTCTTCTTATAAGGTGAAAACCATATATAGTAGGGCAAGGACCACTAGTTTCACCAGGTTTTAAGTTATCTAAATATGTTATAAAATCTTTATCCATTCTATTGGCTGGAAAAGTTCCTAAATTTCCACTGTTTGCCTGTCCACTAGGACAATCACTATAAATTTTTGCGGCTTGATCAAAAGTATACTTGCCTGTTCTTATTTCTTCACTAATTGCACCTGCTAAAAACAATGCTTCTTCCCTACACATTGTTCTTGTAGAACTTACTGCTTCTGAATGGCTTACTAGTATGTGACTTGCTTTATACATAAACACCGGTGACTATATTGACAATTAATTGTATCAAAACCAACAATGCTATACTTCCTAGAATAACAAGTATAATTCTTATTATCCATTCTTCTAACATTATTCTCCTTTCTCGTCAAAGTCTCGATATAAAGTATAATTGGCTGTTAATTCATCTCCTGCTTTAATAGGTTTAATTGTTACAAGATATTTTACAGGTAATTGATGCCAGAAACCTTCTGTATTTTTACAATTAGGCTCATCTGAATGATTATAAAATGCTCCTAAGGCAGTTCTAATATAACCGTGTGGAAAATTTTTGTTTTTAATGTGAATCACGCCGAGAATTACATCAACATCAAAATCTTTAGTAGCAAACAAGCCAAGGCCTTGTACGTTTGAATTTTTAATTGTTATTCCGTCTGGTAATGGTCTATACATTATTAATTTCTCAAATATTTCCAACTAATAGGAAAGTACTTACCGCATTCTGTAGAAATTTGCTCACAAACCTCTCTAGTTTCTTTTTGTACGTCAGGTTTACATCTTAAATTGCATACTCTAGCAAATGCATATAAACTTCCTGACCAATACCATTCAGTCATCATTGATTGAGGTAATACCATTCGTGCTTGTTCGGGTGCGATGTTTTTTCCGATCAAAGCATGGTATAAAATTTTACATTGTTCCATAGCAGTTGAATAAAGATGTTGTAATGTTCTATCAAGTTTAACTTCACCAGCAGAACCTTGTTTAGAATTAATAGGACGACCTCTCCATGACTCTGGATTAAACAATTCAGGTGGATAATCTACATAACGTCTACTAACTTCATTCCATATTAGTCCAACTTGATGCTTAACAAGTTGTCTTGCAACAAACACAGGTGCTTTTATTCTAAATTGTAGTGATGCGTGTCCAAACGGTGACCAATGATTATGTTTAGCCAAAAATGCAATTAGTTTTTCGTCTTTATCTTCAAATTGTTCTTTAGTTTTTGCATAAGAAACCCTAGCGGCATTTACTACTGTTAGGTCAGTACCCATTTTATCAATTAATTTAACGTTCATGTAATTCAGTCCTTTTATTAATAGGATATTTGCCACTAAAACAAGCATCACAGTAACCTTTACCTTTTACTGCTTTATGTAATCCTTCTACTGATATGTATTTTAGTGAATCAGCCGTTATAAATTCTTTAATTTCTTTTTCACTACTGGTTCCAGCTATAAGTTCTTGTCTATTTGGTGTATCTATACCATACCAACATGGACCAGTAACCGGTGGAGATGCAATACGCATATGAATTTTTTTAGCACCTGCTTTTCTTATCATTTTTATAATTTTTTTTGCTGTAGTTCCTCGAACAATAGAATCATCAATAACGGTAACTGTTTTATCTTCAAATAATCGCATAGCACTATGTTTTAATTTTACACCTAAGTCTCGTATTGTTTGAGTGGGTTGAATAAATGTTCTTCCTACGTAGTGACTTCGCGTAAGTCCAAATTCAAAAGGAATTTTTGATTGTTTAGCATATCCAAGTGCAGATATTAAACCTGAATCAGGTACAGGAACAACCATATCAGAGTCAATATAAGTTTCTTTTGCTAATTGTTCACCTATTCTTTTACGAACGTCATATACTAATTGGTCATCTATAATAGAATCAGGTCTAGAAAAATATACGTGTTCAAATATACAAAAATTTTTTGTAATTTTATTGTCTAAATGATAAATTTTCTTTTTTTCATCTTCAAATACAAGTACTTCTCCGGGGTCAACGTCTTTAATATTTGTTGCACCAATTAAATCAAGAGAACAGCTCTCAGATGCTACTGCATAACCTTGTTTATAACGACCTATAACTAATGGACGAAAGCCATGAGTATCTCGTGCAACAATTAACTTGTTATTAAGCAAAGCCACTATACTAAATGCACCATTTACTTGATTTAATACCTTAAGTAAACGATTAATAGGATCTGTTCCTTTTGTACGGGCCAATAAATGTGGAATAATTTCTGTATCGGTAGATGTTTGAAATATTGCACCATCTTTTCTTAATTTGTCTCGCCAATATACTGAATCAGTAAAATCTCCGTTATGAGAAATAGCAAAACCACCAAAGTCTAAATTATAAAATAAAGGTTGAACATTATTTTTACCTGTACCACCAGTAGTACTGTATCTAACGTGGCCTATTGCCATATTACCTGGTAGATTTTCTATAATTCTGTTTTTACTAAAAATATGATCAACTAAACCGTAAGAATTTTGAAAATGAAAGTCATTATCGTATGAAATAATACCAGCTCCTTCTTGTCCTCGGTGTTGCAAAGCATGAATTCCGAGTACTGCAATTTTAGAAGCCTCTGGAACATTATATATTCCAACTATTCCGCACATTTAGAGATTTTGTAACTTAATCATAGTTGCAGATAAATTAATTTCGGGATCTGCAACAAATGAATGATCCACTAATCCTTGTTTAATAATTAATATTGCTTTTTCTTGTTTTTGTTCGTCCCCAAATAAACTAATATTGTCGTATAACCACTTATATATGTCTTCTATTTCGTCTGGCCTTGCTTGACTACATACTAATTTTCTTGCTTCTGTTATTTTTCCTGCTTTAAACAGTTCAACCATTTGTAATTTGTAATCTAAATCACCTGTATCTGCTTTTTGTGGTTCAATTAACTGTCCTTCTTGCGTATTCATTTGTACAGTATTAATACATTTTCTTAAATCAGGATAAGTTGCTTTTACATAAGTGTCTAATGTGTTAAGATCGGGTGTAACACCTTCTTGCATTAAAATTTCTGCCACCCTTGCTGTAAATTCTGTTTGATCAATTCTTTCTATATGAAAACCTTGACATCTGCTGTGAAGTGCTGGTATAACTCTATTAGGATAGTTGCAAGTTAATATAAATCTTGATGTTGTGTGGTATTCTTCCATTACACCACGTAACGCCGCCTGTGCATTTGGACTTAGATAGTCTGCTTCGTCTAGTAATACTACTTTAAACTCACCAAACGGAATCATTTGTACAAAATTAATGATTCTCGTTCTTACTTCGTCAACAGAATTTGTTCTACTTGCATTTATTTCTATTACATCAAGATCATTAACTTGTAATTCATTTAAAAGAACTTTTGCAAGTGTAGTTTTACCTATACCTGCTGTGCCTGAAAATAAAAGATGTGGAATTGTCTTTTCTTTCAACCATTGGTGGACCTGTTTCCTCTGATGATCATCTCTAAAAACATATTGATCAACAGTTTTAGGTCTATACTTTTCTACCCATAACTCTTGCATTTAATATATCGTCTTTTTGTATTCTTGTCCTATTCCAGATAGTATTAGTATAACATATAACACAATCCAATACCAACCAGTAATTACACCAGTTAAATGGAGAGTCATTAATACTATACCTGTTAACCCTGTTGTGTTAATTCCGGAATTTTTTGGCTCTGGTAATCTCATATATGTAGTATATGATAAAGAATGTCTACAGTCAAGTAATTATTTTTCTAGGAGTTCGCCGGCAGGGCTATATTTTAATCTGGCTTGGTACCAATCTTTTGGTTTATAATTGCCAGTCATCATTACTGCTTTGGCTTCAACAATTCGAAGAACTTTGACTTTTCCGTTTTTACTTTCAAAATGGAGACCCCTTGACCATCGTCCGTGTTCGACTAAGATCCAGTCTCCTTCTTTGTATGTGTCTTTATTTTTGTGACCTTTAGAAACTACTTTACACCATCTAGGTTTGATACCTCGAGTATGTCCGTCGTCACTTGCAATAATAAGTCCACCTTTGGTTTTTTGATCCCCGAAATCCATGTCAGAAACTAAAACTCTGTCATGGATAGGTGTTATTTTGCCTTTATAGATTTTAAGATTGTTCTGGCGTTCGAACATTAGAGTATTTTAATCTTTATTTTTTAACAAAATTACCGTCTGCATCTTCAACCCATTCATTTTCTTTTTTAGCTTCAGTTTTTGGTTCTTCGGCTTTTACTTCGACTTTTACTTCGGCTTTTTTTGTTTTTGGTTGTGTTGCTTCAGCTATTTTAACGTCTGGAACAGCTTTAGGATGATCTCTATAGTAATCTGCTAAAACTTCTTCTCTTTTACGAATAATTTTGCCACCGGCACCCAATTCGTCACCTCTAGCATTAACTTTAGCATTACCTACTGCTGGGGTTAATTCATATCTTTTTCTTAACAGATCCATATCAACCGGTTTTCCCTGCATTGTACGGTAAACTTTTTGTCCTGTTTGCTTTACTGCCATTTTATTCTCCTAGTATTATTATGTATATATTTATCGAAGGAACTCACGCCAATTTAGATTATATTTTAATGAATCTATTTTATGGACACCTAGCAAGTATAATACATAACTTGCTACTGAACTTCCTCGTCCTACACCCCATATTACATTGTTTTCTTTCATGAAATTTACAAGATAGTGTAAAAATCTTAATAAATTTGTATAACCCATTTCTTTAAATGCTTTTAACTCATCTTCTACTCTTTTTATACTATTTTGATTATTTGGACATACGTTACGAATGTATTTTTCTATATCAAAACTTTTATAGCTATTAGGCATAAACCATTCATTTTGTAAAAGTTTATCAAATGATTTTAAATCTATATCTAGTGATTTATAAAATTTAAGATGTTGTCCTGCACCTGTTAAGTCTACAGCTTTATTAAATTTTTCTGTTTCTTCATTAACATCAGATAATACATTAAACAATAAGTCTTCTTGACCTTTATAGATAAGGTCCATTAAATCATCCGTACCATATTTTGGTAATCCTAAAGAATCTATTTGCATTTATATATTTTAATCTATATTGATGAGATTGTCAAGATCTTTTCCAGACTCCTTAGCCAATTTTGCTTGTTCTTTGGCTACTCTAGTCTTTAATTCTTCATTAAAATCTATTATAAAGAAATTTAATTGTTGTCGAAGTTGAGGATTTTTAGCTCTAAAATATTTTGTTCTTAATTCACTTAATTTTTGTTCTATTTGTGCTATAGAAAGTTTTGATAAGTCGTTGTTTAATGGATGGATGTTATTATCTGGCATAAATTATTCATATTAACTAAATTCGCCAAGATTTCTAGCAAATACAGTTGTACCATTATCATATGTCCAGAATTCAAAGATAAAAGGATCTCCTGCACTAGTAATAGCTGTTGTAGAGGTAAAATTTGTTTCACCTTTTATACTTCCGCCATCAGCGGCCCATGTTAATGCACGAGATGAACCATCACTTACTACTTGAACTATTAAACTTTGTGAAACATCTTCTTGAGTAGACCAATCTGCTAATGTTAATGTAAGATCGGCACTAATTGAAAAAGTTTGAAAATTACCACTAGACATACTTACATTTTGTCCGGCAGATACACTACCACCATCAAAATGTTTTGTATAATTGCCTTTAAATGTAGCACCACTAACTTCATTACCTGCAAAGTTGTTTGATGCATTTAATTTTGCAGTATTAGTTTGTAAAGTTTCAATTTCTGATTTAGCCGCCGTGAAATTGTTCTTAGAAACGTTGAAATTGTCTCTAAATCCTTGGCTGTTATTGTCTTGTCCAGCTACTGGAAATGTTGCATCTATGCTAGTTGTGTCTATATTACTTGCCATATTTTATATCCTAATATTATTTATCTTATATGTTATAGTCATAATCAGGAAAGAGTACGTATTGTTCTGTGTCATTTCCTGTAGTATTATCTACTATGTATCTATCTATTTCAAAGTTTAATTGACTAAAATCGAAACTACTATTTTTAACAGCAGATGCTATGGTTTGACTAGTACCTGTCTTACAATAACATAGTGGAATAGCTGTTATATACCCTAGTTGTTGAATTGTACCTTCTTGAGCAGTTCTCATCCAAAGAGGTAAAAATTCTGATGCTGTAGTTCCTATCCCTTTAATAGTATTTCTCATATTAGACGTATTACTAAGGTATTTTAAGTTGTTGTGAAGTGTATTTGTTTTTATTAGATTTGTATCCACTTTTATTACGCCATTTTTTGGTCTGAATCTAAAAGGATCTGCATTATTAATAGATACAGTTCCTACATCTAGTACAGTACTACCATCAACTAATGTAACTGAAAGGGTACCATTAATTACATCTAAGAAAAGTCGACCAGCTCTTGCATAAATTTGTAAATCTTCCCCAATAGCTTGGGTTGATATTGCTTCATTATTTTGAAGGAATATTGTATATGAAGAACCTCCTACATTTAGTTTTGTAGAATCATCATTTACTTCAATTTGAGTATGATTTATTAAAAGTTTTTGTCCCTCTGGAGTTAAAACAGTTTTTGGAACTTTGCCTGAGCCGTCATCCATTGGATCTATAACATTTATATATACTACTTCATAGGCTATATCATGCGTACCAGGATATTTGGCTACAGCAGTTTTTATTTCACCTAGTCTATATTTTTTTCTTTTATGATTTGAAGCAGTTGCAGAAACATAATGATCAATTGTTTTTCTTTCTATTCCTGCATATATTAACATTCTTAATTTTTTTTGTACTCCAAATGTAGAATCAGTTTCTCTATAAACAGATGCAGGATTAAATATATTAGGATCTGAAATAAATGATTTAAATGCATCTCGTTGTGTTGACTGAAGTGAAGGTTGAACATATAAATTACTGTATAAAGTGCTTCCTTCGACTATAACAGATATTGAAAAAGTTTTAGGTACAGCACTAAACCCATATCTATCTCTAGCGGTTATAGTAAATGTGAATACTCTATCAATAGACGTAGTATCACCATCAAAAGTTAAATTATCTTCAAAGAATGTTAACCCACCTGAATTTCCTGAAGAAAATTGTCTTACAGTACCTATTATTTCACCATTAATAGATAAAACAAGTCCAGGCGGCAATTCACCCGACGTTAAAAAGTATTTCATTTTAGCGTCTGGCACTGTACTTGTAGCTTCTACTTTAAAAGTACTAATGTAATTTGCTTTAATACTTCCAAGATTTGTTGCGGTTACGTCACCCATGATATAGTACTGTCAATTTCTCCTAATATGTTAACTGTAAATGTTTTAGTTGCTTGAGGTTGTGTATCTGTGGATCCTACAACAAATTGTTTAAATGTAGTTTTTCCTTTGAATGCCCCAATACTAATATTTTCATTGTTTACAAAACTTCTAGTAATACTTGTATTAAGAACTAATTTTTCCATTGCAGTTGCGTTTGCAATATTTTGATCTGCTGGTTTCCCTTCAGCTAATACCGTTTCAATGCTTTCAATTTCATATTTTTCTGAATCGCTAAATTTTAATGTTCTACCAATGTACTTGTCTTTGTCTACTCTATTATAAACAAAAATTTCATTGTTAGCTCTAGTAATTTCTGTAGGGTTGGTTAAGTAAGTCGCTGGTTCATACACTATCCCTGTATAAACGTGAAGTTCTTCTCCAATTAAACTTTTATCAAGAGATAATGTATCATATTTTTCATTTTCACCATTAACTCCTTGAACTACAAATTCATTGCCATTAATCATTATTGTTTGAGTTTTTAATGATTCTAAATCTTTTATACCATCAGCAGTTCCTAATGGTAATTTTGCTATTTTTAAATCTCCTGAACCTCGTAATTGATCTTCATATGGATTTATTGGAACAGCAACTAATTCTGACTGTAAGTCATATCTTAATGCAGTTACAGTAAATTTATATTCTTTTGTAACTGTAGGTTGGTAAGGTACTCGACCAGCTATTTCTCCTGTTTTAACATCTAAGGTCATACCTTCAGGTAATTTGCTATCAGTATCATCATCATTTTTATGTTCTAATATATAAGATATTGTTCCTGGTAATGTATTAGGATCATATAAATCAAGAAAAATAGTTACATAATTATTTGCTCTCTTATAACCTATATCACGAGGAGTTAACCATCTTGGTTCTCTTAAATATGTTCCATCTGAAGTAAAAATTCCAGAGCCAACTTGCATAATAGTATTATCTGCTCTTAGGAAATCATCACCAATAACAAATATTTGAAATAATCTAGTTGTAATAGTATCACCATCGGTTACATTTACTTTAAATTCATAATATCTATTAAGTTTTCTAGGAGATTTTATTTTATTATTTTGATTAAAGAATGCATAATTTTGTTCAACGTCAAAATAATAACTACTAGCCGGATAGGCGCCTATATTACCAAAGTCAAATGGATAAACTGAATAATTATTTGAATCATAAAATCCTGTACTTGAATTAATGTCTAATGCTAATATAGGATCTACTATTCCACTTAATTTTCCATCTTCGCTTAATGTAATTCCTGGGGGTAACTCACCTCCATCGTTAGGAATGTAATATTTTAAAGTACTACCTGTACTTAAATCTGAATCAATAGTTTGTAATTGAAAATCTACATAAGAACTGTCTAGTATGAATAATTGGGCATTTGCTCCAATAGGTAAAGATCCTTCAGGGGTAATCCATAATGGAACATCTGGTCCTTGGACATTAACAGTAAAAGTTCTATCTTCTGTTTCACTTGGATTATCAATTATTAGTTTTGTTCCTCTTATAACAAATTTATATTCTGTATCTCTTGGTACTTCAAAAAATGTACCTGTAATTGTATTATTTTCTAATCTTGTTCCTGCCGGTAATGTTCCTGCTAATAATTCAGTAACAATAGTGCCAACTGTTGGTAGATTGATGGTAGTCGGAACCTTTTCTTGATAGGTTCCTAAATTATGACCGGTTCTAACACTCCATAATGTACTCATGAATTATTGTCCTTTTTTAATATTTATCGTAAGAACAATTATGCTAAAGTGCCTAAATCTATGTTTGTTGCGTTTGGAGAAGCTGGAGTACCCATATCAAGTGGTTTTAAACTTTCAAACCATTGCATTAGGTTACTAACAGCAGTAGGAACAATTCCACCCATATCAAAGCCTACAACAGAATCAATATTACCAACATCTATACCTTTTACAAGTCCATCTACGTTTTGAACTGTTAATGTACCTACATTATTAATATTATTTGCCGCCGCGTCTAGAGTACCTCCTAAAGATGGAGATGTTTCTCTAGATAATCTTGAATCTATCGTTACGTCAGTTCCTCCACCAGTTGTGAGAACACCACCAGCACCAAGAAACCTAGCTAACCCTGTACTACCTATTGGAGTAAGACTACCTGCATCAGTAGTAACTTGAATACTGACAATACCTGAAGAAGTTATAGTAATTTGATTAGCATCAGAACTAAAACTAACGTTAGTACCTGCTTTAAGACTTTTAAATTTTAAATCAAAATCTGTTACTGTAGAAAATAAACCTTTAGTGTTAGCATCGTCGGGTAATAAATTAGATGCTGTAGTTTTTTCAGGATTTCTAGCATCTAAGTCAGCGAAATTATTATTAACTTTAATAAACGCTTCTCTTAAATCATCTCCTGTACCGTCGTTTGCTATATTACCTATATTAACACTGCTAACTGCCATTTTTATCTCCTACTCATATTTATCAGATTTAAGTTGAACTCCAATTCCAAGGTGCACGTCTACCCATTGGTATATAAGCAAGATCACCTTCACTACCAAATAGAGACCAATAATTAGTATAATCATCTTCTTGTCCACTATTAGCTTTTGAAGAATGAAAGCTACTTTGAATAGCATTTTGAATCATAAAACTTACAACTTGTTTAGGTGTCCAATCGGGGTGCATTTGTAATACTAAAGCCGCCATTCCTGCCGCCTGAGGACTAGCCATAGATGTTCCTTGCATTTTCTCTTGCCAATAACTGGTATCATGGTAGTATGGTCCGCCTGCACTGCCGTCAGAACAACTTATAATTGCCTCACCTGCTGTCCAAATATTAACTCCTGGACCTTGAGAACTAAAAGAACTTTTTCTATCCCTAGTAGAACTATAAGTATTTTTATTAACTGACCCAACTACAAAAGCCTGGCCTGCCCTATTAAAATTCGGATTAGGACTGCCTCCTCTATTATAATAATACTTATTTCCAGAGACAGGGCTTCCTCCCCAAGAAGACCAATTGTATTGGTCAGGAAGATAGCCGCTACTATCTGCTCCAAAAGTAACGTAATTGTCCCAATCTGCTCCACTAGGAAGATCCCATTTTTGACCGTCATTCCCTGAAGCAATACATACAATAATACCATCATCAATCATTTCTTCGAGCTCGGCATTTTTACCCACAGTATTAATATTTGCATTAGGGTAAGAGTCCATTGCGTCAGACCAACCATAAAAACTTAAACCTTTATTTCTCATATCACTGTTGCTATTAATAGAATAAGAATTTCCACGATAACTTCCACCGGTTATTGGAAAACCCATAATATTAAAGCCAACACCATAACCATAAAATTTTTGGCTAGAACCCCAACTCATATTAACTACAGTTGGTCTATGTGTACCGGTCCATAGAGCATGATTTGGATCATTTTTATTATTATGCCAACCTCTCATTATGTCCATACCATCATACAAATCAATGCTACCAGATCCAAAGCCCCTCATACTGTAAATTTTAGAATTTTTTGCCCAACCAAAGTTTTTGCCTGCAATTGTTCCCATAACATGAGATCCATGAGAACCATCGGTTGATGAATAAAAGTCATTAGCTTGAGTTCCAGATATTCCAGATACCGTATACCAATCATGCATATCATATCTACTAACTCCATTTGAATCTTCCCATTCAGGATGTCCCATTACAACTCCAGAATCTTGAGCCACAACATCAACACCTGTACCATCTAAAACATAATCATATGTACCACCAGGATCTGAACTACTTGATCCATAATTATTTGTTTGACTAGTATGTCTTAATAATCCCCAATTATCTCTTCTATAATTGCTAGTATGATCCTCACTTTTTTCAAATCCTCCCTCATGATAATTTCGTTGTATTATAAACATTGGATTTAACGGTGCTTCAACGGCTTCGATTCTTGGATCATTTTGTAATTTTTTTATTTCGTTAGAATTTAAATTATAATGAGTATTTCTTTTATTAGTAGATTTTAACTTAATAACATCAACAGTTCTATCTGGTATGATATTTGAATCTACACTTGGATCGGCAGTAGTATCTCTAGTAAGTTCATTATGAAGTACTTCCCAGTTAACACCGGCTTTTACTGTAACAATAACTTCAAAATTATCATCCGGACTTGATGATCGCATTTTTGCTTTCATCTCTTCTATCTTATCTTCATACTCTTTATCAGGTTGTTTAGGTGGAGCACCTCGATCGGGCATTGACATTATACACCTCCATCAGTTGCAACATATTTCCAATTTGAACCATCGTAGTATGCTGGTTTATAACTATTATCTGATACAGCAACTATTGTTCCAGCACTTGCAGTGAAGGTTGCTAATTGAGCCGCTGTTTTTCCAAGTAATTTTATTGGAGCATCAAGTATAACTTCACTAACTGGATCTAAAGTAATAGTTGTTGGAGAAGAAATTGTATAAGTTCCTACTAAACTGGAAGGAGCTTCGATAGTTTCTGTTTCTACAGTTTCAGCAATAATATTTTTAGCTGATAATGTATTAGTGCCTGAGTTCCATGTTAAATCAGAATCACCAGCAAACGATCCACCGTCATTATATTGAACTTCTGTTGTAGAACCACCTGGAGTTCCTGCTCCACCTCCACCAGTAGAATTAATAGTAATACTATCATTTGTTGCATTAGTTGTAATTGTTATATCTGTACCAGCAACAAAAGTTAATGTGTCAGTTGTTGTATCTGCAATAACATCACTTTGTCCTGAGACTGCAATTGTATTGAATAAATTTTGATCTACATTTGGAGCCTGATTTGTAATAGTTAAAATATCTCCTGATACAGATGTTCCAATACTTGTACCACCGGCAATTGATAATGTATCTGTTGTTGAATTTGCTGTTGTAGAACCTGAATCTGAATCTATAGTATACCATAAATTTTGATTAGAACCACTAGACCCTGTGTAAGCAATAGTTAAGGTGTCACCGGATACAGAAGTACTAATATCTGTTCCACCTAGTATTGCTAAAGCGTCTGTAGAAGTATTAGCTGTTGTGCTACCTGAATCTGAACTTATTTGTGACCATAGACTTTGAACTACATTAGGAGCAGTATTTGTAATTGTTAAAGTGTCGGTACCAGCACTTGTTGTTACTTCTATTCCTGCACCTTCCGCCACATTTAACGTATCTGCAGATGAATCTGCGAAAAGACTTGATTGTCCTGAAACTGCAATTTCGGAGAATACATCTTGAACTATATTTGGTGCCGAATTTGCAATAGTTAGAGTATCTGTAGCGGCAGTAGTTACTAATACTATACCTGCCCCTGACGCTATAGTTAATGTATCAGTAGGAGCATCAGCTACTATTGAATTTTGTCCTGATATAGCAATTGTACTGAATAAATTTTGAGCACTAGCTCCTCCTGTGTAATTAATTGTTAAAAGATCTGCTACAATAGAAGTACTAATATCTGTTCCACCTACTATTCCTAAAATATCTGTAGTAGTGTTAGCTGTTGTACTACCTGTATCTCCTGCCACAGTTGCCCATAAATTTTGTGAGCCTCCACCGCCTGTTGATGCAAATGTAATTGAATCACCACTAGTAGTAATTGTCATATTACTACCTTCAATAAATGTTAATGTATCAGTTGTTGTATCTGCTACAACATCACTTTGTCCTGAAACTTCAATTGTTTTAAATGAAAATTCATTATCTTCACCACCACTACCAGTAGAATTAATTGTAATACTATCAGCCGCCTGATTAGTTGTTATTGATATGTCTGTACCAGCAACAAAAGTTAAAACATCAGCAGTTGAATCTGCAACAACATCATCTTGTCCTGCAACTGTAATTGTTTTGAATAAATCTTGAGAACCTCCACCACCACTTGAATCAAATGTAACAGTATCAGTTCCAGCATCAGTGGTAATTGTCATATTAGTACCTGCAACAAAAGTTAATGTGTCAGTTGTTGTATCTGCTACAACATCACTTTGACCACTAACTGCAATTGTTTCAAATAAACTTTGTGATCCTGCTCCACCTGAGGCAGAAATAGTTACGCTATCAGTACCAGGAGTAGTTGTAATTCCTATACCAGCACCAGCAACGAAAGTTAATGTATCTGTTGTAGAATCTGCTACAACATCTGTTTCTCCACTAACAGCAATTTTATCAAATACGTTTTGAGATCCACCTCCACCACTTGAAGCAAATGTAACAGTATCAGTTGCTACATCAGTAGTAATTGTCATATTACTGCCAGCAACGAAAGTTAATGTATCTGTTGTAGAATCTGCTACTACATTACCTTGACCACTAACCGCAATTGATTGGAATATATTTTGATCTACATTTGGATCTGCATTAACAATAGTTACAGCGTCAGTTGTACTATTAGTTGTAAGTGTTATTCCTGAACCTCCTACAAAAGTTAAAGTGTCAGTAGCCGAATCTGCAACAATATTATTTTGTCCGGAAACTGCAACTGTTTGGAATAAATTTTGTGATGATCCCGTAGAACTATTTGTAACAGTTATACTATCATTCGTAGGATTAGTTGTAAGTGTTATTCCTGTACCAGCAACAAGAGTTAAAGTATCTGTTGTAGAATCTGCTACTACATTACTTTGACCACTAACTGCAATTACTCCAAATACATTTTGTGAACCGCCGCCACCTGTTGCGTCAATAGTTACAGTAGAACCTGCAACAGTTGTTGTAACATTTGTGCCACCGGCTATTGTTAAAGTTTCTGTAGTAGTTTGAGCTATTCTACTTCCTGTATCTCCTGCTACTTGATTAAAAAGATTTTGATCAGCATGAGTATTAGCAATTGTGATAGTATCAGTTCCTGCATCTCCTGTTACATCAATATTAGCTCCTCCTACAATGGTTAAAGTATCATTAGTAGTATCTGCTTCAATATCAGTTACTCCAACAGTAACAGTTCCAAAAGCATTGGCTCCCGCCGCAGTATTTGAAATAGTTAATGTGTTATCATCTGTTTTAGCAATACCAATACCTGAACCTGGAGCAAATATAACGTCATCTGTTAAAAGACTAGAAGCGGTTAATCTTAGTACAGCATTTGTATTACCATCCTCAGCCGCTGATATAGAATAAGTTGTATCTGTGTCTGTAGCTGTAAATGTTAATTCGTTGCTTGTTCTAGTTATAGTAACGCCTGTTCCTTCTTTAACTGTTACGTCTTGAGTAGATTGACCAGTACCTGTTAATCGAATTTTTTTAGAAGTTGCGGTATCACCATCACCTGCTTCAAATGTATATGTAGTATCTATAATTGGGATCCAATCAACACCGGTGAATAATTCAAATAAACCTGAACCGGAATCCCATCTTATTGATTCTGTTCCAGTTACAGTAAGAACAGTAGTACCTGATACATCAGATGTAGCAGTAGTAATATTACCTGCTCCTGCAATTTTTACTGTATTGTCTGATAATATATCAACTTGAGTACTGTCATCAGCAGTTAACATCCATCGTCCAGCACCACCGCCTGATATAATAGTTGTACCACCACCTCCTGCACCAAGCAAACTTTGAGTATCTGTTAAGTCACTAATATCTGTTGGAATTGTAGGAGTGTTTGTAAGATCTGCATATGATCCAGTAAAAAGATTTCCGCCTACATTTACACTAGTAGCTGTTACAGATGTAACATTAACTAATGATGAATTAGATAAATCTAAATTATCACCTACTGGTAATTCTTTTATTTTATTACCGTCCGATGTATCTACTATAAGTGGTATTCTATCTGCCATAATCTATCCTATAATGCCGCTACCCTTGTTTTAAAATCATTAAAATCTGTACTTGCCGCCACTACTGATTTTAAAGTTGCTAAAGAAATTGTTCCATCTTCTAATGCAACTATTCTAGTGTCTGCGTCAGTAAAATTGGAGTTTATTTTAGTAAACGCCGTTCTTAATGGATCACCATCACCTTTGTTTGCACTTGTACCTACATTTATATTTTGTTGTGCCATTATACTCTACCTACTACCATTTCTATCATACCTTGTCCTGGGCTCATATGATCTTCTAATGCTTTACCTAATACTGTTCCAACTCTAGGATCAGGACTAGATGAAGCGTATCCTCTAATACTACTTGTAACTAACATATCACCTTTTCTACACATTCCAGCTATTTTAACTTTAACTCTACCTTGAAGAGCAATTGCTGTTCCACCTTCTTGTTCTGAATTCATTAAGTATGCTGGTTTGTCCGAAACAACTCCAGCAACTCTTGTGTCTTCAGATAATTGTGTAGTAGTAACTTCTTTGTCCCCACCAAATATTATAACTGTGCCTGGATCATATTCATTATCGGCAATATATTTTTCCGCCAAGTCAGCGTATTGTGCCGATGTTGCTGTACCTTCAAAAGTAGTTGCATACATTGTATTATATTTTCTTGTAGATGTACCAATGTTATATGTTACATCTGCATCAGGAATAATTCCTGTTGCTGTAACTAATACTGGAACAAGTCCGTCAGCCACAAGTGCTATTCTACCTTCTGTACCTGTATCACTGGCAGAAACGTATGCACTACTTTGACCTAAACCTATTCCAGTTGGATCAGTATCTTTTTCTTCTGATTCTATAAATTTTGTATATAAATGACTAACTGCAAGAGCGGCGTCATCTGCTTCTTGAGAATTACTTGCTGAAGCATCTCCAGTAGAAACATGATTAAGGCTAAATTCTTTTCCTATAAAATCAACAACAGTAGTAGCAGATGTACTTCCAACTCCTGATAAAAATTTTATTCCGCCAGGTGTGTGAAATTCAAGAGTACTTGAAACAACATCCATTGTCGGATTACTATCTATAGACAAAGATGAAATATTAACTACACCAGAACCATCTGATTTAATTATACTGTTTGATTCTCCTGTTTTTGATACATTAGTAATTTTGTATTGACCTGCACCAATTTTTATAAGTGCTTCTCCAGGATCATCTGCTTGTCCTACTTCTGTAACAAAGTCAGAATCAATAACTGCACCACCTCCACTAATTATATCATCAAAACTAATTGCACTTGCTGAACCTGAACCAACGGCTGTTCTAGCATATGCTTCATTTTGAGCTAAATTAGGTAAGTCACTAAATGTAAGTGAACTAGGAGTAATTTCAACCCAACCATCAGTAATAGTAAAAGTGCTACTATCAAAACTTGCAACACCTAAGTCTGCTTGACTAATTCCTGAAGCATTTGCTCTTGTAGTTGCCGCATTTAAGTTTAATTTACTTTGTGATATGTTGGCGTCGGATTTAACATCTGCATTTACAATAACATCTGATTCTATTTGGAAATCTATTTCAGTATCATTTGCTCCTCTAGTTGCAGTTATACTAACATCACTAGATGCAGACATTACAGCATTGGCTACTTCATTCATAGGAGCATCAATAACTTGAGCTGTAACTCCACCACCTGTGTCAATTATATCTGCTGTTGTGAAAGCTGTTGGGCTAGAAGTCCAATTAAAAGTAATTCTAGTAGCATTAACGCCTCCAGGTAATACAAGAACTTCAACTTCTGTTATTGTTCCTGTTGCACCTGTAACAGAACCAGTGATTACATCACTTGCCGCAAAATTTCCACCTGATGCTGGATTAGAAAATAATCTATATGCTCCATTGAATACTAAAAGGTGACCTGAAGCTAAACTAGAAATATTAATATTTCTTATATCTTCAATTTGATCTGTTTCATATATGATGCTATCTGTATAACTTTTTGTAGCGGCATCTTGATCTGCTGAAGGATCTGATAAGTCAATTAATTTATGTCCGCCTGCACCTACGTTTGCTGTAAATGGAGCAGAACCATCTCTAGCAACTGCACCTGCACCAATTGGATTACCTACTAAAGTATTTGCATGGTCAAAACCTAATCTTCTATTAACATATTGTCTAACAGCTGATTCTGTTGGTACAGTATCAGTAGAATTGTCAATCATTGAGCCGTCTGTACTAAATTCTGCTACAACAACACCTCTTTTAAATCCTATACCATCAAGATTACTAATTGCAATTGCCGCCGCAAAAGAAACTGTTCCTGTGGCTTGATCAACTGTAAAATATTTTCCTACTCTAAAGAAACCATCTTGATCAGTACTAACATAGTAAATTCTTCCTTTATCTAATTCTAAAGTTTCATTAGCTTGAGCTGGAGCTGTTGTTGGAGCTCCATAAATTACATTAGGAAAGTTAGTACTATTCCAACCACCAGTTCCTATATCTAAGAAATCATGATTTGATGCTCTTAGTGTAGAAACAAATACAGTAATTGTAGCTGGTTCAGTAGATGACAAGCCAACTCTTAATGTAGGAGCACCAGAACTTCCAGTATATCCTGACATAGGACTATGAATTCCTGTACCTATTGGAGTAGGATTAATATTTGATACATCTGTAATTTCTATTGTGGCATATGTTGTTCTATCTGTATAACTTGTAATTTTGTGAGTTTTACCATCCCAACCAAATGTCATATCGCCATTGTTTAATCTTGCAATATCTACTGATTCTGCAACTTTATCAATTGCAATTACAACATCACCTACTGTATGTCCCATTGTTGTTCCTGCACCTGCGTGAGTGCTATTTTGAGCTTCTGCATCATTTACAACTACTTTAATATAGTCATAAACATCATCAAAAGCAATTAAGGCACTATTGGCTGGTAAGGCAACACCAACTGGGTTAGATGTTGAATAAGAAATACTTCTATATGTTACTGTAGGAGTTTCATCAAAAACTATAGCAGTAGTAGGTTTTGTTGGGGACGGATCATCTACAGCACCAAATACAAATTGAGAATTTGCTCTAATCGTTATTGTTTGATCATCTGCAATAGCTTGTTTTAATCCTGTTGTAGATGTTTCGTTTTTACCACTTGTTCCTAAATTAATTTTATAGATTGCTGAATCTCTAGTACTTGCCGGAGCAGTTTCCGTAGTTGTTTCAATAGTTGTAACTTCATATCTTATAACACCTGTTACTCCACCGTGATCTACTTCTACTTCAGAATTATTAGTAACAACATAATCTAAATCAAAAACATAAATTGATAATGCTCCACTAGGATTTGTTAGACTAGCACCATCATCTCGGGCTAGTGCTGTTTGAACCATGTCACTTGTTAATGTTATAGGATCAACAGATTCGTTAGGGTCACTGCCTGATGAAACAAGTCCGTATGTTCCATGACAACAAGAACTATTTAAAGATCTTATTTTTCCACCTTGATTTGCATACATACCTGTTTGACAGAAATATGTAAAACAAGATACTAATTCTGATAATCCACTATTAGTAACAACTATACCATAACCTAAATCATTTATTTGAGTAAATGCGTGACCTAAAGCTGATTTATTACCTGCTGTTTGAACATTAATAGAATAAGGTGGAGAATATGCACCAGTCCAACCATTACCACTATTGGATGTAGAGTCAAGAAGTAATTGAGCTGTACCGTTTGCTTGATCATAATTTTTTATTGCATTAATTTGATATCTATCACCATCAATATAAAAAGGACAAGGTGTCATTGGTTTTCTAATTCTTAAACCTGTTCCTGCATCACTTGTTACGTCTAAAATAAAAGGACTAACAACATTAGTTACTTTTGTAGGTAAATTACCTGCGAATGCATCAATATACATTCCACCTCTAAATGCTTTAGCATTTATAGATTGAGAATAACAAGCGGCGTCAAACGTATAAGGAGATTTAGTAAGAATTGCTCCTTCAGGATCTAATACCTGTGCAAAGCCTCCATGTCCTTGGAATGTTATATTTTTTATAATACTTGAGTTGTTTAATAAAAGAATATCTAATTCTTTATTATTTTTAGGAGTACTGGCGTTGTCATTTGCATCTGACAAATAGTGATAACCATAATTTTGTGTAGCAATTGTTAAACCATCAAATGTTAAATCTCTATAAAAATACATTCTTACCCAAGGAGATTGAGAAATTCTGTCACGAGGTCTAATAATACTTCTTCTCATTTCATCACCTTGAAGAGAAACGTTATCAGGTAATTTGATTGGAAGGTCTTCGTAATATACGCCTGATTCAACTTTTATAGCTATATGTTTCTCTCTTATTGGTTGAGCAAATTCTACTTTTTCACCTATTGCAAATGTTTTTGGTTCTAATAAATCAACTAGGACTGTATCTACAGAAGCTCCTTGTGTTACAGAAACTACTTTTCCTGTTGCGTGAGTAGTTAAACCTCTAACCATTTTTCCAGCAATTAAATCTGGACTATTAGTTGGATTAGGATCTACGTTACCTGTGCCACCATTGTCAAGTTTAATTTCCCAAGTACTACCATCAACAAGAGCAGGAGAAACACTTAAACCATTAGTAACAATATTTTCTATAATTGTAAATTTTGCTTGAGCAGAAGCTAATCCATTAGCATCTACAGTCCAAGAATTATTAATTGTTTGAGTATAATCTGTTTGGAATAAACTACCTGGTGATGTATTAGTTAAAATATAATTTACAAGTTGTTTAGCATAACCTATTGCGTGTAATGTTTGATCTTTTTGTGTAGTAATTGCATACAATCCACTATTACTGTTATAAAATCTTTGCCCTACTAAAATTGCTTGGTAATTAGCATTTAATCCATTTATTATATCTATAATTAATCCATCAAGAGCATAACCTAAATCTCTTCTACATAAAGTTCCAAAATTTACGTGAGTAGGATATGATGCCTCTGTACTTGCAACTGCTTCTTCAATTATAAATTGTCTATTAGCATCAATTAATAATTTTACATCACCATAACCGCTACTATTGTCAACACCGGAAGATGTTATTGTAGAATCATTAGCACCATTATTATATGTAATAACTTGTCTCCAAGGACCTGGTTCAAAAGGAGTAGTATTCATTATTTCTTCTGCTCTAGCCGCCGCGGCACCTATTGTAGCATAAGCAGTACCTAAAGTTCTACCCCATTTATCTTGAGGTATCCCTTCCATTGAATCGTCACCTTTGGTGTTTACAAATAAATTAGTTGCTGAATGTGTAACTGCTGAATCAACATATTTTTTTGTTGCCGCCTGTAAATCACCGACATCTACTGCAGGTGTTGGTGTTGGTATGACATCTAAACCGTTTTCAGTAATATTATTAATAGTTGCAACTAACGAAGTTACTTTTGTATCAGCTCCTGCTTCTCCATTTTTAGTTGTAGTAGTTTGTGTAGTAACTACTGGATTTTGATTTGTAGAAAGTGCAACATTAGGTATAATATTAGTATTAATAAAATCTCTTAATTTATTATTAATTAGAATAGCATAATTTATTTCGCCAGCGGCAAGTTGTGATGATGCACCTTCCCAATAATATTTTGATACTCTAATTATTTCTGCATTACCTCCATGTTTTACGTCATGTGCAATTGCATCAATATTAAATTTTGTATCACGTTCACATTTTTCATGACGTTCAGTAGATATACAATTAGAAGTAGCACTTACAAATGTATGTGCTGACGTATCACTTGATATACCAACATTTACAGTAATTGTTGTTGCTGTTACTCCAGTAATTGCAATTGCTGTATTGTAAACAGGATCATATCCGCCTGGTGCAGATGATCCAGTTGCTCTTGGATAGGTATGATTTGTTGCATGACTATCTAAAGCACAAGTAAATGTTAAACTATTTGCGTCAATCTTAATAGTAGTACCAGCTTGTAAAGTGTGTGACCCAACAGTTAATTCCATTACTCCTGATGCAGGAGAGTATGTTGCGGCTGATACACTAAAAAGTTGATTGTGAGCATTTGGATAAGCAGTATCAAACCAAGCCATTACTTCGTCTGCTAAAAATTCTCTATTTGCAACTATATTTGCGTAAGCATCTGGATATGTTCTTCCTAATCCAGCCATTGCTCCTGGATGGTCAAATAAATTAAGTATTCCTTCCATAGTATCGCCTTGTCTTCGAACTATAGCTTTTCTAGGAAGAGCTTCTGAACTTAACCAATTACCTGTTAACGTACTATCGTATTCATTATCAGCAAGTGTTTGAGTTCCTGAACCACCACTAGCAGAAATTTTAACTCTTGTACTGTCATCATCATTTGTAGCTTCTGCTACACTGGCGTGAAGAGATAAAGTATTAACATCAATGTATCTAATGTAGTAAATAGACTCTGATACTAAATTTACTGCATCAGTTGCCGTAGAATTATAAATGAAAGCTAAACCATTTGAACCTGCGTCAAATCCGTGATTAGTTATTGTAGGGTCACCATTATTAAAAGCAGTTATTGTTAATGTATATTCTGAACCGTCTGTAGGTTCATTTCTAACTCTAAGTTGTCCTGATGCTCCACTAGGACCTCCTGAAACTTTTAAATATCTTTGATCTGCATATTTTTTATTAATTACAAGATCATCTATAGATATATTTGCCCCGTGGGCTGTATTGTAATCTATTACTGCTTGATCAGTAATGGATATATTTCCTATAGGAAAAGTATTACCATTAAGTGGACCGCCTAATCCTGGTGTAGCGTCAGAATCAACTGTGGTTCCTGTACTGTTTAAAATAATAGCATCGGAATTTGTTGTTAAGTCAACAGCTATTCCTGTGCCACCTGTTATTGTTCTCATTTCGATGGCGTTACCGGCATCGTTAGATATTGGGATTTTTTTAGAACCTAGTGAGGCAGGTGTATCACTTAATGCAGAAAAAGTAATTTGACCACCTTGACCAAATACTGCATATAATTCTGTGAAGTTTTCATTGGCTTTACGAAATGCGTCTCTTATCGCATCACCCGTACCGTCATTACCTTCTATACCTATATTAATAATCTGTTTAGACATCTACAGTTACCTTATCCATATCAAAAGTTACACTTTCTCCACAACCACATGACGATTTTACTTTAGGACTTGTAATATTAAATTGTGAACCAAATACTTCTTTTACGTAGCTTAATTCTGAACCAAGTAGAAACATTATACTACCAGAATCTATTAATAGATTTCCACCATCTACTTGAATTAATTCATCATTTGTTTCTATTTGGTCTTGATTTGCAAATCCCCAATCATAGGAAAAACCAGCACATCCGCCGCCTTTAATTCCTAATCTCACAGCATATTTGCTATTTTCTGTACAAAGTTCTTTAATTTTTTGCTTTGCCGAGTCTGTAAGTGTTAATATCGCCATCTTTAATGTTTCCTGTTAACACTATTTATGGTAAATCCATTAATCCTAATGTAAATAAAATTATATGTTTATTGGTGAAGAGAAAAAAACTACTTGGTCTGAAAGGACCAGCAAATTAGGTAAAAAACACAAATGTAAAAGGGTACAAACCCTTTACATTTTTAAATGTGATTCTTGCTCTGAAAAATTTATCAGACCTAGAGGTAGTATTGAAGTAAAGAGATTAACAGATTTTTATAAGCACGTATGTGCTAAATGTGATCCTAAAAAGTTTGCTCAACAACAAGGTGTTAAACAAAGAAAACTCTTAGATATGCCTGTATCTAGTACAAAGCGAGTAAGTGATTTTTAATTGTCGGATTTATTTTCTTTTTTATAAATTGTCCAACCACCATAGAAAATAGCGGCATAAGCCACTAAACTTGCTATAGGTTTAAAAATTAAGTAAACAATACCTGCTACGATAAGAACTATACCATCAGCAGTAGTTCTTTCTTTTAGCCTATGGCCTATCCAATTTTTAATTTTGGTAATATATGTGTCTATCATTTCAATGATTATATAATATTTTAAATTAATAATCAAGAACTATTTTGGTATTATTAAAATTGTTTATGCCACTTCCAACGTAGGACTTCTTCCTTTTTATAGCATTCATCATCAACTATTCTTTTAACAGTTCTTGCTCCATCTAATAGTAACGTATGATATTTTTCTTTATAACATACTGAGGTTAACGTATGATTTCCTCTAACACAACTGCTTATAAGAACAAAAAAACAAATGACGAGTATCAATTTTCGTATTATCATTGTAGGTTTCCTATATATGTTTGATACATGGTTTTAAAATTTTCAAAATTATTGTCAAAATGTTCACCAAGAGTATATGTGTGAACAGCAGAACAATATTCTACTACATTCATTGGTAATACTGTAGTTTCTGAAATGGTATTACACCAATGTATTACTTCAAACAATTCTTTTAAACTAATTACTTCCAATTTTCTTTACACCATGGGTCACAACATACTTTAGGATTAGGGTCACCGTGAAAAACAGCAATACTTGTATTTTCTTTTATTATAGGAACTCCGGGTGATTTAAAATTCCTAATACCATTTGGCTGTCTAACCATAGGCGGTCTATTTCTCATTTCCCATTTATAACTTTGGATCCATTCATCAGGCCAAAATTCAAAATCTTTTTTTACATTAGCATACAACCAATCTTGATCTCCGTGAAATCTTCGTGCTGTATGACCTGGGTCTTTTATAAATTCTGTATATACTTGAGACTGTTGTCCTGGTTGCCATCTAACTACACTAGAATTCATTCTAGTCCAATCAGGATTGGTGGATCTATTAAAATCTTTTATTACACAAAAAGATCCTTCTTTATATGTAAAAAGTTTATCTATATTTCTAAATATAATTACATCTAAATCAATATAAAGAATTGTGCCATTTAATTGTTTTTGCCAAGGATTGAATAACAAAGGTTTATACCACCATCCAGAAATCATTGGATACGCAGTAGGTAATGGTAAAATTGTTATACCATTTTTGTCTATACCATGTGTGTTTTCAGTATAACAAACAAATTCATAAGGAAGAGTACAGTTTCTTTTAACCATTTTAGCTAAAATGTTTACATATTCAGGGCCATACTTAAATCCATGTTTAAGACAAACAACGTATCTAGTACTCATATTTTTTAATGTCCTTAATTTTAAGATTTTTAAGACCTGTCCAACTATCAGGTACTTTAAAACTATTATTTACGTAGTAATTGAAGGTAAATTTAGAAAAATACTCAAATATTTTTTTATTTTGATATATCCAATAACGAGGATCTACGGCGTGTGAATTATCATTTTCATAGCTTTTGGTTCCTTTATAAATGTTATTAATTTTATTGTCATTTCCATAAAGGTCAAATCCTATAATATCTATATTTTCACTATTACAATTGTCAATTGCAACTAAAAGAGCAAATTGTCCACTGCCCCAATGCATAGGTTGATCGGGTCTTTCTTTTCCTTCATAAAATAGTTCTGGTACTTCAAAAACACTTGTATACATATTAAGCCAATCGGGCCTAGTGTATATCATTGTATGTTTAGTATTTTCGTGATTAATTGCTTCTTTAAGTGTTCTTCGATCAACACAAACCAAATGATCAACTATACAATCTCTAAAGATAGCATTACAGCCAATCGTTTCAGATTTAATTTCACTTAGATTGATTAGTTTTCTACTTTCGCCGTTTCCTATTACTACCATATTAAATATCGTTATTATAATGACTCAACGTATTTACAGCCATATAGAGGATTGGATACAACATTTAGGTGTTGTAAATGAAAGTTTAAATGGTCATTCTGTCTGCCCTTATGCCAAAAAAGCAGTATGGAATTTGGTTATTTGTGATGAAAGTATTTTAGAAAACTGTTTTCGTTTTGTTGAAGAAAAACATATTAAAAAAGATGTTACAATTTTTATGTTTAATAATGATTTTTCAATATCACAATTAAATCAATTATGTGAATTGCTTAATAAAGAACATCCATCTTATGTGTTTTTGCCCGATCATCGAGAAAGAAAAACGTATATAGACAAAGTAAAAACAAATAATGGAAAATATAATTTTGTATTAGGTCAAAAAAGAAAAGAATTAGAAGAAGCAAGAGATAATTTACGCAAAACAGATTACTATTCTTATTGGAATAAAGAATATCTTAAGGAAATTTTAAACACATAAACTTATTTTTTAAGTTTGTTGTGTTCTTTTTTTCTAATAGATTTTGATTTATGCAAATCTATTTTAATACTTTCTAATTCTTTTTTAATTTCTTTAAATTTACCACTTGCATAATTTTTTAATTTTAAAAAATCATGTATTGTTTGAATTACCCACCACCACCATATAAAAGCAATACAGGCGAAAGCAATGCTTATAAAACCAATGGTATAGTCTAGTAATGTGTTAAATTGAAATGTAATTAGAAAAATAACAATAACAAGAGCAACTAGAGGAGCAATTCTGCCCACCCAATTCCAAAAGTTAAGTTGATTTTCTAATTTCCGATATTTCCGAAAGATTTCCATAAGCCAGGTGTTCCTGTTTGAACGCATACCCAACCCATAACGTTTCCTGGAGTAGGATTGCTATTCCAAGTAACATCTCCTTGGGAATGAGAACCTTCTGTTGGTGCTTCAGTACCTGTTTGGAATTTTTTACTTTGAAATCTAATTGGACCGTCAACGTCTAAAGATATGTTGTTATCAAGATTAGTAACGCCTATTCCAACTTTGCCGTAAACATTTAACGTTGTTTGACCACCTTGTGTTCCAATTTTAACGTCTCCATGAGCACCTATAGTAATTCTATCTGTGTTATCTGTTTGGATCCTCAATGATGCAGTTGTGTAGGTTCCTATTTCTGCGTTGTCTTCATTTGGTTGTACTCTAAATTCTACGTCGTTAGAAGATACCGATAATTGTCCATTTGGAAGTTCGGTTCCTATTCCTAGTCGACTGAATCCTGAGTCATAAAATACAAAAGAGTCAAAATTAACATTTCCGTTAACTGCTAATCCTTCTAATATACCAACTTTTTTAAGATTAGAAGTTTTAACTGTTGGCCCTAATTCTACTTCACTTAATACAAATGTATTATCTACAGAAAAATGGGAGCCTTTATTAATGTCTATAATGTCGCTACTCCATAGTCTATCAGGATTGGTTTGGTAGTTTAGTTGTTTTTTATTACCATAGCCACTCCAAGATAAGCCCTTGCCATATATAGAGTTATCTGCAGTACCTTTAAAATTAATAGATTTGCTAACATTAGCTACTTCATCTGAATCATCTACAGAAACAGTCAATTTTTCTATAGCATCACCCAATGTTACTAGTCCTGCTTTAATGTGAATTATGTCGTCTTTTGTACTCATGCAATTATTTATCTAATAGCCCGAAGTAATATAACGTCTGGATTAATACGTCCATTTAATTTTAAGCCCATTGCTTTAATATTATCAAGGTCTTCTTTTAATTTAGTCTTAGGACCGTTTATAAAGTGTGGAAGCTGTTCTGGGGGTTTTCTTAGTGTTTTTTGTACACTAATTTCTTCATTAAACCTAAATATCGAAGTACCTTTAACACCTAATCCAGTGCCCTCTCGCTCCATACCTCTTGGATCAAATGTAGATGTTACATAGTATCCTAGTTTTCTAGTTTTAGTGTTATAAACCCATAGTTCTTCACAACCTATTATATCTTCTGGATTTATACTAATCAATTTTAGCCTGTCATCTTCACGTTTATATTTTAATTTTGAAATTGCTTTTGTTTTACTAATAGGTTTTCTTTTCCTTGATTTTCTATTAGCATTAGCTATACCTATCATATAATCACAAGCCTTGAATATATGTTCGTATGTTTTAATGTGTAATTGAAGTTCTTCTTTACTAAATTCGTTATATGACTCTACCAACTGTTGATCATCATCATTAAGTTCTTCAAATGGTTTCTTTTTTGCTTTATAATAAAAAAAGATTTCATCATATTGTCCTTGATATAATTCTTTAAGTTTTCTTGCGTGTTGACCTTTTGTTTTTTCTTTTTTAAGATGATCTAGTAATTTGTAATTTTCAGGATTAAATTTTTCAGGTTTTGCAACTAATCTGTCTAACCATAGTTCAATTGGTTGAGCAATTTGTTGTACTCTTTTTGCAACTCGTTCCTGTATTGAGGGTTTTTGAATTTCCGTTTTTTCAGTCATGCTATATTTCTTATATAGTCTTGAGTAAAGAAAAATAGTGATTTAAGGAAACCAGACCGATTGTTTTGGTTTTTTTATTTTGATAGGTTTGATGGAAACTGTTCCTTTTTTACGTCCACCTTTATTCCGATGTATTCTTCTCGGAGTCTTGTTGAACATTCTTTTTTTGAACGCCATGTTCCATCCTTTTTGCTTTAATAATTCTTTCCCAAACTTCTCTAGTCATACCCATCATCATTGCACTATTTTTTAATATACTTTCGTATCTAGTTTTGTTTATTGTATTAGACATATACCAGCCAACTATTATACCTAATCCAAATATTAATAATATACCAAATATTAATTCATTCATTTTCCTTCACCATATTCTCCCCTAAACTTTGAAGGAAAAAATCTATGACCAGACTCTTTTGAATAATCATCTAAAACATTTTCCTTAAACCATTTTTCAAATTTTCGATTTTTTTTCCAAAATTCTTTAAGTCGAGGAGTACTCCATTGCTCATCATTAATTTTATCTGATAATAGTTGATATTTTTTAAGTGTACTGGCCCTATATTTCATGTGCACCAGGCTTATGTTTATTAATATCTTTCTTAGGCAATAATTTAACTCTTCTTTCTGCCTCATAGATAACTTTATGTGTATCTGTTACATCTTTTTCTTTCCAAGGTGCCCATTCTCTTCTAATTCTTGCCATTTCTCTTCTTAACATTGTATCGTGATCTGCTTGGTCCATACAAAAATCCCATTCTTCTTTTTCTTGTTCTAAAGTCATTGGCTTAGGTTCTTTACGTCCAAAAGCTGGGTGCTCTAGTCTGTCATATTTTGTTTTAATGTCTTCACTCATCTAATTCATTCCACTCTTTTTCGCTTCTATTAAATAAATTTTTAAACTGTCTTTTCATCTTTTCCCATTGTTTCTTTTGGTAAGATTTAGTGTCTTGAACTTCTTGGTCTAATACTTCAAATAACTTATTACCCCACCCTTGTAATCCAGGTTTTTTATCTTCAGCATTTGAGTTATAAGCAAAAAATAACAATGCTAAAACAATAATTGTTATTGCATATATTTTAATGTACCATTGATTTCTCATATTTTAAATCCATTCATTCTTGCTAGTTCGTCATTAGCAGGTGTTCGGGCAATAGTTGTATTAAAACTCATTGATATTCTAGGTTTATCTGTTTTATTACCATCTACACTATGCGTAACCCAACTAGGAAAAATTAATAAACCACCTGTTTTAGGTTTATACGTAGCTCTAGTAGAAGTTAATTTATTTCGCGTAGGCATATATCTAGGAAGAAAATATTGTGCTGGGTCTTCTCTTTCAAAGTGAATATCTCCCATATTGTCTTCTGGTATATCAATATAATAAACACCACTTAAAATACTATCACTGTGATGGTGTGGTTTATTATAATCACCTTTATAATTTATGTTCCACCAATAGTCACATATTTGTAAATCCATTAACCCTGCCATTTTAACACATTGGTTAATTGCATTTTGTAATGATTCAATAAATTTTTCTATTATATCAGTATTTTCACTTGGTGATAAATCTTCGTGAATTTTGCTTTTAATCATGTTACTTTGCCAACCACCATAATTAGTTACAATTCGTCCTTTATCTTTTTCTTTAAGATTTAAGACATAATTATTTAACATCTTATTATCGATGTGTTTTAAGTTGTCGTTCCATACAATTGTAGGAAACCACAAGTCCATAGCTAAAGTATCTTTAAATTTTTTCTCCGACATCAAATCCTCTAAATCTTAAGAACCTTGGAAATCTAAGACTCCATTCATTTTTTGTATCTTGATTCTGTGTAATTGCATCTGCTCTAACTTCTACTATTTGTCCTGTAAGTTTTCCTTTTGCTTTCCAAAATTCTTCTCTATTTTCATCAGTTAAACCAGATCCTACATTCGTTTTAATAAACTTGCCATCATCTGTACCTTCAACAATAAGTGCTCCTAATTTACCTACATTTTTACCTGTACCTTCTTCTGTGTCAATTACTTTCAATGATACTTCAATAAATGGTTTTAATTTTAACCAAGACGTAGTTCTTTTACACTCATATGGAGCGTCTAGGTCTTTTATCATGATACCTTCATATCCCCCGTCTACTGCCCTCTTATTAATCGCTGTGTACGTCTTTTGCCCTTCTTCTGTGTCCAAGTCAACTATTTCATGATCTAACACTTCTACAGTTGTTAGACTTGCCTTATGTTGTTCGTACCAAGCCTTAACCATTTCTGTTCTATCCTTTTGGCTTTTATTCCAAATGCCTTTTTTGAAATCTGCTAATGGAATAAAATCAAATAAATGCAGTTTAGCATCTTTGGCTGTTGCAGAACTTTTTCTATGAATTTGTTTCATTAAGTCTTGAAAGTTATCACTCATTACTTCACCGTCTAAAATTAAAGGATAAGGTGGTGGAGAATTTTTAACTACTTCACTTATTTCATCTGCAATATGTCCAAAGTTGTTTAGCTCTTTTCCATTTCTGCTAAACATATCAACTTTGCCATCTGGATAAACAATTGATACAACTCTAGCACCATCTAATTTAACTTCTAACATTTTCTTACCAGTAAGTTTCTTATCGTGTTTTGCAGAGTCTTGTGCTAATTGACAAGTGAATACTGGAATTGTATATTGTTTAAATTTGTTTTTCTTTGCAACATTGTTTACAGTTTTTTCTGTAACACCACATCTTAAATCTTTAATTAAGATTCTTCTATAAAAGCCATTCCATTGTTCTGGCGTTGCAGAACTCATTACAAGTTTAATTGCATCACGAGCCGCGTGTCCTGTAAGTTCTCTATTATAAAGTTGTTCAGCTAATTTTTTAAACACTTTCCATTCACAGCCTTGAGCTGATATAACGTCATCTTTAGTAGGTACTTGTTTAACTCCAAATGTGTATAGTTTGTCTAAACACATTTTTAGACCTTCAAAGAATTCGTCCAATCCTTCTTTCATTGCATCTAAAACTATTGCTTCTTTTTTAAGTCTAGAATTATCTGCTTCTAGTTTTGCTATTACTTCTTGTGGTTGTGTTCTCATATTACCTCGGTTTTAAAATTGTATTTTCAGCCATTGCTTTCCAATTATCTGGAAAACTTTTAGCCAAGTCTGCTACTTTAAGTACAGTTCTAAGACTTACTTCTCTAAGTCTTCTTTTATGACCTTCTATCCATTGAATTATTTCTTGCTTAACATCTTCTGGTAAAGCATATTCATTTAACATACCGTCTCCTACGATTTGTTTAATTCTTAAGATTTTTTCTCTCATAGTATCAATTGTTAAATCTATGTAGTGACATCTAGATTCTAATGCATCTAAATGGTCTCTTAATTTTTTAGATTTTACATTATCAAATTTAATGTTAGTAATGAATATAGCAGAACCTCTAAATTCAAAATGATCTGGTACATTCTCCCTACGTAGCATATGTGAATCTGTATTCCAACATATTCTTCTAGTTCGTTTAGAATCTAAAGCCGCTTTTAATAAGTTTAAAGATAGGTCATCTAATAAAACACTATCGCAATCATCAAATACTACAACACAATCTTTTTCTTGAAAATTGTATAATTTGACATATAGTCCAATAGCACTCATGGCACCTTTGACAACTTCATATTTCTTTTTAGAATCTCCTAATGTAGATATAACTCCATATCTTTCTAAAACTTTTTCAACACCATATGACTTACCAACACCTGGAGGGCCAGATACTATCATTGCTCTGATGTCTCCTTTTTTGGTTGCTTTAGTCATTGAATCTAAAATTTCAAAACGTTTACGCATTCTTTCAACAACTTCTGCGTCAGTTTCTTCTTTACGAGATTCTGGTGGTTTATCTCTTAATTGATTTTCGTTGTTTAAACTAATTCTTATATGATCTTTTGTAGCACCCGGATATTGTGTGAGATCGTTTATTTTTACTGTGATGAATCCACCTTCTTTATGTGGATATGGTTGGTATGGTTTAACTAATTTAAAAGTAGTATTTTCGACTTTTCTATTTCGGTAACTTCCTTCTAAAACGTAGATTTGTTTATTCATTTATTTTGCCCTTCTGTTGCCTTTATTATAATAATAAAGCCTTTAAGCCAAAAAGTCAATAGCCTAAGAAACGAGTAAAATAGCGGGTCATTAGCCATAAAAAAAGGTCGCCCCCTATTACGTAGGTTACAGACGACCTTTAGTATATTAGAACTAACAGAGTTCTTAATATTATATTAAGCCTTTTGCTAATGCTTTATATCCTGCACCTACTACTTTTCGTGGTGCTTTACCAGTTCTATAAACTTTACAACCAGTTTTACTGTTTGTGTTTAAAAACACTGGATATCCTTTAAATCTTAAAGATTGGATTACAGAGCCTGGATTTCCAGCACCAAATCTATTTTTGATCGTTGCTGAAGAAAGAGCCTGTCCGTTGTTTAAAGCATTAAGGACTTTTTCTTGTATAGTAATTGTCATTGAAGATATCTCCTTAAATAATTAATTGTTATCAATGTTAGTACTATAATAAAGGAAATTGGTTGTATTGTCAAGTAGAGTAGATTACCAAATTTGATTAAGAGAAGAATTTGGATAACTATCAAAAATTTTCATATCGCAATTTAAAACAGTAGCAACTAAATGTATTCTATCTTCTTCTCCACCGTTAAATGCGTTATGATATTTTGTATTATTAGTAACCCATACAGATCCATCTGCAGGCATATGATGAACTACTTCACCTATACACATACGAGCACCAAAATTTGTTATGATAGGAATATGTATTCTGGGTTCAGGGTCTCTATGCCAACTTAATGTTGTACGTGGCATTTTCCAAAGTAATCTAACTCTACCTAATTCATATTTGGTTGTTAATTTATCGTATACTTCTTTAAAATATGTATCTTCAAACAGTTTAACAAATTCTGAATATTGTGATTCATTAATAGGTGCTTCTCTTTCTACTTCTTTATATGTGCTATCTGGTTTTGTCCAATATAGACCTCTAACATTACCGCCTGTAATTGAATTTGGATCTTCAGGTATTTGTGTTAAACAAATTGCAGTAAGGTCATTTTTTCCTAATGGGGATTGTCTTGCTACTCTTGAATCTACTTCTTTAATTGCATTTTGCAGTTTTTTAATATCAAAACAAATGTCTTGATCTCTATAAAATCCTTTAGGCATTATTTTTTATCAGATGCAAAAGTTATACCTTGTGCTAAAGGTAATTTTCTACCATAATTAATTGTAACTGTAGTTCTTCTCATATAAGATTTCCAAGCATCAGATCCAGATTCTCTGCCACCACCTGTATCTTTTTCTCCACCAAATGCTCCACCTATTTCTGCACCTGATGGTCCTATATTAACATTTACAATTCCGCAATCAGAACCAACTGAAGATATAAATGTTTCAGCTTCTCTTAAATTTTCTGTAAAAATGCAAGAACTTAATCCTTGAGGTACATCATTTTGCATTTTAATTGCAT
>Ga0310342_100000084_pt1 | contig 43353 bp, 36 predicted proteins | sample S15DNA20500_MG_FD_206155 | JGI IMG/M metagenome (GOLD analysis project Ga0310342, IMG submission 206155) | Marine microbial communities from station ALOHA, North Pacific Subtropical Gyre - S1503-DNA-20-500_MG | ecosystem: Environmental > Aquatic > Marine > Oceanic | place: Pacific Ocean: North... | reverse complement strand
CGGCCGCCAGGTCAATCCGCACCCTTATATCTACCGCGCCCGCCGCTGAACACGCTTGTGGGAGCGGGCCCTGCCCGCGAAAGGGCGGTGCCACACCGCCCGGCAGGATCCCAGAGACCTGTCTCTCCATTTCGCCGGCCTTGAATAGTCGCCCCCCGCACCTTATCTCCTTGATCTATTGTGTTTAGAATGGCTTTTTTTCGCCCCACCCATTGAGAATAAACGGACGTTTCATGCTGGCTACCATCGTCAAAAAAGTCTTCGGGACCAAGAATGACCGCGAGCTCAAGCGGATCAGTCGTCTGGTGGCCGGGGTCAACACCCATGGCGACGCCATGGCGGAACTGGATGACGGCGCGCTGCAGGCCAAGACCGCCGAGTTAAAGGCAGCCCTGGCCGACGGCAAGACCCTTGACGAGATACTCCCGGAAGCCTTCGCGGTGGTGCGCGAGGCGGCCACCCGGGTGATGGGCATGCGCCACTTCGACGTTCAGTTGATGGGCGGTATCGCGCTGCATGAAGGCCGCATCTCGGAAATGCGCACCGGTGAGGGTAAAACCCTGACCGCCACCCTGGCGGCGTACCTGAACGCCCTGGCGGGCAAGGGCGTGCACGTGGTGACGGTGAACGATTATCTGGCCGAGCGGGACGCCAACTGGATGCGTCCGCTGTACGAATTCCTGGGCCTGAGCGTGGGCGTGATCTTTTCCCAGCAGCCGCAGCCGGAAAAACGCGAGGCCTACGCCTGCGACATCACCTACGGCACCAACAACGAATACGGTTTCGACTACCTGCGCGACAATATGGCGTTCCGCTTGGAAGACCGGGTTCAGCGCGGTCTGTTCTACGCCATCGTCGACGAAGTGGACTCGATCCTCATCGATGAGGCCCGCACGCCGCTGATCATCTCCGGCCCGGCGGCGGATTCCTCCGAGCTGTACCGGCAGATGAACACCCTGATTCCCAAGCTGCGGCCGCAAGCCGAAGACGCGGAGCAGGGTGACGAAGGCCACTATTACATCGACGAAAAACAGCGTCAGGTGGAGCTCACCGAAGACGGTCACCAGCTGATCGAGTCGATGCTGGTGGAGAGCAACCTGCTGGAAGCCGGTGAAAGCCTCTACGCCGCCCATAACCTGACCCTGCTGCACCACGTGCACGCGGCGCTCAAGGCCCACGCCCTGTTCCACAAGGATCGTCAGTATGTGGTGCAGAACGATCAGATCGTGATCGTCGACGAGCACACCGGCCGTACGATGCCGGGCCGCCGCTGGTCCGAGGGCATCCACCAGGCGGTGGAAGCGAAAGAGGGCGTGCGCATTCAGCAGGAAAACCAGACCCTGGCGTCGACCACCTTCCAGAACTATTTCCGCCTGTACGACAAGCTCGCCGGCATGACCGGTACCGCCGACACCGAGGCGATGGAATTCCGTCAGATTTACGGCATGGACGTGGTGGTGGTGCCCACCAACCGGCCGATGGTCCGTAAGGACGCCAATGATCTGGTCTATCTGACGCTGCAGGAGAAATTCGACGCCATCGTCGAGGAAGTGCGCGACTGCGTGGAGCGCGGCGCGCCGGTGCTGGTGGGCACCGCCACCATCGAGGCCTCCGAGTATCTGGCCCAGCGGCTCACCAAGGAAAAGATCAAGCACCAGGTGCTCAACGCCAAGCAGCACCAGCGCGAGGCGCAGGTGATCGCCCAGGCCGGCCGGCCGGGCACCGTGACCATCGCCACCAACATGGCCGGCCGCGGTACCGACATCGTGCTCGGCGGTAACGCCGAGGAAGAAATCAAGCACATGGACGAGCCCTCCGAGGAGCTGGCCGAGAAAATTCGCTCCGAATGGGAGGCGAACCACAAGCAGGTGCTGGAGGCCGGCGGCCTGCACATCATCGGCACCGAGCGCCACGAATCCCGGCGCATCGACAACCAGCTGCGCGGCCGCGCCGGCCGTCAGGGCGACCCGGGCTACACCCGCTTCTTCCTGTCCATGGAAGACGACCTGATGCGCATCTTCGCCTCCGACCGGGTGCGTAACATGATGCGCTCGCTGGGTCTCAAGGATGGCGAAGCCATCGAGCACCGCTGGGTGACGCGGGCCATCGAGAACGCCCAGCGCAAGGTGGAAACGCGCAACTTCGACATCCGTAAGAACCTGCTGGAATACGATAACGTGGCCAACGACCAGCGCCGCGTGGTGTACAGCCAGCGCGAGCAGATCCTCGAGGCCGAGAGCCTGGCGTCCTCGGTGGAAAGCATCCGCCGCGACGTGATCCCCGAGGTGGTGCACAGCTACATGCCGCCGGGTTCCGTGGAAGACCAGTGGGACGTGGAAGGGCTGGAGAAAAGTCTGCAGGCGGAGTACAGCAGCGACATCCCGGTGCGCCAGTGGCTGGATGAAGACAACGGTCTGCACATCGAGGGCGTCACCGAGCGCATCATCGAACAGCTGGAAGCGGACTACGCGCGCAAGGAGGAGGAGATCGGCACCGACACTCTGCGGCCGATCGAGAAGCATTTGATGCTGCAAATCCTCGACCGCCATTGGAAAGAACACCTGGCCAACATGGACCACCTGCGCCAGGGCATTCATCTGCGCGGCTACGCCCAGAAGAACCCCAAGCAGGAATACAAAAAAGAGGCTTTCGAACTGTTCCAGGCCATGCTCAACCAGATCCAACATGAGCTGGTGCGCGTGCTGCACAACTTCGAAGTGCGCCGCGAGGACGAAGTGGAGCGCCTGGAAGCCCAGCGCCAGGAAGAAGCCCGTCAGCAGGCCGAGAAAATGAAGGCGGAGCAGGAGCAAGTGGCCGCGCCGACCGCCCAGGGCGACGGCGCCGGCCAGACCCAGGGGCCGCCGGAGAAGCCGCGCACCGTGGTTCGCGAAGGCCGCAAAGTGGGCCGCAACGAACCCTGCCCGTGCGGGTCCGGGAAAAAATACAAGCAGTGCCACGGAAAGCTGGATTAAGCATGACTCAAACCGAATGGTTCCCGGTGGCCGGCGTTAAACTGGCCGCCATCGAAGCGGGCATAAAGAAGCCCAACAAAAAGGATTTGGTGCTCATCGAGCTGGCCGAAGGCAGCCGCACGGCCGGCGTCTTCACCACCAACCGCTTCCAGGCGGCGCCGGTGCAGGTGGCGCGCCGCAATTTGGCCGAGAAAGCGCCCCGCTACCTGATGATCAACACCGGCTATGCCAACGCCGGCACCGGCGACAAGGGCTTCGTGTATTGCGAGGAAACCTGCCTGCTGTTGGCCGAGCTGGCCCACTGCGCGCCTTCGGAAGTGCTGCCGTTCTCCACCGGTGTGATCGGCGCCACCTTCCCCATGGAACCGTTCGAGGAAGGCCTGCCGCTGGCCCTGGATGACCTCAGCGAGCACCACTGGGGCCGCGCCGCCGAAGGCATCATGACCACCGACACGGTGCCCAAGGTGGCCAGCCGCCGCATTGAGCTGGATGGCGACACCATCACCGTCACCGGCATCGCCAAGGGCGCCGGCATGATCAAGCCCAACATGGCCACCATGCTGGGGTTCATTGCCACCGACGCGAAGGTCGCCCAGCCGCTGCTCGATGAGTGGGTGAAGACCCTGGCGGACCGCTCTTTCAATCGCATCACCGTGGACGGCGACACCTCCACCAACGACGCCTGCATGCTGATCGCCAGCGGCCAGGTGGGCGCCGAGATCAACGACCCGGCCCACCGGAACGCGGAGCTGCTGTTCCAGGCCTTGGAAACGGTGTTCGTGGAGCTGGCCCAGGCACTGATCCGCGATGCCGAAGGCGCCACCAAGTTCGTGTCCATCGAAGTGTCCGGCGCGCGCAGCGACCGGGACGCGCAGATCGTCGCCGAGACCATCGGCCACTCACCGCTGGTGAAAACCGCGCTGTTCGCGTCCGACCCCAACTGGGGCCGTATTCTGGCCGCCGTGGGCCGCGCGCCCATCGAAACCCTGGACGTGGACAAGGTGGCGGTGTGGCTCAGTGAAGTGGAACTGGTGCGCGAAGGCGGCGTCGCCGACAGCTACACCGAAGAGCAGGGCGCCGCGGTGATGGCCCGCCCGGAAATCACCATCCGCGTCGACCTGGGTGCCGGCGACGGCACCGGCCAGGTGTGGACCTGCGACTTCAGCTACGACTACGTCAAGATCAACGCCGAATACCGCACCTGATGCTCCCCGAAATAACCGTCGTCGCCGCCATTATCCGCGACCACGATAACCGTCTCTGCCTCAGCCGCCGCCCGGAGCACAAACACCAGGGTGGCCTGTGGGAGTTCCCCGGCGGCAAAGTGGAAGAGGGCGAGCCCCTGGACCAGGCCCTGGCCCGGGAGCTGAACGAAGAGCTGGGGATGAAAACAACGGGCTCCCAGCCCTTCATGACCGTGCGCCACCGCTACCCGGACCTGCGCGTGACGCTGCATTTCCGCGAAGTAACCGCTTACACCGGCGAGCCCCACGGCCGCGAAGGCCAGCCGGTGGAATGGGTGCCGCTGCAGGATCTCTCCAGCCGCCAGTTCCCCGCCGCCAACCAGCCGGTGGTCACCGCCCTAAAATTACCGCGCCAACTGGTGATCCCCCCCGAAGGCTTGAGCCACCACGACGTGCTCGCCGGCATCGACCGGCTGGACCCCGACAGTCAGGGCCTCTATCTGCGCCAATGGTCGCAAAGCGACGCGCTCCCCGAGCTCGCCGCCCGCTGCCGCCAACGCGGCCTGCGCTTCTGGATCCGCGACGATGCCCACCTCGCCACCCGCGAACAGGCCTTCGGCCTGCACCTGACTTGTGGGAGCGGGCTTTATCCCAGAGACCTCAAAAAGGCCCTACAAACCTTCCAAGGCGTCCTCTCAGCCTCTTGCCACAACGAGCAGGAAATCGGCCAAGCCGTGGAATGGGGCGCCCAAATGGCCACCCTCTCCCCGGTCCAGGCCTCCCCCACGCACCCGGACGCCCGACCCCTCGGCTGGGACCGCTTCCAGGCACTGGTGGAAGGCACACCACTGGTGTTCTACGCCCTCGGCGGCGTCACCCCTCAAGACCTGGACACCGCACTCCACCACGGCGCCTTCGGTCTCGCCGGCATCCGCGCCTTCTGGAAAGATAACGAATAAGTTATTTATTGAATCCGAGATAACTAAAGTGATATAAATTGGCCATCGTATAACGATGGAGTTATCTGATGATGTTGCTCCCGGTTGCCAAACAGGTCGCGGCGCTTCGTAAACGCCTGCGTATGGAGCAGCGGGCTCTGGAGCCGCTGACCGGTCTGAAACAACCTCATATTGCTCGCATAGAAGGCGGGCAAGACGTGCGCCTTTCCACGCTGGAAAAGCTGGTTAAGGCGCTGGGGGCGGCGCTGGTGGTGGTCCCTCGTGATCGGCTCGCCGAAGTACAGGCCCTGTTGAATGCTGAGCCTACTGACGCTCGGTATGATCGAAAAGTAGATTCCTTCGACGACGAGGCGTTCAGCCCTTACACCGACCTCGAGGTCCGTGACGATGACTGAGGCCGTCCAAGTACTCGACATTCGTCTGCACGATACGCGGGTCGGCTATCTGGCCGGGGATCGAGGCGGGCGAAATGCGTTCACTTTCGCGCCGGAGTACGTGGCCATGGGACCGGCGCGTCCCACCTTGGGGTTGGCGTTTAATCGCCTGCTTGAGAAAGGACCGCCGCCATCACAGCGGAGCAGGCATCGGCTGCCGTCCTGGTTCTCCAATCTATTGCCGGAAGGCGCTTTACGGGGTCTGGTGGCCAGCCGACTGAAAGTTCACAGCGACAATGAGTTTCCGATATTGGCGGCATTGGGCGCCGATCTGCCCGGCGCGGTGAGCGCCGCGCCGTTATCAGGCCAGGAAATTCCGGACATCGCCTTGCAAGGGTTTGATCGTGAGGCGCTGGCGGATCCACCGACCGAGTCGACGGAGGGAAGAGGATTTTCCCTGGCCGGCGTGCAGATGAAGTTCTCCATGAAACGCCATGGCGGGCGTTACACCTTGCTGCATCCGCGGGAGCCCGGCGACTGGATCGTGAAGACACCCTCCGTTTCGCACCCGTTCGTGCCGGTTAATGAATTCAGTGTCATGCGATTGGCGGAAGCCGCGGGTATCCCCATTCCGGAGATTGAGTTGGTGCCCCTGGAACAATTGCAGGGGCTGCCCGCGCTCAGTTTGCCGCCGGACGAACAATGGGCCTACGCGATTCGGCGCTTTGATCGAGCCGGTGGGGGAAAAATCCATATGGAGGATCTGGCTCAGGTGATGAACGTGCGCGCCAACGATAAATATGGGCGCACCAACTATGAAACCCTGGGGCGCATTTTCGATGCCGAGTTACTGAACCCGGCCCAGGGCCTTCGGGACTATGTTCAGCGTTTGATGGTCAACATCCTGCTTGCCAACGGCGACGCGCACCTCAAAAACTGGAGCTTGCTCTATCCGGACCGGCGCACACCGATTCTGGCCCCGGCCTACGATCTTCTGTTCACACAGGTATATGTGGAAGGGGAGGATGGTTTGGCGTTGAATCTGGCGAAGAACAAGCATTACTACGATTTTTCCCTGGAGCATTGGCGGCGCTTCGCCGAAAAAACCGGGCTGGACGAAAAGCAGGTGCTGAGCGCCGTGCGGGACGTGGTGGAGAGTGCACGTGCTACCTGGCCCCGCTTGCTAGACACGCTGCCTATGGTGCCGGAGCACAAGGAGCGCCTGATCGAACATTGGGCCAGGCTGCGACCTGAGTTTCGAATCTAACCGCCATGTGTCGGATTACGGCCTGCGGCCTAATCCGACCTACAGATTGCGCTTGTGGGGGGGGGCGTAGGTCGGATTAGCGAAGCGTAATCCGACATCCGTCAGCTCAGATCGTCGAAATCATCCATCGGATCGGTCGGGTCGCCGGGGATCGCGTGCCGCTCCGATGCCCAGTCGCCCAGGTCGATCAGCTTGCAGCGCTCCGAGCAGAACGGCCGCCAGGGGTTGTCGTCCCAGCGAGAGGGTTTCCGGCATTGCGGGCAGGGGTAAATACGGGTGGGCTGGTCGTTATCCGCCATGTTGTTGCGCGAGTTCCAAATACGTTTCGTGTAAGGCGTCGAGCCGCTCGTGCAGGTGCCGCAGCGGGCCGTGGTTCTCCACTACGTCATGGGCCGCCGCCAGGCGGCGCTGGCGGTCCATCTGGGCGCGCATGATCGCCTGCACCTGCGCCTCGGGCACGGTGTCCCGTGCCACGGTACGCGCCACCTGAAGTTCCGGCGGCACGTCGATCACCAGGATACGGTGCACCATTTCCTTTTGGCTACCCTCCAGCAGCAGCGGCGACACCAGTACCGTGTACGGGGAATCGCTGGTGTGGATCTGCCGGTAGAGTTCGCGGCCGATGGCCGGATGGGTGATCGCCTCCAGGTCGCGCCGTGCCTGCTCGTCGCTGAACACGATATCGCGCAGCGCCCGGCGGTCCAGGCTGCCGTCGTCCTGCAGCACCGCGCCGAACCGGTCGACAATGGCGTCCAGCGCCGGCTCGCCCGGCGCCACCACCGCCCGCGACGCCAGGTCCGCGTCGACAATGGTGACGCCGCGCCGGGCCAGATGGTCCGTGGCCGCGGTCTTGCCGCTGCCGATACCGCCGGTCAGGCCGACAACAAACATAAGAGGCTCCGGAATCTGAGAGCGTTTGTGGGAGCGGGCCTTGTGGGAGCGGGCCCAGCCCGCGAAAGGCCGGAGAAGCCGGCCGGCAGGATACCAGAGAAGCGCGTTCGGTGGGATCAGCCCCTACCCGAGGTTAAACAACCCCAAATACGAACTCACGATCATCTCGCCCCAAAGCAACGCGATCCACCCGGCGATCGCCAGATACGGCCCGAACGGGATGCCCTGATCGCGCTTCACGCTGCCGCTGGCCATCATCGACACCGCGAACACCAGGCCCACCACCGACGACAGCAACACCACCACCGGCAGATACTGCCAGCCCAGCCAGGCGCCCAAAGCGGCGAGCAGTTTGAAGTCGCCGTACCCCATGCCTTCCTTGCCGGTGAGCAGCTTGAACACCCAGTACAGGCTCCACAGGGCCAGATAACCGGCCATGGCGCCGATCACCGCATCCGGCAGACTCACCGGGGAGACGCCCAGCACCGACGCCAGCAGCCCCGCCCACAGCAGCGGGTAGGTCAGGTCGTCCGGCAACAGGGTGGTGTCCAGATCAATCACCGCCAACGCCAGCAACGTAAAGCTGCCGTACAGCATGAAGATCAACCAGGGGTCGTAACCGAAGCGCCAGGCGCAGAGGCCTGCGACCAGCCCGGTGAGCAACTCGATAATCGGGTAACGCTTGCTGATCGCCGCCTGACAGCTGCTGCACCGGCCCTTGAGCATGGCCCAGCTCACCACCGGCACGTTCTCGTACCAGCGGATACGGTGGTTGCAGTGCGGGCAGTGGGAGCCGGGCGTTACAAGATTGAAGATGGGCGGGGTCTCTTCCCCCTTAGGTGCGGGCTGCTCCAGCAACTCGCGCGCCTCCTGGCGCCAGGTGGCCTCCATCATCTTGGGAATGCGGTGGATCACCACGTTCAGGAAGCTGCCCACCAACAGGCCAAACAGCACGCAAACCAGAATCAGGGCGGCCGGGCTGGCCGCCAGGTAGTCGAGAATCTGCACCGTTAAACCACTGCGCCGAGCTGGAAAATCGGTAAGTACATGGCGATGATCAAGCCGCCGATAAGTACGCCGAGGATGGCCATGATCATCGGCTCCAGCATGCTGGTTAGGCCGTCCACCATATTATCCACTTCATCTTCGTAGTAGGTCGCGACCTTGGCGAGCATGGCATCCAGCGCGCCGGATTCTTCACCGATGGCGGTCATCTGCAACGCCATCGCCGGGAAAACACCGGTGGAGCGCATAGCAAACTGAAGCTGCTGACCGGTCGCGACATCCTCTTTAACTTGTAGAACCGCTCTGCGGTAGACCACGTTACCGGTGGCGCCGGCACAGGCGTCCAGGGCCTCAATCAAAGGCACGCCCGCCGCGAAGGTAGTGGAAAGGGTGCGCGCGAACCGGGCCACGGTGGCTTTATGCGTGATCGGCCCGACGATGGGAACGCGCAGCAAGGCGCGATCCACGGCGTCGTGGAAGGCTTGAGATCTCTTTCGACCCTCGGTGAAGCCAATTATCAAGGCCGCGCTGACAACCAAAACCATAAGGAAGTTTGCTTGCAGGCCTTCGGATAGGCCGATTACGAATTGGGTGAAAGCCGGAAGCTCCGCGCCAAACCCTTCGAACAGTTCCTGGAAAGTGGGTACCACCTTAACAAGCAAAATACCGGTTACGATCACCGCCACGCAGACCACGGCGATGGGGTACTTCACTGCTTTCTTGATTTTCTGTTTCAGTGCTTCGGTTTTCTCTTTATACAGCGCCACCCGGTCGAGCATGGTTTCGAGAGAGCCGGAGGCTTCACCGGATTCGATCAAACTGCAGTACAGGTCGTCGAACAGCCGAGGGTGCTGACGTAGGGCGCCGGCGAAGTTATTGCCGCTCTCCACGTCCGCTTTGAGCTTGAGAACCACATCGCGCATGGCCGGGTTTTCCAGACCATCGGAGACGATCTCAAACGCCTGCACCAGCGGAACGCCGGCCTTCATCATGGTGGCCATCTGGCGGGTAAACAGCGCGATGTCCATGGGCTTGATCTTCTTCTTACCGCCCAGGTTGATCTCTCGCTTCTTGACCACCTTCTTGGCCTGAATGCCCTGCTTGCGCAGTTCAGCACGCACCAGAGCCGGCCCCTTACCGGTGATTTCCCCTTTAACCTTACTGCCTTTGCGGTCGATACCCTCATAAGTGAAGGTCGCCGGTTTTTGTACTGTCGCTGTTTTTGCCATAGTCGAAACCCTGACCCACCGAAACCTTTAGACGTTAGTGCCCGCTGGTCACCCGGCTCACCTCTTCAAGACTGGTGACGCCATGCATCACCTTGATCAGGCCGGAACGGTACAGATCGTTGAACCCCTCTTCACGGCACTGGTCGGCGATCTGGATGGAATTGCCTTCCTCCATGATGATGCGCGCAATGCCGTCGGTGATGCGGACTACCTCGTAAACCCCCACGCGCCCCTTGTAGCCGCCTTTGCACTTCTCGCAGCCTTTGCCACTGGGGCCATACACAGTAAACCCGGATTGGATATCCTCTTCCGTGAAACCCATCTCAACCAGGGATTGCCTGGGCACCTCCACCGGTTCCTTGCAGTTTTCGCACAACCGCCGGGCCAGCCGCTGGGCAATAATCAGAATCACGGAGGTGGCGATGTTGAACGACGGCACCCCCATATTGCGCAAACGGGTGAGCGTCTCCGGGGCGCTGTTGGTGTGCAGTGTCGACAGCACCAGGTGACCGGTCTGCGCGGCTTTCACCGCGATCTCGGCGGTCTCCAGGTCCCGGATCTCCCCCACCAGGATGATGTCCGGATCCTGGCGCAGGAAGGCGCGCAACGCGGTGGAGAACTCCATGCCCTGTTTGGGGTTAACGTTGACCTGATTAACCCCTTCCAGGTTGATCTCCACCGGGTCTTCCGCCGTCGAGATGTTGCGCTCCGGGGTGTTGAGGATGTTCACCCCGGTATAAAGAGACACCGTCTTACCCGACCCGGTGGGGCCGGTGACCAGAATCATCCCCTGGGGCTTGTTAAGCGCGTCCAGGTACATCTGCTTCTGCTCTTCCTCGTAGCCGAGGTGATCAATGCCCATCTTGGCGCTTTCCGCGTCCAGGATCCGCAGCACGATCTTTTCGCCATAGAGGGTAGGGCAGGTATTCACGCGGAAATCGATGGCCCGGCTCTTGGAAATCTTCAGCTTGATACGACCGTCCTGGGGCACCCGGCGTTCGGAAATGTCCATCCGCGCCATGACCTTCAGGCGCGCGGCCAGCTTGCTCGCGGTGGTGATCGGCGGTTTCGCCACGGTTTCCAAAATGCCGTCTTGCCGAAACCGTACCCGGTAGGTCTTTTCGTAGGGCTCGAAGTGCAGATCCGAGGCGCCGCCCTTGATGGCGTCCAGCAGCAGCTTGTTAACGAAGCGTACGATCGGCGCATCGTCGGAGCCCGCCGCCGCGTCCTCGCCCTTGCTAACGTCGGCGTCGGCATCGGAGGTCTCAAGGTTATCGAGATCGTCATCCAGGTCGTCGAACGCCTTGCCTTCCTGTTCCGACTCCAGTTGATCAATCCAGCGCCGCAGCTTGTCATCCTCGGCGATCACCGTTTCCACGTTCAGGCCGGTGTTAAAGCGAATCTCTTCCAGGGCGGGCAGGTTGGTGGGATCGGACACCGCCACGAACAGCCGGCTGCCTCGCCGCAGCAGTGGCAAAATAGTGTGCTTGGTGATCAGTTTGGGGTCGACCAGGTCCTTGACCATCATGTCCTTGGAAAAGGTGTTCAGATCGATTAGCGGATCGCCAAACTCCTCGGCCGCGCAGCGCGCCACAACGCCGGCGCCAACGTGCCCGCCGGCCACCAAATGATGGACCAGCGCCACTCGCGCCTGCCGCGACTCGGCGGCGGCGGTCTGCGCCGCTTCCATGGAAAGATGGCCTTCCTTTACCAGACGGCGGGCCAGGCCGCTTAAAGACGCTGCGGAACTATTCATAAGAAGTGGTCATGGTTATTTATACTTACCCCCAAAGCAGATTGGCAGCCTTCCCGCCGCCTGTAAAGGGCGCATGATCAAGGGGTTGGCCGCGTTACCTGCATCGGAGTCTTAACTGACGCATTAGGTCATAAAGGGTGACGCTCTTTGTCACCGCCTGACAAAAAAGGGCACTGTATGGGTGTGGGAGCCGACCCCAAAGGCCGCAAACTCGGTGCGTGAAACTTGGCCCAATAGCTGCATAGTTTCAGTGCAGGCGCTCGCCTCGGGGGTGAGCACATAATAAAGTTTCGACTCTGGAGATCCCGAAATGAAACAAGTGCAGAAGGGTTTTACGCTTATCGAACTGATGATCGTAGTAGCGATCATCGGTATTCTGGCGGCCGTGGCCATTCCTGCTTACCAGGATTACACTATTCGAGCTCAGGTTTCAGAAGGCCTTAGTTTGGCTTCCGGAGCCAAGACGGCCCTGGCAGAATTCTATAACCAAAAAGGAACTTTCCCTACGGCAAATCCGTCCGCAGGATTGGCGTCCTCCGCTTCAATTACTGGCACCTACGTGACAGATGTTGATGCAGGTACTACTCCGGGCGTTATCGCAGTAACTTATGGGAACCAGGCAAACACCAATATTGCCAGTGGTGTATTGAATGTTTCCGCTGTGACGTCCTCTGGTAGCATCCAGTGGAACTGTAACATTGGGTCAGGCATCGATCCCAAATATGTACCAACTAGCTGTCGTTAATTGCTGACTTCTAGTCTGTAACAGACCCACCTCCTTGTGAGGTGGGTTTTTTGTTATGGGTGGTCGATGCGCTTTAAAAGTACAGATCTGATTATAGTTGCCGCATTCTACGCCGGCATTGCTCTTGTCTATTGCATTTATGTGCCTGGCCTGTCAGGCCAGTTCATCTTTGATGACATACCGAATCTTAGCGCATTGGGAGCTAATGGCGGAGTTACGGATTGGTATAGTTTTAAGTCTTATCTTCTAAGCGGTTTTTCGGGGCCTACTGGGCGCCCGATATCATTACTCTCTTTTCTTATCGATGGAAATAACTGGCCTGTACCATCTGCTGAGCCGTTTAAGCGTACCAATGTACTTGTGCATCTTCTTAATGGATGTTTGTTGTTCTTGGTCACGTTTCAAGTATTGTTTTGTCTGGAACAAAACAAAAATGAAGATGCAGTTTTAACTACTCGAAGCAAGCTAACGGCTTTGTTTGTCTCGCTTCTTTGGATGGCCCATCCTTATCTCGTTTCAACTACGCTCTACGTTGTGCAACGAATGGCTCAGTTGCCAATGTTGTTCACGTTGGTGGCTATTTACTCCTGGCTAAAGGTTCGCCCCAAAATAATTGAAAGGCCAATTTGGGCATACTCTATTATGATTGCAATAATGGGAGCCTGTGGCCTGTTAGCTACGTTGTCTAAAGAAAACGGCGCTCTTTTGCCGTTACTCATTTGGGTGGTGGAATTTACTATACTGGATAATTCAGCTTATCCGAAGCTAAATCGCAGATGGAGATTGTTCTTCTTTGCTATGCCCGCCGCGTGTATAACCGGGTTTCTTATTTATGTGGCTACCGCTAATGGTTGGGATCAAGACTATCCAGGAAGAATGTTCTCTCCTGTGGAGCGTTTATTAACTGAAGCCAGAGTTATATTAGACTATTTATACAACTGGTTTGCTCCTCAAATATACACCACTGGCGTTTTTCACGATGATGTAAAGGTAAGTGAAAGCTTGTTAAGCCCTCTTTCAACACTCGGAGCCGTTTTCGCTATTCTAGCATTGTGCGCTATCGCGGTTAAGTTTAGAAAAGAAAAGCCACTAATAGCGTTGGCAATTTTATTTTTCCTTGTTTCGCAGCTTGTCGAGTCGACAGTTGTTGGATTAGAAATAAAATTTGAACACAGAATATATATTGGATCTGGGTTTCTCTTCCTTCCTATAGTTTATGCCACTCTGTCTCGAATTTCTGTAAGTAGGGTGGCGCCGATCACATTAGTATTATTTGGTTTGGCTCTTTTTTGTTGGAGAGGAGCTTCCTTATGGGGGGACTACCCTCTCATGGTAGAAGTTTGGTCAAAGAAAGCACCCGATTCAGCGCGTGCGCAAGTCGAATTCTCTAGTTTATTATACAATGTGGGAGCAGAGAAAGAGGCTCTGCTCATGTTAAACAGAGCAAGTAAAAGAATTCCTAAAGATGGATATTTGAGACTAACTCAATTATTGGCTCAGTGTAGAGTAGGTATTGCTGACGATAAAACGAAGCAAGAAGTTTTGAAGCTGGCAGGGGAAGAGTTATATCGAAAGAGCTGGTTCAATTTGATGCAGAAATTCATGAGCTGGTCGGATCGAGAGGATTGTCGTGGTTTGTCTATAGAATATTTCATCGAGATTTTGAATAAATTTCTATCTCAGCCCAGAAATAAAGTTGGAAACTCGCTCGAATATTCTCAGCTCACGTACCTTAAAGGAATCAGTCATCTCCTCAGAGGTGAATCAGAAGTCGCGCTTGATATGATTAAGGTTTCGCTTTCATCTCGCCGAGAAGTTCAGAAACTAATGAATATAGCTGGATACTTTGCGACATATGGATATGAGCGGGAGGCTTTATTCTATGCGCAGCAAGCACGCGACCGACTTACTCGAGAAAAATTGCACGGAAGAGAGCTGGCCGAATCACCGCCGCTGGGTGATATCGATGCGTTTATTCAAGCATTGCACTATAAACAGAAAGTGAGTTCTGGTGATGAGTAAAAATTGCACTGGCACGATGTCTATTGTTATTCCAGCGAAAAATGAAGCGATCGCAATTGGTGATACGATCAAAGGCATAATTCGGCTTTTTCCGAATGCCGAAGTGCTGGTTGTCAATGACGGATCAGACGATGAGACGGCAACCATAGCCGAGAGCGCCGGAGCCTCTGTTTTGCACCAGCCTTACAGCAAAGGAAATGGTGCGGCCATCAAGGCTGGCCTGCGTGCCGCCAGTAACGATATTGTGGTTTGTATGGATGCTGACGGACAACACCGACCAGAAGACATACCGTTGCTGTTAAAAAAGTTAGAGACTGGATACGATATGGTTGTAGGTGCTCGTAGCCAGAAAGGGCAAGCAGGTTTGCATCGTTCATTGGCTAACGGCTTTTACAACGCATTCGCAAGCTGGATGGTCGGACATCGAGTAGAAGATCTAACTTCTGGATTTCGAGCTATTCGACGTATTAGGTTTTTAGAGTTCATTAACCTCCTACCTAATAAATTTTCTTACCCCACCACGATTACAATGAGCTTTTTTCGGGCCGGTTACTCGGTTGCCTATGTTCCCATTACCGTGCTGAAAAGAGCGGAAGGATCCAAAAGTCATATCAGCCTCTGGAAAGACGGTGTCCGTTTCTTGTTGATTATTTTCAAGATTGGGACTCTGTTCTCGCCGTTAAAATTGTTCTTCCCTATCTCCTTAATGCTGGGCGTAGGTGGCGTCTCATATTACGGATATACTTATATTACAGACGGGAGGTTTACTAACATGGGGGCTTTGCTGCTCACTACGGCGATACTTGTATTTCTAATGGGCTTGGTTTCAGAGCAAATAACCGCATTGTTGTATAAAGATAAATGATTCATATTGTTATAGGGACAAAAGCACAACTGGTAAAAATGGCGCCAATAATGCGCGAGCTTGAACATCGCAGCATTCGCTATCGGTATCTTTCGACCGGCCAACATAAGGATACCATTGAGGATTTACTTGCTAACTTTCAACTAAGCCCTGCTGAGATAAGACTATACGAAGGTGATGATACTGTTTCTGTTAAAAGTACAATTTTCTGGTTTTTAAGGCTTCTCTTTTTGGCTTTTTTCAAAAGGAAGTCTGTGTTTGGAGACGACGTAAAGAAGAGTGATGTGGTGTTAGTCCATGGCGATACGTTATCTACATTAGTAGGCGCTGTAATGGGCCGAGTTGCCGGTTTGAAAGTTGGTCATGTAGAGTCCGGTCTTCGCTCCTTCCGTCTTTTTCATCCATTTCCAGAGGAGATCACCAGGGTTCTCGTTTTTCGTTTGTCGCATTACTTTTTTTGTCCGGACAATATTGCGATAGAAAATTTGAAGAAAGTTAAAGGCGTTAAGGTCAATACTCTCGGGAATACGCTATATGATTCACTTTCATTGGCATTGGATTCCGAGAAACAGCAGGAGCAGGCTGCTCGGCGTAAAAACTACGCGATTGTGACATTGCACAGGTACGAAAATTTTAATAATGCCTCATCCGCGGCCCGTGTAGTGGAGCTGATTGAAATGGCGGCCACCCGGATAAAGTTAATATTTGTCATGCATAAACCTACGGTTCGAGCACTTAACAAATATCATCTTTATGCGCGCATTAAGGAGAACGAGAACATTGAGTTGGTTCCCAGAATGGACTATTTTTCCTTTATATCTTTGGTCGGAAAGGCTGAATTTTTAATAAGTGATGGCGGCAGCAATCAAGAGGAATGTTTTTATTTGGGTAAGCCGGTTTTACTTTTAAGGGATGCGTCTGAGCGTCAGGAGGGCATTGGCGAAAACTGCGTTATCAGTCACTATGATCGTGAAATCGTAAAAAAATTCCTCATTTCTTACGAGTCATTATCCAGAGATAAGCGCGTGATGTCCTCAAGTCCTTCGTCGAACGTGGTTGATTTTTGTGTTCAGCATGGGCTTACTGATTAAGTTTTTTGTAGTTGAAATTATAAAAATCCTGTTCGTATACTTTGTTTATGATGTCTGCGGACTCTAAAGAAATGCTTGGTTTATTGTGTCTATTGCTAGAATTTATATGAGGCAAAGGCTTGTCGATCTTTAGATGCGCTGATATTTCTTTATAAGCGTGATTGAGAGTCTCAAATCGAAAAATTTTGATTTTTGGGGCAATATAGCCGCTTTTATCTTCCAGGAATGTCGTTTGAGGTCGGAATTTACGACTAGATACAACGTCGGTTTTTACTAGGGACTGTTTAATGAATTCGTCTAGGCCGTTAAATGGATCAATCCAGTTCCTTTTTATTATTAAATCTTCTTTCGACTGATTGCCGCCTTCTTTCATATAACTATAGCTGGAAATCAGACGGTCGACTGGGTTGCGCACAACAGTGAATACATAATATTTTTCTATTTCGCTTTCAAGTATCGCTTCATAGTGCCTCCAAGATAGATGACAAGCGCCGCCGCTTCCGAGCACCTTGGTTAATGACTTCCCTGCCGTTTTGGGAATGTGTATGAAAATGAACTTTCTCTTATCGAAAACGCGAGGGTAGGGACCTCTGAACGCGGTTTCACCATAGTGTCGTAACCTCTGAGGCAAGAGAGAGGTGTAGAAGCGACGAAATTGTGATGATAAATCGTTCATGATAATGGCGCTGTTAGTCGATTATCGGTATGTTACCTGAACCTTTAAGAGTGGCAAAGTGGTTGCGACGCGGTTATGAGAGCTTTAGCGCTTCGATTCGATATAGATACCCATCGATGTCTCAGAGATGGTGTGCCGCTATTGCTTGACTTGGCGGCTGAATGTCAGGTTCCCATGACATTTTATGTAAACATGGGCCGCGCAGTTGATTTGAGTGGTGCTTTACAGCGGCGTTTCCGAGCGCGTCGTCAAAGTGAAGAGCTTGTAATTAAGAAATCGATTATTGAAAAGCTGGGTTTTTGGGGTGTCTTGCGGGCGCTCTTCACGAATCCGAAGGTTGGATCTTCCTACCCTTTAATACTGCAAAGGATTGTTCAAGAGAAACATGAACTTGGTCTTCACGGAGGCCGTAATCACGGATCTTGGCAGACGTACGCACTCGACTGGGATATTGACAGGTTGAAAGGTGAAATTGCATGGGGAGTGCAGCAAATGAACGATGCCGAATTGCCTAGTCCAGATTCTTTTGCCTCGCCTGGTTGGGTGAGCCCCTCGAGTCTATCGTCAATTCGTGAGCTGGGTTTTAGTTTGTTGGCCGACATGCACGATCCAGAGCTTCCAGCTTATATTGCGGACGACAACGCACTTCGAACTGTAAATACAAACATAATAGGGACACCCGGTGGTGTTGGTTGGTTTGAATCGATGGACGCTCGCGGTATCTCATACGATCAACTTTTATCTATTGCCTTAGAACGTATTGAGCAGCATGGTACAGCTATGCTTTATGATCATCCTTGCTATATGATCGGAAAAATAGATCTTGTTCGCCAGTTTATCGTTGATCTGAAATCGCGAGGCGTAGAGTTCTTAACCGCAAAAAGTATCTCGAAAGGTAGTAAGTAGTATGAGGCTGTCTCCTGGCTTACAGAGAATACTGACTTCTTTGGCTGGGGCTTTTTTTATCGCTGGGATAATTTATTCTTTTTACCAGATTAGAGGCTCAGGGTTTAAGGTTTTTTCTGAGCAGGCGTTTGCCCTGCTTTTTCTGTCAGTGCCTCTTATGCTGCATCTCTCCATACGCAGGTTTCAAATCGTGACTGAAGTTTATGCTCATCGATACCCGTATTACGAAGCAGCTCAAACCGTGATCTATGGTGCTCTGGCGAATGTTTTGCCAATACCCGGGGCATTCATTGTCCGTGTCGCTTCCTTGGCTAACCATGTTGGAATGAAGAAAGCGATTTATTGTAATTTTCTTGCTTATCTAATTTGGATTTCGGTAAGTGCGTTTTTTGTTGTGGGTTTTTACTTTCCTGCTATATGGGTTGCGGCTTTCTCTGTTTTTATTTTTTTTGCTCACTTGTTGTTTGCCGTTTTCTTGCATAAGACTTCAGGTCGCATTCGTACTTTACCCGGGCTTTTCGCTCTGCAATCAGTCCTCACAGCCTCCAATATAGTAAGAATATTTCTCATTTCCTATTGCCTGAATGGTGTGGTCGGTTTGGATACCGCATCTCTTATCCAACTGAGTGGTGTTGTTGTCTCAGGAACTGGATTGGTTCCAGCAGGGATTGGTCTCGCTGAGGCTGCCGGTGCCGCTTTGACGTCTTTGGCCGGTGATCTTGCTGCTTTAGGCTTTGCCGTAGTTGCCGTCAATAGAATGTTAACTTGGGCAGGACTTCTAATCGCTGTTTTTTTTGTAAGAAGTCCAAAAGATACGCATAAGGCAAAGTGATAATCACTATGTTACCGAATTTTTTAATATGCGGGGCACCTAGATCTGGCACAACGTTCTTGGCGAAAAATTTAGCCGCCCATCCCGACGTATTCCTTTGCAGTGGAGATGCCGGTGAGGCCGGAGGCGATGTGCACTTTTTCGATGTCGACCGGGAAGACGGCAGTCTGAACTTTGAAAAAGGCTTTGACTGGTATCTTGACCAATTTAAAATTGTCCAAGGCCAATGTGCTGTTGGCGAGAAGACCGCTGATTATCTGTCGGATTCCAAAGCTCCTTATCTGATCAAGAAGTATTTGGGTGATGTAAAGATAATTCTTGTTCTTAGAGATCCCGTTGCACGTGCAATTTCTCATTTTTGGCATTCAAGGCACCGACTGCCTGAGGTTCAAACGTTTGAGCAGCTGTTGTCTACTAGTGATCCTCTTAATGTTGGTGTGTTGGCCGATGGGTTCTATTGGACGCATATTAGCAGGTATCTGGAAGTTTTCGATCGTTCCCAGGTTCTTGTTTTGATTAACGAGAGGCTTTTGGATGATCCTGTTGATGAGTTGAAGAAGGTCTGCTTGTTTTTAACTATTGATCCTGAGTTTTTGTTTCCTTTTGCCAATGAAAGGATTAACGCGGGATCTTCCAGTCAGATTTCGTATTGGGTTGCAAGGTTTGGCAGGGCTATACGCCTTCGATATCCGCGCTTGTACTCCGCTATTCTAAAAGGTCGGCTTGGCCCTTTAATGGTTCGTCTGGTCAAGTTGGCGCGTGGAAAGAAGGAGCATAACTCCGCACGTTACAGGGCAAGTCCTTATCCCGAAGTAAGTCCTGAGACGATTCAAAGCCTTAGGAATCTTTACTCTGACGATGTTCGGATGCTCTCTGATTATCTTGGCGAGGATTTGCGCCGGTTTTGGTGGAGCTAAGGCCGTTAAAGCGCTCGTGGAAAGCTTGTAAATGCCTCTTAGTCAATTCAGAACCCGATAACCTCGCCCGCGCATACAGTTCTTAACGACTTTACTCTTCTCCTGCTCCGCGTCTCCGGCCTTGCCGGCCGCGCCGATGACGGCGCCGCCGCCGGCCATGCGTCCGGCGGTGCCGGAGTTGCCAAAGATGGCGCCCAGGATGCCGCCGATGATCGCGCCGCCGGCGGCGCCTTCGGCGGCGTCGCGCCCGGTGCTGACTTGGTCGGCGACGGCACGGCAGTCGTTGAGGTCTTGCTGGTACTGGGCTTCGTCGATGCCTTGCTTGTCCACCACCACGCGCTTGGAGGAGGCGCAAGCGGTGGTGAGCAGGGCGGCGAGGGCGATCAGGGCGATGCGGTGCATGGTGCCTCCTTGCCAGGCTGGCCGGTGCGTTACTGCGTTGGACCTTTTATAGCACGGCTTGGTTCGGAAGGGAGGGGGCTTATTGGGAGGTGAGCGGTGCGTGGCCGGCGGTGACCGATAAGCGCATTCCCATGGCGTGCAGGACCGCGAGGAGCGTTTTTAGCGTAGGGTTTCCGGTGGGGGACAAAGCCCTGTAAAGCGCCTCCCTGGTGATCCCGGCCTCCTGGGCGATAGCTGCCATGCCGCCGTACGCTTCCGCGATGTCGCGTAACGCCAATAGGCCGGCCGCCCGGTTGTCGGCGTCGTCCAGTTCCTCCAATGCTGCTTGCAAATACGCGACCGCGAATTCCCGGCTCGCCCGCAGTTCTTCGATGATAGCCTTATCGTGTGATACCGAGGCTTGGTGTTGAGGCCGGCTCATGAATTTCTCCGTTTCCAATCCGACCAGTATCGCTTTGCGCGTCGGATATCCGCATGCTGCGAACCCTTATCCCTCACTGTAATCTATAAGTTACATCTATGTATAACGTTTTGACGTGTCTCTCGAGAGTAAGGCGTTTTCGGCGGGGCGAATCGTAGTCGTATTGCCGGGCTTTTTCTGTTGTCACTGGCTGCCTCCATCCGTTGAGGAGGCAGGATGTCATTAAGAGGATCGTATTGGCTGTCAGCCGCCTCTGAAAAAGACGTCGGTGATCTCAGGCCGTCACGATCCGTTCAAAGTTCGACAAGCCTCTCAGCCCAGCCGCAACGACAGGTCGATGGCCTGCACGTGCTTGGTGAGCGCGCCGGCGGAGAGGAACAGATCGCGGGCGCCGGGCAGCTTTTTGACGTCGTCCAGGGTGCGGTTGCCGGACACTTCCAATGCGCTTTGGCCGGCCAGGTCGAGGGCGGTTTCGAGCATTTCCGGGGTGAAGTTATCGAGCATGATCTGGTCCGGGGCGAGGGCGGCGGCTTCGCGCAGTTCGTCCAGGTTTTCCACCTCGATGATGATTTTCTTGCCGGGGCCCTGCTCGCGGGCGGCGCGGATGGCGGCGGTGATGGAGCCGCAGGCGGCGATGTGGTTTTCCTTGATCAGGAAGGCGTCGTAGAGGCCCACCCGGTGGTTCTGGCAGCCGCCGCAGAGCACCGCGTATTTCTGCGCGGCGCGCAGGCCGGGCAGGGTTTTGCGGGTGTCGAGCACGGTCACGCGGGTGCCGGCCACGGCGTCGGCGTAGCGGCGCGCGATGGTGGCGGTGGCCATCAGGGTCTGCAGGAAGTTCAGGGCGGTGCGTTCACCAGTAAGGATGCGCCGGGTGTTGCCGGTGAGCGTGCAGAACACGTCGCCGGCGGCCAGCCGGTCGCCGTCCTTGGCGTGCCATTCCAGGCTGACGCCGCCGAGCTGGCGGAACACTTCCTCGGCCCAGGCGGTGCCGCACAGCACCGCGTCCTCGCGGGTGAGGATGGTGGCGGTGGCGGTGTCGTCCGCGGCGATCAGGCCGGCGGTGAGGTCGCCGTCGCCCAGGTCTTCTTCCAGGGCGAAGGCGACCGTGCGGGTGAGGTGGTCGCCGACGTAGTCGGGCAGGGCGCTTGCGGGGGAGGTGTCTTTATCCATTCGTTTTGAAGAACTCGTTGCTCAGACGGACCACCACCGGCGCCAGCAGCAGCAGCGCGATCAGGTTGGGAACCGCCATTAGAATGTTCATGATGTCCGCCAGGGCCCACACCAGGTCCAGCCCGACGATGGCGCCCACCGGCACCACCAGCACCCACACCACCCGGAAGGGCAGCAGCGCTTTATCGCCGAACAGATACTGGGTGCAGCGCTCGCTGTAGAGGCTCCAGCCCAGCAGGGTGGTGAAGGCGAACACCGCCAGGCCGCAGGCCACCACCACGTTGCCGAGGGTGCCGAAGGTGCTGGAAAACGCCAGCGCGGACAGCGGCGCGCCTTCCTCGCCACTGGTCCAGGCGCCGGTGGCGACGATGGCCAGGCCGGTGACGGAGCATACCACGATGGTGTCGATAAAGGTGCCGAGCATGGCGATGCTGCCCTGGCGGGCGGGGTGGTCGGTGTGCGCGGAGGCGTGGGCGATGGGCGCGCTGCCCAGGCCCGCCTCGTTGGAGAAGATGCCCCGCGCCATGCCGAAGCGGATCGCTTCTTTCACGGCGGCGCCGGCGAAGCCGCCGGCGGCGGCGGTGCCGGTGAAGGCGTCGTTGAAGCACAGGGCGATGGCGCCGGGCAGGGCGCTGGCGTGGTCGGCGAGCACGAACAGGCCGGCCAGCAGGTAGGTCAGCGCCATGAAGGGCACGATGAAGGTGGCCACCTTGGCGATGCGCTTCATGCCGCCCAGCACCACCAGGCCCACCAGCACCGCCAGGGTCAGGCCGGTAGCCCAGGTGGGCACGCCGAAGCTGTCGCTGAGGCCATGGGCCACGGAGTTGGCCTGCACGGTGTTGCCGATGCCGAAGCCGGCGATCATGCCGAACACCGCGAACAGCAGCGCCAGCCAGGCCCAGTTCTCGCCCAGGCCCTTGCGGATGTAATACATCGGCCCGCCGATGTACTGGCCGAGGCTGTCTTTTTCCCGGTAGTGCACGGCGAGCACCGCCTCGGCGTATTTGGTGGCCATGCCCACCAGGGCGATCAGCCACATCCACACCAGGGCGCCGGGGCCGCCGGAGTGGATCGCGGTGGCCACGCCGACGATGTTGCCGGTGCCGATGGTAGCGGACAACGACGTGGCCAGCGCCGCGCCGGCGCCGATGGTGCCCACCCCGGTGGCCGGCGCGACGATCTGTCGGAAGCCGAACCCCAGCCGCCGGATCGGCAGGAACGCCAGGCGCAGGGTCAGGTAAATGCCGGTGCCGGCGATCAGAATCAGCGCCGGCCAACCCCACAGCAAGCCGCTGATCTGTTTCAATAACTCAACAAATTCGGTCATGGCCGGTCTATCCTTTTTCGTTGTCCCCGATTAGTTTTCCTTCACGGCCCCTCAACCGCGAAAAAGCCAGAGTAGGCAAATTGGTGGATCAGGGGAAGCGGTTGAAATTGAGACCAACCGCCGTTTTTTGTACGTTGTTACCAGATATTCCCCGAATCGCAGACTGGTTCAAACTTCTCGGCACAGGGCGGTGCTAAGGTACTCTTCGTAGGGAAATGAAAGTCGCTAGAAGATCGCCTTATGCAATTTCGTAGCGGGCTTCGTGGTGTGCGTTTTTCATCAATAAGGTGTGTGCCATGTCCAAAGTGACCCGTCTCAAGCCTCTCGAAGGCGGTAAAGGACGCGCGCTGAGTCTGCCCCGGCCGCTCGAGCGGGTGCGTGACCGTGTCATCGAGCGTGCGGGCGGATTGCTGACGGACATGCTCGACGGCGCCGACGACACCCTGTTCGATCTGGCGGAAAAAGAAACCGACAGCGAGCGCGACCGCTATTTTGACGCCATGCGCGAACTGCGCCTGCAACGCGGCGCCCTGGAGACCGGTTACCGTCAGGCCCTGACCAATCTGTTCCAGGACACCGCCCGGGCCCCGGACGACCGGGAGCGCGCTCACGACAAGGTGGCGGTGGAAGACCTGGCGCTGGTCAAGCACGAAGAGCTGGAAACCACGGTGGCCCTGGACAACCTGGCCCGCCGCGCCCGCAAGGGGCACGATGACGCCCTGCACGCCTTCCGGCATCGCCTCGAGTACCTGTTCGAAAGCAAAATCGACGTCACCGAACGCAATAATCCCCTGGAGCCGCGCAACCTGGCGGCGTGTTTCTCCGCCTGTCTGGAGCGGCTGTCCCTGGACATCCGCGCCCGCCTGATCGTGCTCAAACTCTTTGAGCGGGTGGTGATGGACGAAACCGGCGCCATGGTCGACGAGGCCAACCAATTGTTGGCGGACGCCGGCGTGTTGCCGGACATGAAAAACGTGCCGGTGTCCCGTGGCCGCTCGTCCGAAGGCGGCGGTGGCGGGGCGCCGGCCGGCGGTGTGCCTTCCTCCGCCTCATCCGCCTCATCCGCTTCATCGGCGACTCCGGCCGGCGCCGGCGGCGCTTCCCAATCGTCCGGCGAAGCCGCCGGCGCGCCGGCGGATAACGCCATGTTCGGCCTGCTGCAGGAGTTGCTGACTACCCTGCGCGGGCTGGGACCGGCGGCCCCGGGCGGTCCCGCGGCGGGGGCGCCGGTCGGCGGCCCCGTCACCGGCGCCACCGGTGATGCCCCGGTGCCCACCTCGGGCATGGCGGTGATGCAGAACGGCGTGGCCCATTTCAACGGTGCGCCGCTGACGGCGGAGGCGCCGGTCCAGGCGGTGAGCAGCCAGGATCTGTTCGGCTTGCTCACCCGCCTGCAGCGCCTTGAACATGCCCTGGAGGGCGGCGGCGCCGATTCGCCGGAGCGCAGCGTCAAGGACGAGCTCTCCGACCTGCTCGAGAGTGAGAACAGCGAAGCGATCCACGCCCTGGATCAGGCCGACGACGACGTCATCAATCTGGTCGCCATGCTGTTCGATTTCATCCTCGACGACGACGGCCTGCCCTCTGAAATCAAGGCGCTGATCGGCCGGCTGCAGATTCCCCTGTTGAAGGTGGCGATCACCGACAAGACCTTCTTCAGCAACGATGAGCATGACGCCCGTCTGCTGCTTAACACCCTGGCCCGCGCGGGCTGTCAGTGGGACCCGCAGCAGGGCCACGACGATGAAACCTACCAGCGCATCGACCGCGCGGTGCACGCCATCATCGACGATTACGACGAAGACCCGGCCCTGTTCAGTGAACTGCTGGCGGAGTTCGACAGCTTCTTCAGCGACCAGCGGGCCCGCGCCGAGCGCGTCGCCGAGCGGGTACGCGAGGCGGAGGAGGGCAAGGCCCGCGCCGAGCAGGCCGGCGAAGCGGCGCGGCTGTACATCGACGCCCGCCTGGCCGGCCGCCAGGTACCGGAGGTGGCCGTGCGTGTGCTGCGCCAGGGCTGGCAACAGGTGCTCTACCTGACCTGGCTGCGCCAGGGCGAGGACAGCGACGCCTGGCGCCGCTATGCCAAGGTGGTGGACGCGCTGGTGTGGAGCGTGATGCCCCACCGCGAGCCGGCGGACCTGGACAAGTTGCGCGACCTTAGCCCGAAAGTGGCGCGCGCCCTGGAACACGGCCTGGCCGCGATTCAGTACGACACTGGCGAAACCCGCGCCCTGCTGGATGACTTGCTGGCCGTCCACGACAGTCTGATCCGGGGCCTGGAGACCGAGCGCGTGGCGGTGCCCAAGGCGCCGGAACCGGCGCCGCCGGAGCCGTCGGCGCTGCCCGACGACCATGAGCTGGTGGTGCGGGCCCGCGGACTGCGTGCCGGCCAGTGGCTGGAAATCGGCGATGGCGAGGACGCCCAGCGCGCCAAGCTGGCCGCCAACATCCGCGACGGCGCCAAGCTGGTGTTCATCAACCGGCGCGGCATCAAGGTGTGTGAGTACGACGCCGCCGGCTTGGCCCAAGCGCTCGACGACGGCGAGGTCAAGCTGATCGAGGACGGCGCCCTGTTCGACCGCGCCCTGGAAGCCGTGATCAGCGACCTGCGGCGTCTGCAGACCGCCTGACTTCTCGTGCGAGCGGGCCTTGTGAGAGCGGGCCCCGCCCGCGAGAATAGCCCCATGCTGACTCTCACCAATCACTGGGTCGACCAGGCGCGCAAAGTGCCGTCGCCCAATTTCAACGCCCGCCCGGACCCGGAAGACATTGCCCTGGTGGTGATCCACAACATCAGCCTGCCGCCGGAGCAGTTCGGCGGGCCCTATGTGGAAGCCTTCTTCCAGAACCGCCTGGACCCATCCGGGCACCCGTACTTCCAGGAAATCCGTGATCTCAAGGTGTCATCCCACTTCCTGATTCGCCGGGACGGCGAACTGGTGCAGTTCGTGGCCTGCGACCGGCGCGCCTGGCACGCCGGTGTTTCGCACTGGCGTGGCCGCGACAACTGCAACGACTTCGCCCTTGGGATCGAGCTGGAAGGCGCCGACCACATTCCCTTCGAAGACGCCCAGTACCACAGCCTGCGCGCGCTGCTGGACGTCCTGATCGCCCACTATCCGCGCCTGTCCAACGACACCATCACCGGCCACGAGCACATTGCCCCCGGCCGCAAGACCGACCCCGGCCCGGCTTTCGACTGGGCCCGACTCTAACCGCCTTCTGGGAGCGAGCGCTTGTGGGAGCGGGCCCGCTCCTACCATTCCTGCGCCGACATGGTATAAACGGGGGTATGAAACTACTCGTTATTCTTCTGGTGCTCGCCCTGCGCCGCCGCGACGGTGGCTGGCCGCTTTGGTTGACCCGCGAGGAGCGCCATCAGCGCCTTATCGACCGGTTGTCGCCGGGCGGCGGGGCGTTGGCCTGGTGGCTGGCGGTGGCGCTGCCGACGCTGCTGGTGGCGTTGCTGTTCAGCTGGCTGTGCGGCCTGGCCGGGGCGCTGCTGACCCTGGTGCTGGGTAGCGTGCTGCTGCTTTGGCTGATCGGCGTGGAGAGTGAGTTCCGGCGCATGGATACCTTATTGGTGCGCGGACGCATGAACGACCGCGACGCCCTGGCAGGCAGCGCCGCCCAGGCCTTCGACGCCTTACCGCTGAACGAGCCGGCGGGCGCGGCCGATGAACACGCCTGGTTCAACGACCTGGGCGACCGCTTCGTGCTGCGCGCCGCTGATCTGTTCGCGGTGCTGTTCTGGGTCACGGTGCTGGGTTTTGGCGCCGCGCTGCTGTTCGTCCTCAACCGTGCCTGGCTACAGCGCCACCCGGAAGGCAACGATTGGGCGCGCAGCCTGGACACTGCCCTGGCCTGGATTCCGTCGCGCCTGACCACTCTGGCCCTGGCCCTGGTGGGGCATTTCGGCATGGTCGCCAAGGCCGTCAGCGGTCGCATCTGGTGCCTGGACGACAGCCGTGGCCTGCAGACCCGGGCCGCCGACGCCGCCATCGGCGGCGACGCCGACAGCGACGAGCCCGCCTTCCAGGCCGGCGTCAATCGCCTCGAGGCCCTGCAAGAGCTGATGCTCCGCGCGCTCGCCGTGTGGCTCATTTTCGCCGCCCTCTGGGCTGTCCTCCCAACCTGATGCCTTGTCGGGTTACGGCCTGCTGCCGCTCCCACAAGGTCTGACCTCACAGTCCGACCTGACAACCTTCATGGACATGAAGCTGTTCTTTCTTGCTGCTATGATCGGGTGACGAAACGGTCTATATACCCCGTGCCGTTTCCGTCGTTCATCCGCCGTCGCGGCGATCCCGCGCCGGCCAGGCACTGCGAAAAAGGACGCGCGCCCATGCAGAACAGAAACTTCTTCGAAGACGTCGACCCGGAAGAAACCCGGGAGTGGCTCGAGGCACTGGAATCGGTGCTTGAGCAGGAGGGTCCCGAACGCGCCGGCTGGCTGCTGGAAACCCTCACCAACGAAGCCCAGGAACAGGGCGTTATCCGCACCCACCTCGACACGCCTTACCTCAACACCATCCGCCCGAAAGACGAAGCGCCGATCCCCGGCGATATCTACATGGAACGTCGTATCCGTTCCCTGGTGCGCTGGAACGCGCTGGCGATGGTGATCCGGGCCAACAAGGACAACGACGACGAACTGGGCGGCCACATCGCCACCTTCGCGTCGTCCGCCACGCTTTACGACGTGGGCTTCAACCACTTTTTCAAAGCTCCCCACGAAGACAATCCCGGCGACCTGGTTTACTTCCAGGGCCATTCGGCGCCGGGCATTTACGCCCGTTCCTATCTGGAGGGGCGCATCAACGAACAGCAGATGGACAACTTCCGCCGTGAAGTGGACGGCGAGGGGCTGTCGTCCTATCCGCATCCCTGGCTGATGCCGGATTACTGGCAGTTCCCCACCGTGTCCATGGGCCTGGGCGCCATGCAGGCGATCTACCAGGCGCACATCATGAAGTACCTGCAGAACCGGGAACTGATTCCGGACCGCAAGCGCAAGGTGTGGGCCTTCCTCGGCGACGGTGAGATGGACGAGCCGGAATCCCTGGGCGCGCTGTCCATGGCCGGTCGCGAGCAACTGGACAATCTGATCTTCGTGGTCAACTGCAACCTGCAGCGCCTGGACGGGCCGGTGCGGGGCAACGGCAAGATCATCCAGGAATTGGAAAGCCTGTTCCGGGGCGCCGGCTGGAACGTGATCAAGGTGGTCTGGGGCCGGCTCTGGGACCCGCTGCTGGAGAAAGATTCCGAAGGCCTGCTGCGCCGCCGCATGGACGAAGCGGTGGACGGTGAATACCAGGCCTACAAGAAAAACGGCGGCGCCTATACCCGCGAGCATTTCTTCGGCAAGTACCCGGAGCTGAAGAAAATGGTCGAGCACATGAGCGACGAAGACGTTTATCGTCTGAATCGCGGCGGCCATGATCCCTTCAAGGTGTACGCGGCCTACCACGAGGCGGTGAATCACACCGGCCAGCCCACGGTGATTCTGGCGAAAACCGTGAAAGGCTACGCCACCGGTGCCGGCGAGGCGGTCAACAAGACTCACCAGATGAAGAAGATGGATCTGGAAAGCCTGAAGGAATTCCGCGACCGCTTCGACATGCCGTTCACCGATAAAGAACTGGAAACCGTGCCTTATTACCGGCCGGACGAAGACTCCGCGGAGCTGCGCTACATGCGCGAGCAACGCGAGAAGCTGGGTGGCTCGATGCCGGTGCGCCGCCGCCACGCCAGCAAGAAGCTGACCATCCCCAAGCTGGATTTCTTCGAGTCTTTCCTGGACGGCAGCGGCGACCGGGAAATTTCCACCACCATGGCCTTCGTGCGCATGCTCAGCACCCTGGTGAAGGACAAGAGCATCGGCGACCGGGTGGTGCCGATCGTCCCCGACGAGGCCCGCACCTTCGGCATGGAAGGCATGTTCCGTCAGTTGGGTATTTACTCGTCCAAGGGGCAGCGCTACGAGCCCGAGGACGCCGGCCAGGTGATGTATTACCGCGAAGACAAAAAAGGCCGCATCATGGAGGAAGGCATCAACGAAGCCGGCTCCATGTCCGGCTGGATCGCCGCCGCCACCAGTTACAGCGTGCACGACTTCACGCTGATCCCGTTCTTCATCTACTACTCCATGTTCGGCTTCCAGCGCACCGGTGATTTCTGGTGGGCCGCCGGCGACAGCCAGGCGCGCGGCTTTCTGTTGGGCGGCACCGCCGGGCGTACCACGCTCAACGGCGAGGGCCTGCAGCACCAGGACGGCCACAGCCATGTGCTTACCAGCACGGTGCCCAACTGCGTCAGCTACGACCCCACCTACGCCTATGAGCTGGCGGTGATTCTGCAGGACGGCCTGAGGCGCATGTACGAGGAAGAAGAAAGCGTCTTTTACTACCTCACGCTGATGAACGAGAACTACCTGCACGGCGCCATGCCCAAGGGCGCCGAGGAAGGCATTCGCAAGGGCATGTACCTGCTGCGCGAAGGCAAGGGCAAAAGCGGCAAGAAAGCCAAGCGCGTTCAGTTGCTCGGTGCCGGCACCATTCTGCGCGAAGTGGAAGCGGCGGCGGAATTGCTGCGCGAGGACTTCGGCGTCGCCGCCGACGTCTGGAGCGTCACCAGCTTCAACGAGCTGCGCCGCGAAGGGCTGCGCGCCGACCGCGACCGCATGCTCAAGCCGGACATGAAGGTGGCGCCCACCTGGGTGGAGCAGTGCCTGGACAAACGTCAGGGCCCGGTGATCGCGTCCACCGACTACATCAAAGCCTACGCCGACCAGATCCGCCCCTGGATCAAGGCGCCTTACCGGGTTCTGGGCACCGACGGCTACGGCCGCAGTGATTCCCGCGCCAAGCTGCGCCACTTCTTCGAGGTGGACCGCTACTTCGTGGCCCTGGCGGCGCTCAGCGCCCTCAAGGACCAAGGCGAAGTGGACGCCGCCACTGTTAAGGAAGCGATCAAGAAGTACGGCATCGACCCGGAAAAAACCTACCCGGTGATCTCATAAGGAGCCTGGCATGAGCAAGGAAACCATCCGGGTACCCGATGTGGGCAGCAGTGATCCTGTTGACGTCATCGAGGTGTCCGTCAAAAAAGGCGATAGCGTCGAAGCCGAAGACACCATTGTCGTGTTGGAGTCCGACAAAGCGTCCGTGGAAGTGCCGTGCCCGAAAGCCGGCACCGTTCTCGAACTGCTGGTGAAAGCCGGCGACCGGGTCAAGGAAGGCGACCCCCTGTTGGAGCTGGATACCGAAGCAGGCTCCGAATCTGGTGGGAGCGGGCCTGCCCGCGAAGAGTCAGCCGATTCCGGCAATGATGAAAAGGACGACGGCGACAAAGAGGAAAAAGACGATTCAGGATCCAGCAAGCAGGGCTCAGGGGAGGGCGCCGGGAAAGCTTCTGGCGGCGGAGAAACCCGCGAGCAAACTATCCCCACGCCGGACCTGGGCGACATCGACGAAGCGGAAATCATTGAGCTGTCGGTGAGCGAAGGCGACAGCGTGGAAGCGGAACAGACCATCCTGGTGCTGGAATCCGACAAGGCGTCCCTGGAAATTCCCAGTCCGGCCGCCGGCACGGTGAAGACGTTGCTGGTGAAAGCCGGCGACAAGATCACCTCCGGCACCGAGTTGATGGTGCTGGAAACCGCCGGCGGTGGGGAGCCGGCCGATGAAGAGACGGCCAGCGAAGACAAGTCCTCTGGCAAACAATCCGGTGGCAGCGGGTCCGGTGAAAGCGAGCCTGGTGGGAGCGGGCCTGCCCGCGAAGCCTCCAAGAAAGACGATTCAGCGTCCAGTACGCAGAATTCCGGAGGTATCGGCGAACACCCGGCGAAATCCGGCGCCGCCTCGGCGGGCCGCCCCTCCAAGGACGTGCACGCCGGCCCGGCGGTGCGCAAGCTGGCCCGGGAAACCGGCGTCGACCTCGGTGTGGTGCCGCCCAGTGGCCCCAAGGACCGCATTCTCAAGGAAGACGTGCACGCCCACATCAAGCAGCGCATGGATCAGCCAGCCGCCGCCGGCGGTGCCGGCGCGCCGGATCTGCCGGAGATCGACTTCAGCGAGTTCGGTCCGGTGGAACGCGATGAGCTCAACAAGCTGCGCAAGGTGGCGGCCAAAAATCTGCACCGCAGCTGGGTGACGATTCCCCATGTCACTCAGTTTGACGAAGCGGATATCACCGAGTTGGAAGCGTTCCGGAAAAGCCAGAACAAAGTGCTGGAGAAAGAGGGCGTCAAGCTCACCATGCTGGCGTTTTTGGTGCAGGCCTGCGCGCGGGCGTTGCGCGAATTTCCGAGGGTCAACAGTTCGCTGGAGCCGTCCGGTGAAGCCTTGATCCTGAAGGATTACGTGCACATCGGCATCGCCGTGGACACCCCCAATGGTCTGGTGGTGCCGGTGCTGCGTGACGCCGATAAGAAAGGGCTCAGCCGGATCGCCACGGAAATCGGCGAGCTGGCCGCCAAGGCCCGCGACCGCAAACTGTCGCCGGCGGACATGAAAGGCGCCACCTTTAGCATTTCGTCGCTGGGCGGCATTGGCGGCACCGCCTTCACGCCCATCGTCAACTGGCCGGAGGTGGCGATTCTCGGGGTCAGCCGTTCCGACACCAAACCGGTGTGGGACGGTAATGCCTTCCAGCCCCGGCTGATGCTACCGCTGTCGTTTTCCTACGACCACCGGGTGATCGATGGCGCCGACGCGGCGCGCTTCACCACCTACCTGAGCGGCCTGCTCGGTGACATGCGACGGGCCCTGTTGTAAAGAAACTGTTGTGGTATAAAAAACCCGGCCTCGGGCCGGGTTTTTTATTGAAGATAAGAAAGAGCGCAATCAATCTTTACCGTGGCGCTCTTTCCACTTTTCTTTCTTTTCCTGCCATTTTTCCATGCGCTCTTTCTGGTACTGATCGTACTGGGCGCGCTGCTCGTCATTCAGTACGTCACGAATCTCTTCCTGGGTTTCCTTGTGCAGTTCGCGCATCTCTTCGCCTTTCTCGCGGTAGATGTCGCGCACTTCCTGCTGCTGTTCCTGGGTCAGGTTCAGCTCCTGGGTCATTTTTTGAACGTGACGGTCGGCGCCTTTTTCCATCGGCGAACCGGCGAAGGCCGCGGCCGAGAGCAGCGTCAGCGTCACAATCATCAGTTTTTTCATCGTCTTGCTCCTTGAATAATGCTCCGGCGTCTCCGGATTCCCTTATAGCTTGGCCTTACATTGTGCAGCCACGATGCAGCGAATGTGGAAACAAACGCCGCAATTCACGTAGGTCGGGTTAGCGAAGCGTAACCCGACACGGTTTGTCGGATGCACAGGCTTCACATTGGCGCCGGGAGGCGAGGAGGTTCAAGCCTCTTCATCAGGATTTTGCAATCGGTAGCCGACGCCGTAGACGCTGCCGATCCAGTCGTGGTCGCCGGTCAGCCCTTCGCTGAGTTTGCGGCGCAGTTTGCGGATATGGCTGTCGATGGTGCGATCGGACACCACCCGGTGGTCGGAATAAATCACGTCCATCAGCTGATCGCGGGTCCAGATGCGGCCGGCCTGTCGGGCCAAGGCGGCGAGCAGCTCGAATTCAATCGCGGTAAGCGCCACCCGGGCGCCATCGTGGACCGCTTCGAAGCGGTGCCGGTCAAGGGCCAGGCCGCTCTCGGCGGCCGGCTGGGCGGCGTTGCCGGTGCGCCGTAGCACCGCTTTCACCCGCGCCACCACTTCCCGGGGGCTGAACGGCTTGCAGATATAGTCGTCGGCGCCGATCTCCAGGCCCAGCAACCGGTCCACCTCCTCCACACGGGCGGTGATCATCAGAATCGGCACCTGGGAGAAGCGACGGATCGCCTTGCACACTTCCATACCGTCCCCGTCGGGCAGCATCAGATCCAGCAACACGGCATCGAAATCGCCGTCGCGCACCCGTTGTTCCGCCTCGGCGGCGCTGGCGGTCCGTTCCGGCTCGAAATGGCTGTGACGCAGGTAGTCCGCCAGCAATCCGGCCAGCCGGGGCTCATCCTCGACGATCAGAATCTTCGCCATGCTTTGTTCCTTCCGTTCTCTGTGGGGGCAGGGCCCGCTCCTACAATGGCAACCGTACCGTGATTCTCAGACCGCCCAGCGGGCTATGGTCCGCCTCCATAGTGCCGCCATGCGCCTCGACGATACGCCGCGCGATGGCCAGCCCGAGACCGGCGCCGCCAGTCTGGCGGTTGCGCGAGCTTTCCACCCGGTAGAGATGGTCGAACAGTTTCGGCAAGGCGTCATCGGGCACGCCGGGGGCGCTGTCGCTCAGGATCAGACGCCAGTCGTCGCCGTCACGGCCCAGGGTGAGCCGCACTTCGCCGCCTTCGTCGGTGTACTTGAGGCTGTTCTGCAGCAGGTTGTCCAGCAGCTGGCGCAGCCGCACCGGGTCGCCGTTGACCCGCGCCGGATCAAGGTCGGTGTGCAGGCGTACCCGCCGGCGGCTGAACGCCGGGCGCACCGCGTCCACGGCGTCCTCGCAGAGAGCGTCCAGATCCAGCGCGGTGAAGTGGTAGCGCAGGTTACCGGCGTCGGCCAGGGCCAGGTCGTGCAGGTCGCTGACCAGATGGGTGAGCTGCCGCACCTCGGATTCCAGCGACGCGATGGTCTCATGGTTGAGGGGGCGCACGCCGTCGACCACCGCTTCCAGCTCGCCTTGCAGCACCGACAGTGGCGTGCGTAGCTCGTGGGCGATGTCGGAGAACCAGCGCTGGCGGGCTTTCTGGCCCTGGTCCAGGCGCTCGCCCAGGCTGTCCACGTGGCGGATCAGGTCGCCCAGCTCGTCGCGGCGCCGGCTGCCCAGCCGGGTCTGATAGTCGCCCTCGCGCAGCTTCCGGGTATGGGCGCTGAGCGCTGTCACCGGCGCCACCAGGTGGCGCGCCAGCAGCCAGGATACCAGCAGCGACAGAGCCAGCCCCACCAGAGCCATCCAGCCGGCGAAATTGAGTTGGCGCTCCTGGAAGCGCCGGTCGAGCTTGTCGCGGATGGCCTCTTGATCGGGATAGGCCAGCCAGCCCACCAGGCTGTTGTTGTCGGCGCGGATCGGCACCAGACGGCTGAACTGCTTCGACGGCGGCGGGCCGAGCAGGGGGCGCTGGTCCGCCGCCAGCAGGCTCAGATGGCGCGGTGTGTCGCGGCGATCCCGTTTCCCCGGCTCGGTGTCGGCGTTCCGGTCGCCGGCCAGCCAATACAGCCGGCCCAGCACCCGCGGGTCGCTGAGCAGAAAATCCCAGCTGCCCCGTTGCGCGTACAGCACGCCGAGATGGTCCGCCAGGCGCTCCACCTGGGCTTGCTGCCGCTCGTCGATGTACTTACGCAGGCTCTGCTCGAAGGCAAAGAAATAGAAGCCGCTGGCGGCCACGATCAGCACCACGAAGGTCGCGAGAAAGGTGAGAAAAAGCTTGTTGCGGATGCCCATGGTCGGCCGGCGGACCTCGCCAGAATAACGGAACCGCCAGTCTAAGCGCTGCCGGGTCCGCGACCCAGCGCCTTGCACATTCTTTCAAAATCGCTGACCGGGCCGCGTCAGCGGGCCCGCACCCGGCAAGGCTTGGTCAACGGTCCTTGCGCTGCACCCATTGCGGCTCGTCGGTGCCGGTGCGCTGGTTGATGGCGCGGGCCATCACGAACAGCAGGTCGCCGACGCGGTTCAGCACGGCGCGGCTGACCGGATTGACGGTGTCCTGGTCGCCGCCGACCGCGATCAGATCACGCTCCGCGCGCCGGGCCACGGTGCGGCAGTGGTGGCACCAGGCGGCGTCCGGGTGGCCGCCGGGCAATACGAATTCCTTGAGCGGTTCCAGTTCCGCGTTGAGAGTGTCGGCCTGGGATTCCACCTCCACCAGGTCGGCGTCGGTGAGGGTGACGGTGCCGGGCACCGCCAGTTCCCCGCCCAGGTCGAACAGTAGCTGCTGGACGCGCTCCAGCAGCGCGTCCAGATCCGCGTCCAGGGCCCGGGCGCGTAACACGCCCAGGCCGCTGTTCAGCTCGTCCAGCGCACCCAGGGCCTGGATGCGCGGGTGATCCTTGGCGACGCGGCTGCCGTCGGCCAGGCCGGTGCGGCCATCGTCGCCGCTGCGCGTGATCACCCGGTTGATGCGGGTTTTGTCGTCCTTGCTGTCGCTCATGGTCAGAATTCCATTCCCAGGCTCACCCGATAGTGCCGTTCCGGCAGGGGGTAGGCGTTATAACTGAGGTTGTTGGTGGCTTTGATGCCGTAATCCGCCGCCAGTTCATCCTCCAGGTTATAGGCCCCCACGCGCAAGTAGGCGTTTTGGTAGCGGGCGGTGGCTTCCAGGTCGGTCATCCGGTAGCTGTCGAGCTGCTGGAAGTCGTTGGGCTGGTCGTTGTCGAAGTGGCGCTTGCCCACGTAGCGGTGCGCCAGGGACAACTCCAGCCAGGACAGCGCCTGCCAGTTGGCCTGGGCGTAGAACAGCTGGCGGGACACCAATGGCACGTCGTTGCCTTCCCACTCGCCTTCGTCGAACTCGGCCCGTTGCAGGGTGCCGTTGAGCACCAGGGTGAGGTCCCGGTCCAGCCGCCAGCGGCTGTTCAGGCTCACGCCACGGCGGCGGGTGCGGTCGTCCAGATTGACGTTGGCCCCGAAGGCGCCAGCGTAGGGGTTATACACGATTTCGTTCTCGAAGCGCCCCTGCCAGACGGTCAGCGTGGAGGTTTGGATGCCTTTTTGCCAGCTGGCGCCCAGGGTGTACTGCTCGCCGGTTTGCGGTTCCAGCAGCTGGTCGTCCGGGGTGATCTCGTCCGCGTTGACGATGCGCACGCTGCGCTGGGCGCCGGCGAACACATCCAGGCCGCCGTCGAAGTGATAGCGCACGCCCCCTTCGTACATTTCCGCGTCCTGGCTGTCCTCGCCCTGGCCGGCGGTGAAACCGGTGGTTTCCGTGTCGGTGTCCACGTCCAGGCGGCGCGCCCCCAGGGTGAAGGACCAGCGGTCCAGGGTCATCACGTCGTGGAAATACCAGGCGGTTTGTCGCTGGTCCACGTCCTTGGTGGCGGTGGGATCGCCGATCTGGCTCCGTGAGCCGGCGCTGCGGTTCTCCAGGCGGTAGTCGTACAGGTCCCAGCCCACCGTGGTGTTGTGGGTGAGGCCGGCGGCCTGGAACTGGCTGGTGAAACGCGGGTTGACGCTGTAGCTGTCCACATCGGTTTCGCCGTAGGTGGAGAAGCCCGGGAAATAGAAGAAGTAGCTCTGTTCCTTGCGGCGGCCGGCGAAATCCAGATGCAGGCGGCTGTGGTCGCCGATGCGTACGTTCATGCCCGGCATCACCGTGACCGTGTCCTGGTCGGCCCAGTCCACGGGGGTGGCGGCGCCTTCCGGGTCGTCCTCGAACAGGTTCTCGCCGGTGGCCAGATTCACCGTGCGGCCGCCGGGCAGGTCCAGATTCTGGCGCTCGCCGGTGGCGGTCAGGTAGAAGGTCAGGTCGCCGCGGCGGGCGCGCAGGTCGGCGAAGGCGTTGCGCTGCTGCAGGTCGTTGTTGTCCCGGTAGCCGTCGCTGTGCAGAGCCTGCACGGACGCGGCGCCGCTGGTGTGGTTTTCGGCGCTGTCGCCTTGGTGGTGGCCGGTGGCCCACAGGCTGCCGCCGCTGGTGCTGAAGCTGCCGCCGGTCACTTCCACGCCGGCGTGGTTGTCATAGCGCTCGCGCGTGACGATGTTGACCGCGCCGCCGACCACGCCATTGCCGTACAGCGCGGCGCCGGCGCCGGGCAGCACTTCGATGCGCTCAATCGCCGCCAGCGGGATGGACGCGATATCCGGGCCGGACAGGTCCACATTGCTATAACGGCGACCGTTGAGCAGCACCAGGGTGTTGGACGTGGCGCTGGCGCCGAAGCCCTGCATGTCGATGGTGGCGCGGGCGCCGTTGATGCCGAAATTGCGGCGCACCTGGACGCCGCCCAGGGTGTCGAGCACGTCCGCCAGGTTGTTGGCGGGCATCGCTTCGATGGTCTCCCGGTCCAGCACCAGGGTGCCGGTGGGCAGTTCCCGCGCCACGCTGGCGGTGCGCGAGCCGGTGACTTCCACCGGGGTGAGTGTGTTGTCGGACTGAGCGGCCTGGGTCACAGGCACGTACAGGCAAGCCGTGGCCAAGGCCACCTTAAGGGGGTGGGTATGCATAGTATTGTCCTCCCGATGCACCCTCCGTACATGGGGTGCGCCCTTGCGACCGGGGTCGGGCGGGGCGCGCCAGTGGCGACAGGCCGGTCTCCGGGCTCGAGGGGTGACACCGTTACCGCCTTCCCAGGGCCAGCCTGGTGGCGTGGTGGTAACGACTACCTCATACCGTTGCGGGGGCAGCGCCGGCCTTTCACCGGCTTCCCGTACACCTGAAGCGGACGCAAACATAGAGCAACGCCGCCCCCGGCACAACCGATCGCTTTTGTCGGGTTACGGCCTTTGGCCTAACCCGACCTACGCGGCGGGCGCCGTAGGTCGGATTAGCGAAGCGTAATCCGACAACCGCTTAAGGATGCCGGGCTTTGACCGCCGCAATAATGCGGCGATGCGAGGGCAAATCGATATCAAACGCGCCGGCCTGGCGCAGCAGCCAGCCGTTGATGGCGTCGATTTCGGTGACGGCGCCGGCTTGCATGTCGGCGCGCATGGAGGAGGTGTTGTCGGCGGTGGCGTCGGCCAGGGCGCGCACGCCGGGCAGGGAATCGCCGGGCCAGGTCGGGTCGAGGGCCGTGAACACCCGATCCGCTTCGCGGGCCAGTTGTTTGGCCTCGGCGGCCAGCGCCGGGTCCTGGAAGATACGACCGTTGGCCACATCATGCAGGCCGGTGAGTGGGTTGATCACCGCGTTGCCGACCAGCTTGCGCCACTGGCGGTGGCGGAAGTCGTCGGGCCAGTGCAGTTTCGGCCAGTGGGCGGAGAGGGTAGCGAACCAGGCCGGCGGCTCGCTGGCGCCTGTCCCCGGACCGCCGGTGGCGGCGCCTTCCCCCATCCAGGTCTCGTTTTCGGCCACCACGCGATGACGGTCGCCGTCGCGTTTCACCGCCGACGCGCTGACCACCTCGATCATGCGGGCGCCGTCGGGCAGCCGCCCGTCCAGGCTACCCAGGCCGTTCTGGAGCCGCAGCACGGTGGCGTCCGCCGCCAGCGGCACGCCCGCCAGCGCCGCCGCCGAAAACGGCGCCTTGCAGGCCACCACCAGCCGCCGGATGGGGGCTGGCCTTGTAGGAGCGGGCCCTGCCCGCGAAAGGCCGGCAGAGCCGGCCGGCGGGATACCAGAGACGTTGTTGGTGCTGTCGTTAGAGCGGGCTCTGGGATCCTGCCGGGGCTTCGCCCCTTTCGCGGGCGTGGCCCGCTCGCACAAGAGTTGCAGTCGCACCCTGTCCCCGTCCGGGAGGATCAGCGTGCGTTCCAGTATTGGCGTGCTGTCGCGGCGCAGGACGATGACGGTGAAGCCGGCGCGCCGCAGGTAGTGGGCGGCGAGCAGGCCCATGTTGCCGGCGCCCAGCAGGTACCAGGGTTCGGCGTGGTCGGGGGAAGCGGGTTTGGTCATGGCGTTATGCTAGGCGCGCCGACCGCCGGCCACAATCCGATTGGCGCGGCGGTTGTTAAATGTTCCGGGGGCCGTGTTGTGCTGCGCGGCGCAAACCGGGACTATGTCCGCTTTCGTCGACCGATCTGAACCGTTAACGGGAACGCCATGCCCCCCCTGAGCGATACCTTGCGCACCGCCTGGCAGCTTTACAGTCACCCCCGGGTGGTGGTGATGCTGTTTTTGGGGTTCTCCGCCGGTCTGCCTTACCTGCTGGTGTTTTCCACCTTGTCCGCCTGGCTGGCGGACGCCGATGTGGACCGCGCCGCCATCGGCTATTTCAGCTGGGTGGGCATCATGTTTTCCATCAAGGTGTTCTGGGCGCCGGTGGTGGACCGGCTTAAGCTGCCTCTGCTCAACCGCCTGTTCGGCCAGCGACGCGGCTGGCTGCTGCTGGCCCAGGTGGGCATCGCCTTGTCGCTGGCGGCGATGGCCCTGGTGGAGCCGGTGGGGCATCTGGAGCGATTCGCCCAACTGGCGCTGCTGGTGGCGTTCTGTTCCGCCACCCAGGATATCTGCATCGACGCCTACCGGATCGATTCCGCCGACGAGTCGTTCCAGGGCGCCATGGCCGCCACTTATATCTTCGGCTACCGCACCGCCATGCTGGTGGCCGGCGCCGGCGCCTTCTACATCGCCAGTTACGATTCCTGGAACGGCGCCTACCACGCCATGGCCTGGCTGATGGGCGTGGGCATCGTCACCACGCTGATTATCCGCGAGCCGGATACCCCGCCCCGGGACAGCTTCGGCCGCGACCCCAAGCAGTGGCTGGAAACCGCCCTGATCGCCCCGTTCCGGGACTTCTTTGGCCGCTATGGGCGAATCGCCCTGGGCCTGCTGGCCCTGGTGGCGATCTACCGGATCAGCGACATCACCATGGGGGTGATGGCCAATCCCTTCTATCTGGACATCGGCTACACCAAGAACGAGATCGCCACGGTGGCGAAGTTCTTTGGCTTTTTCATGACCATGCTGGGCTCCGCCGTGGGCGGGTTGGCGGTGCTGCGCTACGGGCTGGGCCGCTCGCTGCTGGTGGGGGCCGTGGGGGTGGCGCTGACCAATTTGCTGTTCGCGGTGATGGCCACTTACTCGCCGGTCACCGAGGTGCCGGTGGATCCGGAGCAGGTGCGCTGGGTGTCGCTGGCCTGGCTGGCGGCGGTGATCAGCGCCGACAACCTGTTCGGCGGCTTCGCCAACGTGGCGCTGATCGCCTTTATGTCCAGCCTGACCAACCGCAGCTTCAGCGCCACCCAGTACGCCCTGTTCAGTTCGCTGATGACCCTGCCGGGCAAGTTCATCGGCGGCTTCTCGGGTGAAGTGGTGAAAGCGTCGGGTTATACGGTGTTCTTCAATTACGCCGCGTTGCTCGGGGTGCCGGCGATTCTACTGACGATCTGGTGGTTGCGGCGTCGGGATGAGAGGGTTTAACCGCGTCTCTGGAATCCTGCCGGGAGCTTCGCTCCCTTTCGCGGGCTGGGCCCGCTCGCACAAGCCCTGACCTTCGGTCAGGGCTGCCAGAAGCAGGACTTGGGAACGCGGGCGCCGAGCACGGTGACGCCTTCGTCGCTGAGCCGCTGGATCTGAATGTCGCCGCTGGGCGTGCCGGCCAGGGGCAGCGCGCCGTCACCGCGGATCACCCGGTGCCAGGGCAGGGTGGAGCCCTTCGGCAGCCGTCCCATCAGACGCCCCACGAAGCGGGCATGGCGCGGATAGCCGGCCTGCCGTGCCACCTGGCCGTAACTGGCCACCCGGCCCGCCGGGATGGCCGCCACGATCTGGTACACCGCATCCGTGAATTCTTGGTTCATGGAGATAGCTTCAGGCTTGCAGCAGCGGCCCGCCGGGCCGCTAGCGGAGACCGCCGTCGGTTTCGATAACACGGCCGGTGAAGTAGTCGTTCTCGAAGATGAACCGCACCGAGCGGGCGATGTGCTCCGGCTCGCCGAGCCGCTTCAGCGGCACCGAGCCCACCAGCCGGTCGCGGGCCTCGGGCTTCATGGCGGCGATCATATCGGTGTTGATGGTGCCGGGCGCCACCACGCCGGTGCGGATGTTGTAGCGCGCCAGTTCCCGCGCCCAGACCTCGGCCATGGCCACCACGCCGGCCTTGGCGGCGGCGTAATTGGTTTGTCCGAAGCTGCCCTGGCGGGCGATGGAGGAGATGTTGACGATTACGCCTTCCTCGACGCCGCTTTCGAGCATGCAACGCGCCGCCTCCCGGCCGCACAGGAACACCCCGGTCAGGTTCACGTCGATCACCGCCTGCCATTGCTGCAGGCTCATGGATGATTGCAGCTCGCCGTCCTTGTATTTGATCAGCAGGCCGTCGCGGGTGATGCCGGCGTTGTTGACCAGGCCGTGCAGGGCGCCGAAATCCGCCACCACGCCGTCGAACAGGGCGGTGACCTCTTCTTCCCGGGCAATATTGGCCAGGTAGCTCTTCGCCTCGCCGCCGGCCTGCTCGCAACGGGCCACGGTGTCGCGCAGGTCGTCCTCGTTCAGGTCCACGCAGGCGATGCGCGCACCGCCGCTCGCCAGGCTCACCGCGATACCGCGCCCCAGGCCGCGACCGGCGCCGGTGACGACCACTACTTTATCTTTCAGATCCATGCGTCGCTCCTCGTCAAACGAATCAAAGGCCGGAGTATGCCGGGGGCACCGCCATCGGCCAATGACCAAAACTTAGCTCGTTCCTACAATCGCTCACCGCTTGAAACGGCTCGCGTTGCCCCCATCTCGCGGGTCACGGGGATGAGACAGATTTCATCCCCTCACCTATTGACTGCCGTGAAGCGGCTACTATGATTAGCACTCGAATATTGAGAGTGCTAATTCCGGTTCGCGGGGCCCCGGCCCCGGTGACCTCAGAGCCAACTTGGAGAATGGAGACCATGAAAATTCGTCCTTTGCATGATCGCGTGCTGGTGCGCCGCGAGGAGGAAGAGACCAAGACCGCCGGTGGCATCGTGCTGCCCGGTTCCGCCGCCGAGAAGCCGTCCCGTGGCGAAGTGATCGCCGTGGGCAATGGCAAGATCCAGGACAACGGCGACGTGCGCGCCCTGGACGTTAAGGCCGGCGACAAAGTGATCTTCGGTCAGTACTCCGGCAACACCGTGAAAGTGGACGGTGAAGAGCTTCTGATCATGAGCGAAGCCGAGATTCTTGCCGTCATCGAAGGTTAAGAACGAATAACCGAATTTTGCAGAGGTAGCGATAATGTCTAAAGAAGTGATTTTCCGCGACGAAGGCCGGCAGCGCATGCTGCGTGGCGTTAACATCCTGGCCGACGCGGTAAAAGTAACCCTGGGCCCGAAAGGCCGTAATGTCGTGCTGGACAAATCCTTCGGCGCGCCCCTGATCACCAAGGACGGCGTGACCGTCGCCAAGGACATCGAGCTGGAAGACAAGTTCGAGAACATGGGCGCGCAGATGGTCAAGGAAGTGGCCTCCAAGTCCAACGACGAAGCCGGTGACGGCACCACCACCGCCACCGTTCTGGCGCAGGCGATCGTCACCGAGGGCCTCAAGTCGGTGACCGCCGGCATGAACCCGATGGACCTCAAGCGTGGCATCGACCAGGCCACCGACGCCATCGTCGAAGAGATCAAGAAGCTGTCCACCCCGTGTGACAACACCAAGAGCATCGAGCAGGTGGGCACCATCTCCGCCAACTCCGACAAATCCGTGGGTGAGATCATCGCCCAGGCCATGGAGAAGGTCGGTCAGGAAGGCGTGATCACCGTGGAAGAAGGTCAGTCCCTGGTCAACGAACTGGAAGTCGTGGAAGGCATGCAGTTCGACCGCGGTTACCTGAGCCCGTACTTCATCAACAACCAGGAAAAGATGCAGGTGGAGCTGGAAGACCCCTACATCCTGCTGGTTGATAAGAAGATCTCCAACATCCGCGAGCTGTTGCCGGTTCTCGAGAACGTGGCCAAGGCGGGCAAGCCGCTGATGATCATCGCCGAGGACATCGAAGGCGAAGCGCTGGCCACCCTGGTGGTCAACAACATGCGCGGCATCATCAAGTGCGCCGCCGTGAAAGCGCCCGGTTTCGGTGATCGCCGCAAAGCCATGCTGCAGGATCTGGCGATCCTCACCGGCGGTACCGTGATTTCCGAGGAAGTCGGTCTGAGCCTGGAAAACGTGGCCCTGGAAGACCTGGGCTCCGCCAAGAAGGTCAACATCGACAAGGAAAACACCACCGTGGTCGGCGGCAAGGGCGAGCAGGCGGACATCGACGCCCGCGTGGAGCAGATCCGCAAGGAAATCGAGAACTCCTCCTCCGACTACGACAAGGAGAAGCTCCAGGAACGCGTGGCCAAGCTGGCCGGCGGCGTGGCCGTGATCAAGATCGGCGCCGCCACCGAAATGGAGATGAAAGAGAAGAAAGCCCGCGTCGACGACGCCCTGCACGCCACCCGTGCGGCCGTTGAAGAAGGCGTGGTGCCCGGCGGCGGTGTCGCCCTGGTGCGTGCCCTGGCCAACATCGGCGCGCTCAAAGGCGACAACGAAGAGCAGAACGCCGGTATCGCTCTGATCATCCGCGCACTGGAATCTCCGCTGCGTCAGATCGTCTACAACGCCGGCGGTGAGCCGTCCGTTGTGGTTCAGGAAGTACGCAACGGCAGCGGCAACTTCGGTTACAACGCCGCCACCGGTGAGTACGGTGACATGATCGAGATGGGCATCCTGGACCCGGCCAAAGTGACCCGGTCCGCCCTGCAGGCCGCCGCGTCCGTGGCCGGTC
>Ga0310342_100000083_pt1 | contig 43791 bp, 27 predicted proteins | sample S15DNA20500_MG_FD_206155 | JGI IMG/M metagenome (GOLD analysis project Ga0310342, IMG submission 206155) | Marine microbial communities from station ALOHA, North Pacific Subtropical Gyre - S1503-DNA-20-500_MG | ecosystem: Environmental > Aquatic > Marine > Oceanic | place: Pacific Ocean: North... | reverse complement strand
TAAGTCTCGGACGGAAGGACGGTTCACGGCATGAAGTGACAAGAAGTCACGAGAGTTTTGATCCACTTCGGGATCTAAGCATGCGCCCCACACCGTTTCAGGCTTATGTTCGGATTCAAATTGGATGTGACAAGTTTTGTACCTATTGCATTGTGCCAATGGTCCGTGGTCCCGAGCAGGGACGGAATCCCGATGAGATTCTTAGCGAGGCCCGATCATTGGTGGATCAGGGTACGCGGGAAATCACGCTTTTAGGACAAACGGTCAATAGCTATCGATTTCAAACAGACAGTGGCACAACGCGCTTGTCCGGTTTACTGTACGCGCTTCATGAAATTGAGGGTCTGGAGCGGATCAAGTTTGTCACCAATTATCCGAAAGATATGACCGATGACTTGCTTACCGCAGTGCGAGATCTTCCCAAGTGTTCACCTTATTTGCACGTTCCTGCACAAAGTGGCTCGAATCTTATTTTGCAACGAATGAAACGCGGTTATACGGTTGAGCAATACCGGGAGATGTTGCAGCGGATCCGGCAGATGATTCCCGAAGCGTCCGTCACCAGCGATTTTATCGTGGGATTTTGTGGTGAAACGGACGAAGATTTCGCACAAACTGTGGAATTGGTCGAGCAAGCAAGGTTTAAAAATAGTTTTATTTTCAAATATAGCCAACGGCCGGGCACTAAAGGTGCCGAGTTGCACAGCGATGATGTTCCAGAGGACGTGAAACGTCGACGGAATAACCAACTACTGGAGATTCAAAATCGGATTAGTGAAGAAGATAATTTACCGTTGTTAGGACGATCGGTTGAAATTCTTGTCGAAGGTCCTAGTAAGGCGGCCATCAAGCAGGGACAGGACGGGGATCTACTGCAATTGACGGGCAGGACGCATTGCGATCGAATCGTTGTCTTTGAGGGGAACCGCCGGCAGATTGGCCAGATTCTCCCAGTCACTATCTACGATGTTAGTGCCTTTACCTTGTTCGGAACGGTTGTCACTGACCACGTGGGACCTGAACGGTTGTCGCTATCCATGCCCGGGGCTTAGTTTGTGTGATATAGGAGTCATTGGTTCGAACAGTAGGTAACACCTTCATGGCAATGCATGATTCTGTTGTTGCTTTCTTATCTTTCCCGCCTGGCGTGGTGCCACGTTTTGCCAATGTGTTAGCGCGATAACGTCTACCCATGAAAATTGCTGATCTAGTTACTTATCTCGACAGTATCGACGACGCAACGGATTGGTTGCGTTCTTGCGGTGTCGAAGACGTTGAGAATGCTCATCGTAATCTGGTGAGTATGGCGAGTTGTGGATTAACACTTGATTTATTGAAAGTCATTTGTCTGCAGCTTGTCGAACATCTGCCACGGGTTGGTAATCCCGATCGAACATTGAACAACCTGAATCGATTTGTTGGTGCTTCTCGCAATCCACTTTCTTTAGCGACACTATTCGAACGAGATAGCGCCGCTCTTCCAATCCTTTTGCATATCATGGATTGCAGTCAACATTTAAGTGACTTATTGAACCTGGATCCGGAAAGCTTTGATTTGATTCGCTTGACGGAGGGGCAGCCAGTGGACAGGCAAAAGTTAGTTGAAGAACTGACGACAGAAGTCTCTGGTCTGTCGGACGAACATGCTGTGATGGTCGCTTTGCGCCGATTCAAACGGCGCGAAATTTTGAGAATTGCCTATGGTGACTTAATCTGTGGACAGGCCATTCAAACAGTCACACATCAATTGTCTATTTTAGCCGACGCCATTTGTGAAGCTGCCTTATTGGCTGCCTGTGGGCAGCTTGAAAAAAAACGAGGCATTCCTCGCGGATTGACTGGAGAGAGGGCTCGATACGTTGTCATCGGTTTAGGAAAATTGGGTGGCAGCGAGCTGAATTATTCGAGCGATATTGACCTGATGGCACTCTACGATGTCGAGGGACATACCGATGGAAAGCTGAAAACCAGCAACCAAGAATTTTTTGAATTATTAACCCATAAGTTAATCCACTTGTTGGCCGACCATACGGAACTGGGTAGTGCTTACCATGTTGATTTGCGTCTGAGGCCCAATGGATCTCAGGGGCCGGTTGTATTGAGTATCGACAGCGCTCAGAGACACTACGATGTCGCAGGTCGTACTTGGGAGAGGCAGGCATTCGTCAAGGCACGAGTGGTGGCAGGTGACCGACCGCTTGGAGAAAGCTTTCTTGAACGACTAGAGTTCTGGGTGTATCGAAGTTATCTCAATAGAGCGGATATCACTGGGATCAAGGCGCTCAAACGTCGAATTCAGCATCGATCGTTGAATGAAGGCAGCAATTCAAGCAACGTCAATACGGGCTTTGGTGGGATTCGCGAAATTGAATTTGTAATACAGTTTCTTCAATTACTTAACGGTGGCGATCTACCACAGGTGCGCACCGGAAGCACGCTGAAAGCAATTGTGAAACTGGAGCAAGTTGGTTGTCTGACAATGCAGGAACGTACCTTGCTTGAAGAGAATTATGGATTCTTGCGAAAATTGGAACACCAGTTGCAAATCATGTTTGATCTGCAGACACATGCTTTGCCTGAAGACGATATTGGTTTGCGCCGGGTTGCCCTGCGGGCGGGTTATGTTGATACGGGAGAGGTATCTGCTCTGAAGACTTTTCGGAATGATTACACCGAAAAGACCAGTCAGAATCGTTGCATCCTTGACCATTTACTCCGTGATGCGTTTAGTGACGAATCGGAAACAGCTCCAGAAGTAGATTTAGTGTTGGATCCGGAGCCCTCCTCGGAAGTGCTTCATAAAGTGTTGGGAAAATATGGGTTTCGAGATATTGATGAGGCATACCGAAATTTGATTGCTTTGTCGAGAGAGCGAATACCGTTTTTATCGACGCGCCGCTGTCGACATTTTCTCGCTGCTATTTCACCGGATCTATTGTCAGCGATTGCTGCGACTCCCGATCCCGATTCGACACTAACGAATTTAGCCCAAGTGAGTGACTCGTTAGGAGGCAAGGGTGTCTTATGGGAGCTTTTTAGCTTCAACCCTCCGTCACTGCATCTATGTGTGAGACTTTGCGGCACAACTCCTTACCTGTCGGCTATTTTGACGAGCAATCCGGGCATGATTGATGAGTTGATGGATTCATTGGTATTGGATCGGCTCCCTACGTTCATGTCACTTGAGCAAACATTGTCCGATTTGTGTCGTGGTGCCGACGATATCGAACCGATTTTACACAGCTTTAAAAGCTCACAACATTTACGGGTTGGTGTGCGAGACATACTTGGCAAGGAAGACATTGAAGCGACTACCGGTGCATTGAGCCATATTGCTGAAGTCTGCATCAGGCGGATTGCGATGACGGAATACGACCGGTTGGTTGGCCAGTTAGGAGAACCTCGAATCAACGAAGATTGGAATGAACGAACGTGTGAATTCACCATGCTGGCAATGGGCAAGTTGGGTGGTCAAGAACCTAACTACCACAGCGACTTGGATATTGTCTTTCTCTATGAGGCCCATGGCACCACGACCAGACCGGCTCGAGCTGGTTTAAATTCCAGTACCAGTAACCAGCATTTCTTTAGCGAATTGGCGCAAAACATAATCAAGGTAGCGAATCGGTTAAGCCCTTATGGGCGGTTGTATGAAGTGAATGTCCGTCTGAGACCGACTGGTGAACAAGGGTTATTGGCCGTATCGCTGGAGGAATTTTGCAAATATTTTGATCAACGAAAAGGACAGACTTGGAAGCGGCGGGCGCTGTGTCGTGCGCGGCCGATTTATGGATCCACTGAGTTTCGATCGCGAACTCAGCGGGTGGTGCACGAAGTTATTTGTGATGCTACACGCAACGCAACACTGGTCAAAGAGATTCGTGAAATGCGAGCGAATCTTGAAGAAACCGCTTCGCGTCACAATTTAAAGCGAGGTCCGGGAGGAGTCATTGATATTGAATGTCTTGTACAAATGTTGCAATTGCAAAATGCGTCGAATTCCTCTGAACTTCTCGTACCTGGAATTTTACCGGCGCTCCGGCAGTTGTACGCAGCAGGTTACATTTCACAGAGTGATTTTGAGTCTCTTAGCAGTAATTATCGGTTTCTACGAGGTGTTGAAGCCCGGATTCGACTGATGAATACAACTGCCAGACATGATCTACCGCAGGATGAACTTGAGATGGCCAAGCTAGCGTGCCTGTTAAATTATCCTGATGTCAAAGAATTGGTAGACAGTTGTGAAAGGTCGACCCAACAAAACCGAGAATATTTTGATCGCTACCTCAAGGAATGCTAGCCGGCAGGACAAATACCTTTCCATCTCCCATTCGCCCGCTGCGAGCCAATTCGGTGATTTTTTGGGTTATCTCATCGACACGAGAGTCCTCGACCCAAAGATTGATTTCCACCTTGGGCAGGAAGGCCTGTGAATACTCGGTCTCGCCGTATTGGTCGAGATAATTTTTTTGTCGACCAAAGCCTTTGACCTCACGAACGCTGATTGCCTCCAGCGGGGCACGTTTCAACCCGGCAAGAACTTTTTCCGCTAGATACGGTTTGACAATTGCGACGACCTGTTTCACAGATTCAACTAAAGAAATTTTCACCGAAGAGATTAAATTCTGGTCCAGTCTCGACTTCGATGTCCCCGTGGACCGTTGTCTTGCATGCGAGGCGCATCGTTTCTTCGTTTCCGATATATGCCATGAGCGGAATGGGATCCGGTTGTGGAATGCGAAACTTCATCTTTTCCATCAATCCCATGGGAGAGGTATTTTCCATACCGGAGGTAACTGCGACGCGACATGTCCCGCATAAACCCAGACCGTGGCAATTGCCAATTACTGATTTGTTGATTGATTCAAGGTACCCGTTGACACCTTGATAAACATTGACTCCCGCATCGATTGCTGCCCGGCGTAGATTGGTGCCAGCGGGCACCTCGATTTCTTTATTTTCTTTGACAAACTTTACAACCGGCATCGTACGGCCTCTCGAGGGGAAATGGGATCTTGCACACCAGGGGAGTGTTGCTCCGCGCCGGCTACCCCAACCGGGTTCTCCTCTAATTTAGCAATTTGTCGTTTCGGCGGTAAGGTCACCCGTCAGTCGGCTTTACCTGTTTTGCGATATCTGTCACGATGAGCTTTGCGTTTTCCAGAAGCTGATTGTAAAACTTTGGCGCAGGAAGAGACGCTGGCCAGTGTTAAGGGGTTTTTCAATAGGCTTAAAGTGTGTGCCGCCAAGCACCTACCATCGATTAGGGAAATGACAAGATGGCCCAAGAGCGTAGCCGACATCAGCAACAAATCATACGCAATTATTATAAAAACCGAGACGCGCTTTCATTGCAGAAACTCCAGGAACAGGTCACGGAATTGTACTTGGCTGATGGCAAAAGGAGACAACAACAATGGAAACGCATCGCTGCCCATCTCGAAAAACTAGAAGTGCCTGCCGAGCATATAGGTCATCTGGTTGAAAAAGACGATCCTGCTTTGGTGGCTCGTCTTGTTGAAAAATTGCTAGCCAAGCAAGGATAGGCAATTGCCGAACTTTTCCCTTTTACGAGTTGTTATGTGACCACGTAGGTGTTTTGACGACCATGCGACCATACCTTGATATGCTCCAGCACGTTCTCGACCATGGTGTATCCAAGTCAGATCGTACCGGTACCGGCACGTTAAGCGTTTTTGGCTATCAGACACGGTATGATTTGAGTGATGGATTTCCTTTGCTAACGACAAAGAAATTGCACCTCAAATCGATTGTCCATGAATTGCTTTGGTTCTTGCGAGGTGATACCAATACGCAATATCTCAATGATCACGGTGTGCGAATTTGGAACGAATGGGCCGACAGCAAAGGCAATTTGGGACCCGTCTATGGCAGTCAGTGGCGACACTGGCCGAAAACCGACGGCGGACATGTAGATCAGATTGCAGAATTGGTTGCACAAATTCAAAAGAATCCAGACTCACGCCGCTTGATTGTTAGCGCTTGGAATGTCGCCGATCTGGACCGTATGGCTTTGCCGCCTTGCCATCTGTTATTTCAATTTTATGTCGGAGCCGATTCTGGGGATCAACCACGGCGGCTTTCTTGCCAGTTGTACCAGCGCAGTGCCGATGTCTTTCTCGGTGTGCCATTTAATATTGCTTCCTATGCTTTGCTGACGATGATGTTGGCTCAAGTTACTGATTTGGTGCCGGGAGAATTCGTACACACATTTGGGGATCTGCACTTGTATAAGAACCACATCGAACAGGCCCAGCTTCAACTTGAACGGGAACCTTATTGCTTGCCTACGTTGCAACTCAATTCGTTGGTCGATTCAATCTTTGATTTTTCTTATGCGGATTTCTCGTTAGAAAACTATCATCCCCATCCGCACATTTCAGCTCCGGTAGCCGTATGAGCGTGTCGCTGATTGTGGCGATGTCTGAGAATCACATGATTGGCCGTGACGGAGACCTGCCATGGCATTTGGGTCGTGATTTGAAACGGTTTAAAAGTTTGACGATGGGACATTCGATCGTCATGGGGAGAAAGACTTACGAATCCATTGGACGACCATTACCCGGTCGGACAAACGTGGTGATTACAAGTGATCGTGAGTACAAAACCGAAGGGGTGGTTGTTGCTCATTCACTCGACCATGCCCTGGAGCTGGTTTCTACGGACGATGAGGCATTCATCGTTGGTGGTGCAACGGTCTATCGCCAGTCACTACCCTTTATTCGCCGTCTCTATGTAACGTTAGTCCATGCCGATATTGATGGCGACGTCAGGTTTCCTCACCTGGACTGGCAAGAATGGATTCTTCATGAGGAATTGACGTTCGCTGCGGATGAAAAAAATGACTATCGTCACAGTTTTCGTATTTACGACCGGGCCGGTTAGTTAGGGATTCACCACGTTGTCAGTTTTTCCATCTAGAAATGACTGTACGTTGTCGACCACGGTCTGCAGAAGCCGGCCACGTGACGAACGGGTTGCCCAGGCAATGTGAGGCGTGATATAGCAATTCTTTGCTGTGAACAGGGGATTGTCAGCCGGTGGTGGTTCGACTTCGAGCACGTCCAGCCCAGCACCGGCAATACGACCTTCGTTTAACGCTTCAGCCAGATCTTGCTGATTCACTAACGGACCACGGCTGGTGTTGATCAAAAACGCTGAATTCTTCATTAAAGCTAACCGATCACGATCAACCATCCCCAGATTATCATCCGTCAACGGACAATGCAGACTGACGACATCACTTTCTCGAAAAATCGTCTCCAAATCGACGATCTGATGATCAAATCCTGGCGGCGAGATCTTGAAAACATCGTATGCCAGTACGCGCATACCAAAGGCATTGGCCAAGTGACCGGTAGCTTGACCAATACGACCAAATCCAACGATGCCCATCGTCAGGTCAGATAGTTCTACCAAGGGATGGTCCCAATAACAGAAATCGATACACCCTGTCCAACGCCCGTCACGAACGGTTTGCGCGTGGTCGGCAAATCTTTGCGTCAGATTCAGTAAATGAGCAAAAACGGCTTGTGCTACTGAATTCGTTCCATAAGTGGGCACATTTGTTACCGGAATGTTACGTTCGCGTGTTGCTACAAGATCAACCACATTGTAACCGGTTGATGTTACACCGACATATTTCATTTCAGGAAGCTGTTGGATCACTTCTCGAGAGAGGATTGTTTTATTGGTCAATACAATCGGGCAACCTTTGGCACGTGAGACGGTCTCTTCAGGTGGTGTGCGATCATAGATCGTACAATTTCCTAAGCGCTCCAGGCCTTCCCAGCTCAGATCACCTGGGTTCAAGGTGTAGCCATCCAGCACAACAATGCGTAGGGACGAATCAGTCATTTGTCTATCCATTGTTACAATTGAAAACCAATTCCAAATGATCCATTAGGCCAAAATCCAACAAAGTCTCAGAGACGCAATGGCACATTTCGCCTTTCATCATGTGGAATTTTATGACTATTCCAATTCAGTTTCTGCCAGGATCTTACGATAGCTTTCCATGGCATGATCATAAGCCTGATGGAACTCATCCATTTCATCTTCGTCGATTAAGGAGCGTTTCTGATCTCGACATTTCATCACACTGTCCAGACACCATTGAACACTACGGCGGCTGGCTCGGATGGGTTTGTCGTCAACCACAACGAAAATTGGGTTCGTATGTGACGAAGGTAAAATTCGCATAGCTAGCCAGCTGCTATGGTCAAGTTGAATGTCAAAATTAACGGTTTGCATTGTGCCGTCTGCCGAAATGAACTGTTCGGCCACGGGGATGCCATTGGCAATCACTTCAACTTTGACCTGGCGTCCCTCCTGGCGGGCACGTTCGATATGCCAATAGGGCTTTTCGGTATAACTGCGCTTCTGCAATTCGACGTCGGGTTCCTCTGGAAGCATGGCAGCAACATTTGCTGAAACGCTGACGGTGCCACCCTGATCCAAACGAAGCTCACTTTGCGTTCCCAGGGATACATCGTCCACTCTGAAATCGATCAAGTGGCTGCGTCCGTCGGACACGTAAGCTGCCCCATTGCGAATTCCTTCACACCAACGATCGTAGTCGAGAAGGCCGTCCAGTTTCACATAGGCCCGCCCGAGTCCTACCCTTTCTCCGTAGATGCATGGGAAATCAGTTTCACCACTGACTCGTGTCCGGAAACCACAGTTGAGAGTGTGATACCAGATATTCATTTCCCAAACATAGGGTGTATCGACCATCGACAGAAAATCAACAGCCGGAACCAATTGTCCATCACCATCTTCTACCTGGTGAGTAACATCGACGATATATTCGGTTGCTCCGATTCCGTCAAACGCGGGCAGGTTGTAGTTGGGTAATTCGGTGCCCGGCACCTCAAGTCCCCAGCCCGAGTGAGCCGGACCACAAACGGCCCCTTGCTTTTTAGCCCAGCGGAGCGTGTTGAGACAAAGTGTCGGCCAATGATGCTTGGATTCACCACCGGGAGGGATCTGATGCTTGAGTCGCAGAAGGCATAAATGGCCACTCCGATGAGATCCAAAACCCGAAACCTCGACGTCATAGCGAAGCAGATATGGGTATTCAGAGACGCCATCGACATTTCCGGTGAAAAATTGCTTCTGGTAGTCGAAACAGGGGCCCCATGTCAGAGTGGCTCCAATTTTTAAGTCTTCACCGCGACAATGCCGTAGCATGTCCTGGGCATGGACACCTTCGGTGGGATTTTGATAATGGGCACAGCCAGCGGCATGAATATGATGATCTCCCGACCACCAACCGAACAATGATGGATCCACCCAACGTTCAAGTTTCACGCCCAACTTCGCTGATGTTTTGCTGACTAACAGTGAACGTTTCTTGGGAAGATATTCTGGACCTCGAGTAATCACAACCTCGAACTGACCTGGGGGCAAATCAACGGTTTCACCGTCATGACGATAAATTTGTGGGTGAAATGCAAAATCAGGTGCCAGTCGTTTTGCCTGGGACGGATAGACATGACCTTGTTGGTCGCGAATCTCCAATGCTGCGGTGGTAGGTTGACCGGTTTCGTCAAGCAGCCTTAATTGAACTGCAATGGCTTTCTGGCATTGAAATGTAACCAATACATCGTTCCGGAAACCAACGTCTTGTGTTCCCTGTCCGACATCAAACGAAATCACAGCCGACCGCTTGCCCTCGTCCCGGCTGTAGAGTTGCACGATACGATATTCAAGCCCGACCCCGCTCAACGTTGCTGCCAACGGCCGACCGTCGAATGTATTTAATTCGAGCCAGAGATCACGAAGGTCATTCGGGTCGGCACCGGCTAACTTTTTGGCATTGGGACTTTTGGCACGTAGGGCTGCAGTCACGCCAGCCTCATTGTTGACTTTGACCAGAAACTGTTTCCAGCCGTTTTGAACCAGCAAAGGTTTGGCTGGTCCCTGGCTAACCTTTACCCGAGACTCTGGATTGATCGTTACACCAAAGAGACAATACGGATCGATGGCCTGTTGTACCAGACGCGAAACATCAGCATCCTTTTCGGCAGACTTGGCTTTTTCCAGCAATGCGATTGTTTCTTTGGAAAATGGCTGTCCAAGAAAGTTCATTGCTTCCCGGAGTCGGGTAACCTGCATCAGTAAAGGTTGACTTTCAACGCTCGTTACGTGGGGCAACTCGGCGCTCCAGAGCGGAGTTCTGTTGGCCAGCAATCCCGCGAGTAGGATCAAGAATAAAAGCAATCTTGCGAGATGCTTTTTCATCGAGAAAGACCGGGCCCAATTTTCCAGAAACCAATGAATTCGCATGTTTAATCTCCCACCCGTTCGAGTGACTCAATCGAAAGACGAGATTCTAACACGACAATTATGAATATTCCAGGGTCTTAGAAGGCAGTGGACGAAGTGACATTATCCAGTGCGCTGGCCCACTAAATTACCGAACAACTCAGGTCTGCGAGTTCGCAACGTGTAGTTGGGATGGCTTCGCCATGTGGCTAAAAGATCAGCGTCAAGATCGCTCACAATCATTTCGTCTTGAATGCGTTCGGTTTGCGCGTGGATGAGGATATTTCCATCCGGTGCGATGATCATTGCACCGCCAGGATGGTGTGGTTGATTGATGTGGTCACGGGGAATCGAATCAACGTACCCGGCTCTTCCAGCCTGATCGGCATAGATACAAAAGCATGCGTTTTCACGAGCTCGCATTCGATAACCCGAAAAGTAGTCGAAAACTTTCTGGCGAGCGGCCGTTTCTGATTCTGGCGTATCATCCCAACGGGCTTCTCTGGCGGCATGTGGCATCAGGATCACGTCGGCACCTTGCAATGCCACCAATCGTGCTACTTCTGGAAATTGATTGTCGTAGCAGATCACGATTCCGACAGTACACTTACCGATGTCAAATACATTGATCTCTGATCCACCTGAGTAAAAAAGTGACTCATCGCGTGACATGTGTAACTTGCGCTGCTTGCCAATATAGCCGTCCGGCCCCATGAGTACTTGCGTGTTGTAAACAATGTCGTCTGCCTTCTCGCTAAGTCCGGCTGCGAGCCAAATTCCATATTTTCGAGCGGTAATTTCGAGATAGTCAATGCTCGGTCCTCCGGGAACGGTTTCTGCCAGATCGTTGGTGTTGGGTGTGCAGTGTCCATGGACCACCAGTTCGGGAAACAGAACCAGCTCGGCGCCTGCAGAAACAGCCTGTTCACAGAAATCGGAAATCCGCTGCAATGTCTGCTCGCGTTTTCCAAACTCACTGTTCATGCTGACAGCGGCAACTCGGATGGTTTCCATCGACAGAACTTTCACTAAGAGTATGGGATAATGCGTTCACAGATGCTATCCGGTTGTGAACGAATTGGCAAGTCTCGCGTGAACAGGTCGTTTTGTTAAGCCACCTCGTTGCGAGTGTAGAGTTGTGACGTTCTGTCGAGCAGTTGGTCACAAACTTTACAGACATGATCGACCGTGATGAGTTTCATGGCATCATTGTTAAGTCGACGTCGTTCACGTCGGCGACCACTGTCATAGCGTTGTTGTAGAGCAATACAGTAGGGTCCGTAGGGCCCACAATCTTTTGGTCGTGTTGTTCCGTACATGCCGACACAGGGTGTATCCAACGCGGCTGCTAAATGGAGAGGTCCAGTGTCTGAGCCAACGAACAGTCGCGCCATTCGGCTGAGCTCGGCCAACTGTCGTAAATTGGTAGGGGGCGCAAGAAATGCGTGCCCAGTGGATGCTTTAACGATTTCATCCGACCACGATTGTTCATGTGAATCTGCCCAAACAATGACCGATGGCATTGCGTGTTGCTTGCCTAAATGGCGGGCGATGTCGGCATAACGCTCGTGTGGCCAACGTTTTGACTTCCAGCCAGCGCCAGGATTTAGCACTGCAAAAGTTGTGTGTTTTACGACTCGATCAAGGAAATCCTTCATGGTCAGCTGTTGTTGTAAGTCCACCGGAAGACGAAAGTGAACCTCGGGCGAGTAAATCCCTAAAGGTTCCAAAAGTTCAAGCGACCGATCAACAATATGAGGTTGCCTGTTTTGAAGACGAGAATTGTTCATCCAGCGACTGAGCTCGCGTCCGTATTCACCATCAAAACCGATGCGGTGAGGTGCACCAGAAAGTCGACATGCAAAAGCCGATTTAAAGATACTTTGTGGATCGATCGACACATCAATCTTCAATGCCTGTAATTGTTTGCGCAGGCGTTGAATGCGATCGATGGATTTGAGCCAACCCCGCGGCAATACGATTAATTCATCAATGCACGGATGTCCTGCCAAGAGTGGAGCTGCCCCGGATTCGATGACCCAGGCGAGGTGCGCATTTGGCCAGTGATCTCGAATTGCGCAGGCGACCGGTAATGTCAGTATACAGTCACCAATGGCTGACATTCGTGAGATCAGGATCCGAGGTGATGATGTGCTCATCAATGGTCGAAAAATACAAAACCAACAACAGTATTCTAAAACGGCCCGGTATATTAGACGGATTGCCTGTCAAATGCCAATACCGTCTCTTCGCTTAAAATGATGGGTGATGGAAATTCAAAAAGTAGACTTGATCATCCAATTCTCATGAACTTGAATCATCGGTGAGATAGCTGTGATAGCGTACAGAGGCGAGCAGGCATGTTGGTGCAGTTCCAAACACCAAAATTATTTTGAGAACAGCAGATTTTTTGGTGGAATTGTCAACCTTCCATTAAAAATGGATAGCCGCATCCGGCAGTGAAGGTACGGTGGAGAACCCATGGTAGGTTGTCACAGCAGAGATTTGTCGCCCGGTTGAAAAGAGATTCTCCATGTCATGTTAATCGGTACAGTGGGGCGAAATTCGTCGTGCCGAAGCATTATCGGGGATCGCCCCGGATACTAGCAGTTGTGGGTAATCTCATTTTGTGTCGTAACAGGTGGCAAATCATCCTGGAGGTGCTGTCACAACCGTGTTCGTCGGTCACCAAGATGCATGAACGGTTCTTCCCCACAGGCTTGTGCCTGGCAGGGACCGTGATCGGCCGATTACAAATTCCGTGGTGAATGTAGTCAGCGATGATCATGGAGCCGGCAACCAAAAAATACCTTATAATGCGTATCTGTTTGGGTTCCCTGATCAGCTTCCTGCAGTCGATGACTTGAAGGTAGAGCAATTGTGTCATTAGAACGCGTTTTTCAAATAAACATCGGGACACTTGTCGCGCTCGGCTCCCTGATGCTGGGAATGAATCAGGGTAGTGTATTCCGACCGTTATTGGCTGTCGCTGCGGCTTTCAGCTCGATTTACCTGACGGATGTTCGGGGAATCATACGACTCTCTACCAGACTATCGAGTATCATAGCGGTGATCGTTGTGGCAATTTCCATGAGCGACTTTTTCAACCGGCCCAGTGAATACCAGTTGAATACGGTTGCCAATTTGTTGGTCTATTTGCAGACAATTCTACTGTTTCAACAGAAGAGGATTCGAACTTATTGGCAGCTCATGGTATTAAGTTTGTTGCAAGTTGTCGTTGGAGCCGCATTGAGTCTCAGTTTTCAGTTTGGATTTTTACTCGTGGCCTACATGCTGACAATCTTGTCAGCCGCTTTTCTGTTTTTTCTACATCGCGAGGTGCTTGAACATACGAGTCGATATGACTCTGAAGCACGCTTGTTGTTTGCGGAAAGGCAAGGCAACGCTGCAAATAAGGATGATGAACAGACCGGCTTTTGTCAAAGAATCGATTGTTCTGGTCTTCTGCAGCAAATTGCACTTTCAGATATTACAAAGCAAGTGATTGCTATAGGTATGGCGACGCTAGTTTTTGCGGTGATTGTTTTTTTTACACTGCCGAGATTCACCTCTGGAGTCTGGAATAACCGCAGGGAGTCTGCCGGTTTCTTGGTTACAGGACTTGGGGATGGGGTTACTTTGAACGAACTTGCTAACATCATTCAGAGCGATGAAGCAGTGATGCGAATTTCGTTTGTCGACCAACTGACAGGAGAACCTTATGCAGTTAAAGGAGAACCCTACCTCCGTGGGCCGGCTCTCTCCAATTACGACACGACCCGACGTGATGGCCGCTGGACGCAAAATACCTACTCTCGAGTTGGAACACGGCTCACTTCGTCGATGAGTTCGGGTGATTTCGTCCGCCAAAATGTTGTACTTGAACGTACTGACGACGTTCGACTTCCTGCCGCGTATCCTGCGTACGACTTGTTGGAAACACCTAGCAACACGGTCTATGATCTTTCCTCGCAATGCCTTTCGCGACGGCGGCCACTTCAAACTGAAAACATCAGACGATACCGATATGTTTTGGGAACCACGGCATTTGCCAATGGACGGCAGCAAAAGATTACTCCTGAGATGTTGGATCCGGACCCATTAGGCAAACAGAGCTTGTTGCAGTTCGACCGTCCAATGTTTCCCAATTTAGTGGCACTAGCCAAACGTATCGTTGTTGACACGGGAGTTGATGTCAATGACCACCGTGCCGTTGCTGAGGCACTTGAATCTCACTTTCACGATTCGGAACAATACTCTTATTCTCTAGAATTCTCAAATTTACGTTCCCAGGAGATAGATCCGATTGAAGATTTTATCTCAAACCATCGCACGGGTCACTGCGAGTATTTTGCGAGTGCACTGGTGATGATGTTGCGAAGCCTTGATATTCCCGCGAGACTGGCGGTGGGATATAAGGGAGGTGATTTCAACCGTGTCGGACAGTATTATATTGTTCGGCAACTTCACACCCACGCTTGGGTAGAAGCTTATCTCAGCCCAGAACAATTTCCAGAATATCAGCCGGGTGCCTGGTTACGCCTTGATCCGACTCCGCAATCCATCTTCAATCAGTCCCTGATTGAGGAACTTAGATTTTCGGACCAGTTACAAGATGTTTCTGAGTATTGTCAACTTGTCTGGAGCGAATATGTGTTGAGGCTGAATTCCGAGCAACAAATACAAATGATTTATGTTCCCTTGGAAAACTATCTCAAGAAAGTGATTTCACTGGTGATCGAGCCTGATCGCTGGTTGAAATTACGCCGCTTGGCCATGTCAGTGTTCGGTGTTGTCGGTCATGATTCTCGAAATTCGGGCGGGTTCTCCTGGCGAATCGCCTTATTGGTTTTGTTATGCAGTCTTGTTTTGGTTGGGATTGCACAAGCGATTGGACGTGTTTCCGGCAAGCTCGTTCAATCATTTCGGGCTTGGAAAGCTAAGCACACCTATAAGGTGTCAACCGTTGAGTTTTATGCGAGATTTGAATTGATCACTGCTCGACATGGTCGCCGCCGGCGACTTGGTGAAACACCCCTCGAATTTTCACGATCTCTAGAGACGTGGCTGAGAACTTTCCCGGAAACATCTCAGGTGGCTTCGTTTCCTGGACGAATTGTGGCAGCTTATTATCGTGTTTATTTTGGCGGATTTTCATTGGGTGCCGATCGGATCATTTTACTGCAACGTCAAGTTGGCCAGCTCGATCGTGTTTTAGCGAATGCGCGCCGGCAACGTCGAATAGAAAAAAAGACCTGGACCACTTGGCCATGACGCGATACGTTAATTGAACCGTTATATGGATGGTTGGAGCGGTGTTGTAAGAGCTGGCAGTGGGAGACACAATTTGCAATGAAAATAGGTATTGTCGGTTATCAAGGTTCCGGAAAAAGCACGTTGTTTCACTGGCTGACCGGAGTACGTCCCGATCCTGCACTGTCCCACACCATGCAGTCAGCAATGGCGGAACTTCCTGACCCGCGAATTGCTGCGTTGTGTGAAATTTATGGTCCCAAGAAGGTGACTCAGGCCGCCTTGGAGCTGCTTGATACGCCCGGTCTGAGTCGTACCCATGATGGCAATGCGTCGCGGCTGGCTCAAATTCGGGAAGCCGGTTGTTTGGTCATTGTTGTCGGGACTTACGATGGTAAAGAACCTTCGCAGGATTTGGCCAGCTTTGATGAGGATCTGCTTTTAGCCGATCTTGAAATTGTTTCAGGTCGAATTGAGCGGTTGAAAGGCACGATTAAGAAGCCGCGACCGGATCGGGAACAGTTACAAAACGAATTGAATGCTTTGGAGCCGCTGGTTGCGCAACTCGAGCAAGGCCAGGCTCTGCGAGAAATCGAGCTGACTGAGGAACAGGCAAGGGTAACCCGAGCGTTTCAGTTGCTGTCTCAAAAACCACGGTTTGTGGTTATCAATGTTTCAGAAGACGAACCTGATGCACAACGGTTTCAAAGTCAAACCTCCGAAATCGTTGTGGCTTGTCCCCTGCGACTTGCTTTGGAGTTGGCGGAAATGCCGGAGGTTGAACGAGATGAATTTGTTCAGGAAATGGGCCTCACGACCTATAGTCGGGATGGAATCCTGCAATCGATGTTGAAAGCTTCCGGCCAACATCTCTTCTTCACAGCCGGGGATAAAGAAGTCCGTAGCTGGCTTTTGCCAGAGGGTGCGACTGCTGTTGAGGCAGCCGGAAGTATCCACACGGATATGGCACGCGGGTTCATTCGCGCCGAAACGATGGCGGCCGCTGACCTGATTCGCCTGGGTGGAGAGCGGGAAATGAAAGCCCAGAATTTGGTTCGTCAGGAACCCAAGGATTACGTCGTTCAGGATGGCGATGTGATCCTGATGAAGTTTAACGTTTAATCGGAGGCTACCCTCAGGTTGAGGATCGGTTCCGTGCGTTTCTTAACGACAGCGGAACAATCCATAACAACAAGAAACCGGCTGCTGTCAGCAAGACAATGGCCGGTCGCAACCAATCATCACCCAGCCACCAGGCACGGGCTACGTGCAAGAGGCTCCACCCAGCCAATACCCAGATCACAACCCATGACACATGGACCCCCTTTACCAGGTGCGATTTTCACACTTCTTTGGCGTTAACCCATGTCATCAAGCGACGTAGCTTGCGTCCGACTTCTTCCACGGGATGGTTTTTCTCCCTCCGGCGAATAGCTTTGAACGATGCTGCGCCCGCTCGGTTCTCCAAAATCCACTCTTTGGCAAACTGCCCTGTCTGAACTTCGTGGAGGATTCGCTTCATCTCTTTGCGAGTTTCGTCGGTGACGATGCGGGGTCCACGACTATAGTCACCATATTCAGCCGTATTGGAGATACTGTATCGCATGTAGCTCAAGCCGCCTTGATAAAAAAGATCGACAATCAGTTTGAGTTCATGCAAACATTCGAAATAGGCCATTTCAGGTTGATATCCGGCGTCAACAAGTGTCTCGAAGGCGGCCTTCACCAGCTCACTAACGCCTCCGCAGAGCACGACTTGTTCACCAAACAAATCTGTCTCGGTTTCTTCAGCAAAGGTCGTTTCAATCACGCCAGCCCGTGTACCACCAATGCCCTTTGCATAGGCCAATCCTAACTGGGTGGTTGAATCTGCAGCGTCATCATTGACAGCGATGAGGCAGGGAACGCCTCCACCTCGCTCGAACTCACTGCGGACCAGATGTCCAGGACCTTTGGGAGCAACCAAGGCATGGTCGACACCTTCAGGCGCTTCGATCTGGTCGAAATGAACGTTAAAGCCATGCGAACACATTAAGATATTTCCGGGTGACAAATTCGGGCGAATTTGGCTTCGATAGAGATCGCCTTGAACTTCATCGGGAAGTAAGATGTTAATCAAATCAGCTTGTTTGGAAGCTTCTTCAATGGAAACGGGTTCAAAACCGTGGCTTTTAGCCAAATCATAATTGGCGCTTCCAGGTCGTTGGCCGACAACCACATGGCAACCGCTGTCTCGTAGGTTTTGGGCTTGCGCATGTCCTTGTGAACCGTATCCAAGAATAGCGATTTGTTTGTCCTTCAATAGAGACAAGTCGGCATCGTTGTCATAGTAGATTTTTGCAGGCATTTGACCACTTTCAAATCAACAGAATTACTTGGTTTGTCGTTGTACGATTTTTCGCCCTGAAGTTGCTTGCGGTTGCGAAGTACCCGATGGGGAACTTGTCCATCCGCTCCGGACCATGGCAATTCTACCGGTCCGAACAAGTTCCTTTATCGTGTAGGGTCGCATCAGGTCAACAAAGGCCTCAATTTTCTTTTCCGGGCCTGAAATTTCGATCATCAATTCGTCTGTGCTGACGTCAACAATTTGCCCTCGAAAAATTTCCACCAGCTCACGAATTTCCGACCGCTTGCCACCAGCAGGCGCTTTGACCTTGAGCAGCATCAAGTCCCGTTCGACGTAATCTTGGGAACCAACGTCGACGACTTTGACGACCGTGACGATTTTTTCTAATTGCTTACGAACTTGTTCCAGAATTCGGTCGTCACCCATGACAACAAATGTCATCCGCGAAAGCTGGGGATCTTCCGTCTCGCCAACCGCCAGGGAGTCGATGTTGTACCCGCGCGACGCTAACATCCCGGAGATATGCGCGAGGACTCCAGGTACATTTTGGACGATAGCCGAAAGGACTTGGCGCATACTCAACTCATTGAGGTAAGGAATTCAGGATTGGTTTCAAAACTGAAAACACAGTCAGTCGGTAAATGTGTCGTGCTTGTCGGAAAAGGGATTTTCGAGTAGTAAAACCAGACTCTGTATGATATCGCTGACAAATCTGGCCGACAAGGGAGGGTAATGCCGGGACGCGTGATAAGTCAGAGATAAAAAATTACCAGAATTTCCACTAGCTGTTCTTCTTTGCCGAGCGTTTTGAGCTTTGCAGGCGACGGCCGCGAGCATCGATGGTGTCCTCGGTCTTTGCCAGGGCCAGTATTGCCTGTCCCAATTTCGCATTGGTTAAATTGGCCCGGTTAAGATTGGCGCCGATCAGATTTGCCCGTTCGAGATTAGCTGCACGCAGGTCGGCCTCGACCAACACAGCATGTTGCAGGTTGACGCGTAATTCGGCCATGCTCAGGTCCGCCCCGTGGAAATCGGAGTCATTCAGTTTTGCGTATCGAAAATTAGCGTATCGAAGGTTGCAGATTGAATAACAGTGTCAACAAAATTAGCCTTTTGCAGGTTGGCACTGTCCAATGATGCGCCACTGAGACAGGACGCTTCGAAATTGGTCCCTTCACATTTCGACTGTGTCAGCTTGACATTTCGTGGATCAGAATTGCTCAGATCGGACCCCGTCAAATCAAATCCAGACAAATCTGCACCGGGCAATTGAGAGCCCGCCAGTTTTAGGCCTTGCAGCCCATCAGCTTCGATGCGCAGCAAAACCTTACCTGTCGATTTGTGCTTGATCTCGACCATGGATTTAGATCGTCAACACAATGTTCAACCGACGTTGGGCCGTTGTTCCCCGTGAGAGTTGTGCACGACCCGTAAGATCAGCCTTCATTGTCGCATAACCAAGGCAAAAGTCCAATTCCCGTGGTGAGACTTTTTTTCGAAAAACTGGATTTTAATCACAGCCAATGTGGAAGTTGACAGGTATTATTTAAACCGTAATTAGTTGAATCGTGGGCTATTGCCAAGTTATAATAACGGACCTGCCTTAGTGATAAGAATTATCGTGTTGTTCTCTGCCTTTACCCTTAGAAAGGGGTTGTGCCGAATGTACCCCTGGTTGACAGAATTGGGTGTTTGTCGCTTCAAGAGGCGACAACGATTTGGCAGCTTTGAACCACTGGAAGCGCGTTGCCTGTTGGCGGCCGTCGTCGCTGAGAATCAGGTACCGCCTGTTGCCGTCGATGACAACTACGAGATCAGTGAAGACCGGGTGTTGAGTGCTGCCTTTGGCAACGGAGTGTTGACCAACGATTCGGATGCCGATGGTGATCGATTAAGGGCCGTTGTCGTTGATGTACCTTCCCACGGGATACTCGATTTTCGCTCCACCGGTTTTTTTAATTATGTACCTGATCAGGACTTTTATGGCGTCGACACTTTTACCTATACTGCCAACGATACGCAAGCTTCAAATCTAGCCACGGTGTCGATCACAATCATCGGTGTATTTGATCCGGCCGTCGCGCAAACAGACAGTTATTCCGTACGCAATCCAAGCTTGTCCATATCCACCGAATCAGGTGTGCTGAGCAACGACTTGAATCCAGAAATAGCCGACCTTTCGGCTGTGCTCGTAGAGGATGTTGGCAATGGAAGCCTCGTCTTTAATTCGGACGGCTCATTTGTTTTCCAGAATGAAGGATTCCGTGGTACGACCTCCTTCCGCTATGCGGTTGTTGATGATCAAGGGGTGCAGAATACGGCGACAGTAACCATTGAAGTTGACCTGACTCCAATAGCCGAAGATGACGTTTATCAAGTTGATGAAGATGCAGTCCTGGATCTCCATGCGGCAGATGGCATTCTTGCCAATGACATTGACGAGCAAATGGATGAAATCCAACTGACCCTGGTTGATGACGTTCAACACGGGTCGTTGATCATTCAAAACAATGGTGCGTTTCGCTACACGCCCGATCCGGAGTATTTTGGTCCCGATGGTTTTACTTATTTTCTTAACGACGGCATCGAAGACTCGAGGATAGCCAGTGTCTTGTTTGATGTTGTGTCCGTGAATGATTTGCCGGTTGTCACCGGCGAACAGTATTTTGTCCTTAAGAATGGTCTGATTACCGTACCGGCTGTTGAGGGTGTGTTAGCCAATGACATCGACATTGATGGACTCATGTTAACGGCCATCTTGTTGACGCCACCTGAAAATGGTGTGTTGACGTTGGCTGCCGACGGTTCGTTATCCTACCGTCCCAACGCTGATTTTGCCGGCGCCGACTCGTTCACTTACATTGTTGACGATGGAATCGATCAGAGCGAACCGGTGGTCGTGCAACTCTCGGTTTCAGCGCAACAAGGCGTTATTATTACGGAATTCATGGCTCAAAATCGCAGTAGCCATAAGGACGAAGACGGCGACTTTTCAGATTGGCTTGAACTGTACAACCCCACTGATGAACCCGTCAATCTGGGTGGTGCCTTTTTGACCGATGACGCCAGTGCGTTAACAAAGTGGCAGTTGAATAACCATGTCCTTTTGCCAGGTGAGTATCTTGTGGTGTTCGCATCTGGAAAAGATCGCTCAGTCGAAGGCAGTGAGTTCCATACGGATTTTGAGCTTGATAGCGATGGTGAGGATGTGATTTTGGTACTGGCCGATGGGCTGACAATTTCTGACTCGTTCACGGATTATCCGGAACAAAAAAGCGACATTTCATACGGTCGTTTTTCTGAAAGTGATTCCTCCATCGAATTAGTGAGTCAACGGTCGTCATTTCGGTACCTCATTCCTGAGTCGGCCGATGCTGGTCTTGATTGGACAGCTGTCGATTTCGATGACCGTCATTGGCTGGAGACGGTTCCCACGGGAGTCAGTCCAATGGTGATTACCGAGATTTCCATCGGTGAGCACAAGTTCATTGAACTTCAGAGTGCGAGTTCTACTGCCATTGATACCCGCGGCTGGTCGGTGTTGATCAATGACGTTTCCCTCGGCATCGATGGCGTCAGCGAAACGACCTGGTCGTTGCCAGACGTGGTAGCACCGGGTGAGGTTCTATATCGCACCGATGACGAATCCGACAATTACTGGGGTAGTCCGTTCACATGGAATCGGGGGGGTCCGGCGTGGGCCATGATTCTCGACGACTTGGGACGTGTACAAGACTTTGTTGTCTGGGGCTATAGCGAAGCAGAGATCCAATCCTTGAACTTTGATTTTAGTCCGTTCACTGGGGTCACAATTGGAAACCGTTGGTGGGGGGCAGCGATTGAAAATGGGGAAGTCAATCAAACGGATCAATTTTACATGGATCATGTCGGTGGGGAGGCAACCCATGCCAACACCAATGCGTATGCGGGCGAATTTTCATTTGTTTTAATGCGGGATAATGTAACGGGAAGGCCTCGTGCGGGGTTGAATGTTGACCAACGGAACGCCACATTTTCCAACCAGAGTCAGTCTCCCGCAATCGGTACCGATGCGCACACCATCTTTGACAGTTGGGTTGATTTTTCTGACGGTGTGTCAGAAAGCGTTGAGCTCAGCGGTGATTTTTACCAGGCGCATTCTTTCTTGAATCTTAATAGTAATCCACGAGAAAAACGGGTCTACGAATTTGTCGGGACTGCAATCACAGGTGAGTCGGATTATGAAAACCGCTGGACTTTGGTGCAGTTATTAGGTGTCGAGACGGCGACTCCTGCTCATAGTGCTGGGGAAGGGGTGGTTGTGATCAGTCCTACGGAAGTTGCGATTTGGACGGGGGCCAATCATGGTGAAGACCAGGGTTACGTTGCCAGGTGGGTTGATATTGTTCTCTCCGATCCAGATCAATTCGCGGTTGTAGCCAAACAATACCAGGGTGTGACTCCGGGCGTGGGGACTGGCCTGGCAGATGGCCCTCTCGGGTATGGCTTGACGGCAGTTCGGCTGACAGCCACGGATCTGAGTGCTGAAACACCCTTGATTCATCGAACCGGTACAACGAACAACAGAACGGCACTCGATTTCTCGTTTCCCGAGGAGTCAACACTTGGTCAGCAAAATCCCGATCTCCAGGTTCCGTTTGTCACGGAGCTGCCTGCGGGGTTAGGAATTGGTTACGGTACCAGTCAGCCTGAATTTGATGCGCTGATTCAAGCCGATGTGACTCATAATCTGCGGGGCATCAATTCGTCGCTTTGGACACGGATCGAATTTAAGATTTTTGACGTGCAGGAGATTGGACAATTTAAAAACCTTTTACTGGGCATGAAATTCGACGCAGGTTTCAGGGCGGTTATTAACGGTGTCCAGGTTGCTGAGTTCAATGCGCCTGAAAATTTGAATTTCAATTCAGCGGCCGTTAGCGAACGGACCGACACAGAAGCGGTTGTTTTCTACGATTTTGACATTTCGGAAGTACGGGACCTGCTCCAACAAGGCACTAATGTCCTTGCTATTCAGCTGCTGAACTCTGCAGCGGATGACAGCGATCTTCTGTTGGTGCCCAGGTTGTCCGGGACCGTCAGTCGAGACCAGGGACACATGTCATCGGCAACACCCGGGTCGGAAAATGCTGGCGAACTGCTTCCGGCGGTGAGTTTTTCACATGACAGTGGTCCCTTTACCGAGGATTTTGAGCTGGCGATCGAGGCAGAACGATCGGGCGTGGAAATTCGTTATACGCTCGACGGCAAAAAACCCACCCCATCGTCGTTACTTTACGACACGCCCATTGCGATCACAGGATCGACAGAGATTCGTGCTCAAACATTTGGCTCCGGCAGTTCAGCGGGGCAGATCACAACTCGGGCATTTACAAAAATTGAGGGAGAGTTGAAGGGTACGGCGCTGGCTGAATTCAGTTCCAATCTTCCCGTGTTGGTTTTTGATTCCTTTGGTACGGGTCTACCAGGCTCGAAGACTTTTATCGATGGCCAGATGTTTGTCCTGGAGCCCGATGATACGGGCCGAACACTGCTCAATGGTGATGCTAATTTAACTTCACGAGTTTTCTTTCGGCGGCGTGGGTCGAGTACAGCAAATAATCCGAAACCGAATTTACGTTTTGAAATTCGTGACGAGTTGGACAATGATCGCAATGTCGAGCTGTTGGGGCTTCCGAGCGAGGCGGATTGGGTTCTCTATGGTCCTTACAATTTCGACCGAGCGTTGGTCCGCGATCCATTCATGCATGAACTTCAGCGTCAGGCAGGCGATTATTCCCCGCGCCACCGATATGTCGAAGTTTTTGGTGACTTCAATGGAGGGTCGTTGGACGGAGCCAACGAATACTTGGGTGTTTACGTCTTGACCGAGCAGATCCAAATCGGGTCCGATCGAGTCGACATCGCAGAGCTTTCACCGAACCAAAACGAGGAGCCAGAAACAACCGGGGGTTACATCATCAAAGTCGATCGTTCGGGGGAGGGAGGCGATGTGTTTTCTACAGCTCGTGGTGGGAATTTCGTCCATGTAGAGCCTGCCGTCCGTGATCTTACGAAGAATCAAAAGGCGTATATCCGTAATTACGTACAAGACACCGAAAGCGCTATCTACGGTTCCAACCCGACTGATCCCATAACCGGTTATCCGGCGTTCATTGATGTTCAAGGCTGGATCGATGAAAACATCTTTCGGTCACTGGCGAAAGATCCCGACGGGTTGGTGCTAAGCACGTACTTGCACAAGGACAGAGAAGGCAAACTCAGCTATGGTCCCATTTGGGATTTTGATCGGACAATGGGCAATGATGCGGATGACCGAGCCCTGACGCCGCAAGGCTGGACTTCCGGTGGTACAAATTTCCAATCGCACCATTGGTGGGCTCGGCTCTTTTCAACGAGCGATTTTGCGCAAGCTTGGGTCGATCGCTGGTGGGAGCTTCGCAAGAAGGTTTTAACCAACGAAAATTTTGCAGAAATCATTGACTCGCAAGCTGCCGAGATTTCAGAAGCTCAAGCTCGGAATTTCTCTCGCTGGCCAAGTGTCTCGCCCAATGGTGGTCAGTATTCCGGGGGACTCTCTGGCTGGGAAGGGGAAATTTCCCACCTGAAAGGTTGGTTACGGGAACGACTAAATTGGATTGATTCCCAAACCGTTTCACCAGTGACCATCGTAACCAGTGAAGGACTTGCTCCGAATACAATGGAGGTGACGCTTACAGCCAGCGAAGATGTAATCTATTATACGTTGGACGGCAGCGACCCGCGGGTCACGGGCGAAAATGGTGGTGAGGTCAGCAGCGCGGCGATCGAGTATTCTGGCGAAAAAATCGTTTTGGATACGTCGGTTGATCTTTTCGCACGTGCGTTTAATTCCGAAAGTGGTCGTGTGAAGATTGACCAATGGAGCGCACCAGCACAGCAAATGATCATTACCGATGCTGTTGCTGCGGATGCGACCAACCTGCGGATCAGCGAGATCAACTACCATCCACTTGGTGGGTTTCCGCAATTCGCCGAGCTAGCGTCAGGCGATGACGAATTTGAGTTCCTTGAATTTATCAACGTGGGTGATCAAACGATCAATCTGGCTGGCGTTCAACTCGTTCAAACGGATTTAGCAGAGCAAGTTGAAGGCGTTTCTTTTACGTTCAATGCACAGGTTCTTAAGCCGAACGAACGGGCGCTGGCGGTGAAGAACCTGGATGCGTTCCGCTCTCGATATGGTCACGAAGTGACGATTCTGACCGGTAATGAGAACGCTCAATTAACCAACGATGTCTTCAGTGGGCGACTGGCAAACGGCGGTGAGACCATCACGCTCGTGGATGCTGCTGGCCAGATCATTCAACAATTCGAATACGATGATGAAGGAGGTTGGCCAGGTCGTGCCGATGGCCGTGGCAGTACACTGGAGGTTGTTGATTTGACGGGTGACTACAGTGACTCGGATAACTGGCGAAACAGCGTTGATTTTGGTGGATCTCCCGGCCGCGTTGGCAGTGTTGAGAGCCCGCCGGTCGTGATCAACGAAATTTTAGCCAATAGCGAATTACCTCAGCGGGATACCATTGAATTGGCCAATTTCTCGGACCACGAGATTGATCTCTCGGGATGGTATCTGAGTGATTCGAATAACGATTATTTCAAATTCCAAGTGCCCATGGGTACCACGATTCCCGCAGGTGGTTACATCATTTTCGACGAAAACGATTTCAATGCGGGTGAGGGTAGCCAAGCGATCGATTTCTTACTGAACAGTCTGGGTGACGATGTGACCTTGCTGGCAGCCCAATCCGGCCGACCGACCCATTTTGTTGATCGTGTTGAATTTGATGCGACGCAGACTGACATGAGTCTCGGCCGGATACCAAACGCTTCGGCAAATGGGCGCCTTTTACCACAGATCCGTAATACTTTGGGAGTAGCGAATCTGGGACATCATCCCGGAAAAGTAATTATTAGCGAAGTTCATTACAATCCGATCGCCGAAGACGATGCTGGATTGGAGTTCATTGAACTTTACAACAACACTTCAGGGAAAATCGATTTAAGAGAATGGCGGGTCAATGGGGCCGTTGACTATGCTTTCTCCGATCATTTTACCGAGCCGATGTTGCTGTTAGCTGGTGAAACGTTGGTCGTGGTCGGCTTTGATCCCCATGAAAATGAAGCTGCCACGATCTTTCGAACAGCCTATGAAATCAACGAGGATGTAACTCTCGTTGGTCCTTGGCAAAATGCGGGTGCCTTGGCCAACGGTGGCGAGAGAATTGATCTCCAACGGGCCGTCGATAGTGCGGATCTGGATGAGGGTCAGTTGAAACACATTCTGATCGATCAAGTCGATTACGAAGATGACCAATTATGGCCAGCCAGTGCTGATGGACAGGGGGATTCGTTACATCGTCGTGGGCCCGTGTTGATTGGCAACCAGGCGGATGTTTGGATTGGCTCAGTCCCCACGCCCGGCAGTACCGATTTTACGACGACCGTTTTTGCTGATTTCAACGGTGATCAACAGATTGACGACCTGGATATCGATTTGTTGGGTGCTGCTGTCAGTTCGGCTCGAGAGATTGTGAATTTTGATTTGAATCGTGACGGGCAAGTGACCAGCTCCGATTTTGAATACCTGGTTGAGCAGGTAATTGGGACACGATTTGGCGACGTTGACTTGGATGGTGATGTGGATGTCAACGATCTAACGATGGCCAGGATAGGTTTCACCGGAGCGCAGGTTGCCGGTGGACGGTGGTCAAGTGGGGATAATGACGGTGATGGCGACGTGGATACGAGGGATATTGTACGAGCTTTAATTCATTTTTCGCCCAGCGGTGGAGCGTTGCTGGAAAGTTCAGCGGTTACCAATTCCCAGCGGGCGCGACGCCCGGCCAGGACGGAGATTCACCCCAGCCGATCTAGCGAGACTCGATTCGATCAATCGACGGATGTCCAAGTGGCCAACCCGCTGGTCCAGGCTGCTATTTTTGCCGGCCATGGTCGTTCAAAATGCCAACTCTCTTCGCCCACCGAAGAGGTAATTGAAATGCTGGCTGTAGAACTGACATCCGAAAGATGCCTTGATTAAGTTGCCATCAGGCGAGTCTACAATTGGATTGACGTCGCAGTACCAACACCAGCAAGCCTCCCAGCAGGAACAGCAACAGACTGCCTGGTTCAGGTACCGTATTGGCGCTGCCGATCTGGGCACCGGTGAAATTAATAATCGATGTGGTTAAATCGCCCGTATCCACGTCGCCATCGCCATCGGTGTCCCCTTCGGCCCAGGTTTTACCGGAACCGCTGGCACTGGTAAAATTGATAATCGACTTGGTCAAATCGCCCGTATCCACATCAGGGTCCCCTTTGGCCACATCCGTGTTCCCGCGACGTGCTATCTGCACATCCACAGAGGATTCCGTATAGGTCACGGCCAGTCCCAGCTGACCGCTGATGACCACGTTGTTGACGCTATCAAAGATTCCGCTTACGGCATCAGCCGAGACAACCGTTGGCATGGCATGACCAATAACGGGAACATATTTCGGATCGATCAGCAAATCCAATGTACCTTCCAGGATGGCTGAACCGGTGACTGCCAAACGATCGTAATCGGTGCCAGCGACACCCCCGCCGCTGACCAGTTCAATCTCGAGAGTGCCACTGGTGGTCTGCGTGTAGTTGCCGTCGACGGTTAACGTTCCGGGGCTGTTTCCCGGTGCATTGCGGCCCAGGTTGATCAGGTTGCCAATGATCTGGCCGTTACCACCAACCATGGCATCCGTATCGACAATGACCGTGCTGGCAAGGGATCCGGTGATGGTTAATGTGCCATCGTTGACGTTGGTGCTGCCTGTGTACGTATTGGCTGCCGACAGTACAAGCTCACCGGCTCCCGTTTTGTTGAGCCCAGCTGTGCCGGACAACACACCGGAAAGTTCGGCCCAGTCGGTGGTCGAATGAGGATTGTTGGCAACTTTCACTGTCCGCTGCACGGTACCGAGGCCCAGATCGATCGGGTTGGTAAAATTGACGATAGCGTCTGACGTATTGGAACCAAACAGGAGTGAGTCATTGGTAGAAACGAAACTGCCTGACCCCCACCTTTGAGCAGCACCTGAATTTAAAGTTACGATCAAATTTCCACCCTGTGCGGCGAAACCACCATCGTTGTCATTGACGGCATCTTTCCAGTTGACGTTGCCAACGGCGATGCCAACGTTTCGGTTGAACGTACCATTGCCTTCCCACACGCCACCACGCAATCTGAGGACGCTTGATGTGGGAAGTCCGACACCATCGATGGCCCGCAAAGCGCCGTCTTCGATGGTCGTTGTACCGGCATAGGTGTTGGCTGCTACCAGAACAAGAGTACCATCCCCCTCTTTTTCGATGGCATGTGTACCGCCGGTGGATGAAATAACACCGGTCATCACGGCCAGATCCGTCCCCAGATCACCATTGTCGGTAATCCGTAGTTCTCGTGCACCTGGACCGGCTGGCGGATCGGTGGTGTTTCCTAAATTTAGCGGGTTTTCCCAGGTGACGACGTGTGTGCCATCGCCCGAACCGAACACCAGTTCGGCGTCGTTTTGAATGAAATTTGCTGCTCCCCAAATCAGGGTCTCAGCCGCCCCACCCAAATTAACGGTTAAGTTTTCTCCCTGCGCAGCAAAACCACCCTCGCCGCTATCGATTCCATCATTCCAGTTGACTTGATTGGAGCCGGTGCCGAGCGCACGGTTGAACGTGCCACTTGTTTCTAAAATGCCGCCTCGTAGCCGAACCACGCTGTCTGCCGGAATCCCTACTCCATCGATGGCTCGCAATTTGCCGTTATCCAACGTGGTTGGCCCGCTGTAGGTATTCGCTGCGGTGAGCTCAAGCGTACCCTGCCCAGACTTGTTGATCCCTTGGCTTCCACCGGACTGTGATAGGACTCCGGAGAAGATAACCATGTCGTTGTCAGAATTGGGATTGTTTGCAATGCGAATCTCGCGTGCATTGGAACCGGTCGTTCCCAGGTTGATAGGATTCACGAACGTTACGGCAGCATCCGAGAATTCAGAGTTGAAATGCAGTCGCTGGCCACCGGAAATAAAATTTCCCGCACCCCATGCGACTTGGGTTGCAGCTCCTCCAAGATTGACCGTTAACGGTCCACCCACAGCAGAAAATCCTCCACTGCCGCTGTCGGTGCTGTCGGACCAATTGATGTGTCCGGCTCCCGTTCCTAGTGGTCGATGAATATTGCCACTGGCTTCGAGTCGGCCCTGACGAATACGAAGTGTGGTGTTGGGTGAAACTCCTACACCGTCGTCCGCCCTGACCAGGCCATTATGGATAGTTAAAGACCCGCCGAAAGTGTTGTTGCCAGTTAAAAAGAGAATCCCATCGCCTGATTTGTCAAATCCATTGGCACCCGTCATCTCGCCTGAAAGCGTGATTGATCCGGCCATTCCGTCGTCGAATTCAGGAGTAAAGATCGTACTGCTGCTGTCCAGACGGATGTCGGAGGCGATGCTGCCATAACCACTGATCGAGCCACCGTTTAACCGGATCGTGTCGGTCGAAAGATGACCTCCACGTACATCCAACACGCCTGTCGAATTAATGCGAATCGTACCAGAATTGGTTTCTACAGTTCCTGATCCGACCGTGATCGCCCCGCCCAGGTCAGGCCCTTCCCTGTTGGAAAGGCTCCCGTTGTTGAATACTTTCAACGTTTCTTGTACTGCTGGATTCGTCGAACGGATCAGTACATTTGTCCCGGAATTAACCGTGACCGAACCTGTGCCACCAGCAACACTTGCCCGGCCGCCAACAAAGAGGCCCTTTTGCAGCAGCAGGGTGGTGCCTGTGTCGGACAAACTGAGACTTCCCGAGCTACCGGCGTTTTCGGCCACATTGAGAACGCCAGCACTGAAGGTTCCACTGCCTGACAGTGTCAGCTCGGCCACGTCGCCGTTGGATTGACCAACAACCGATGCCTCATAGTCGGCCGTAGCGCCGGTTGTTAATGTGTGTCCCTGCAGATCGATGTCAACTTTATCATTGCGCACAAGGACACGATTCACGTTTTCATTATCATCGAGATGGACTGTGTAGGGAGACGGGCTATTTTGATCAAAAACGGCTTCCTGGGAAGCCGAAGGGTTTACGCCACTGGACCAGGAAGTTCCGTTGCCAAAAGTTAATCCGGAGGTTGTAGAATTGCGCTGGACAATGTTTGCTGGGCTGAACCAGGTTCGCAGTCCAGTGAGATTTTGATTGTAACCGGTACCCCGGTTCGGTAAGCCAAACGTACTCGTTTCACCATCGTTGTAGTGACGGAGCGTCGTGTTTTGATAGGTTGTGAGACTGTTTGCGGTGCCTTCATATTTACCAATCTCTTCAGCGTTGATACCAGAGCCGGCCCAACCAACGGCTTTTTCACCGAGAGGTCCCTGAACAATGGTTGAACCGGAATCGAGAATTGTCATTTGCCAACTATCGCTGTTGACGACAAAAAGTCCAGCATCGTTGTCGACACGGATGTTCGACGTAACGCCGTCGTTAACGATGCTGCCGCCAAAATCAAAGTGACGAAAGTCTCCCGTTTGTGGAGATCGTTCGCCGGCTTGAACGTTGATGTGGTAGTCGCCCAGATCGGGGTTAAAAGCCGTATCCGTGCTGAAGTCGACAAATTTTTCATGACTCACAGGGTCATAGATGTCATCACGCAGGTTCCCCAACCCGTTAACACCACCCTGTTGTGAGAAGTTGTTGTTTTTTCCAGTATCGTTGTACCACGCCTCTTGCCATTCGGTGACCGTGATCAGCATGCCCTGTCGCAGGTTACTCCAGAGCGGATTCTGGCTGAAGGTGAGCGCACCGGAGCCGTTATTTTCAGCATCCGCACTATAACTCCATGTCAGTTGGTAGCCCCTCAAGTCGAGATTGTCCTGCACAACCAAAAACTCAAGCCAGTCCTGCCCATTTCCTTTGAGCCGACCCCAGCTGTCGTCGGCTTTTACCGATGTGGATCCATCGAGGTAATCGCCGCTCCCGACGGTGTTGAATTCGTTGAGAATGATGTCGTTTTGCGCTGCCGTAGCAGTTGTCAGTGACAACAAAAAGAACGGGAGGAAAGACAGCCGACTTGCAGATGACAATCTCTGTCCGATTTTTCCATTAACTTGATCCAAAAGAATCATTTAAGACGACCTGCCGATAGCGGAATGCTGAATAGGGATGTGTTCCTACCAATCGTCTTTAATTGTAACACGACATGCTGTTGGATGGGGAACACGCCTAAAAATCGAGTGAATCGTTCGTATCGATGATGGTTCCACCCGCTAATCACAAGGCAACCTTCAACAGGCTTAACAAGCGAAGCAGCCAGAGGTTGGTGGAATCTTGTTGGAAACAATGTGGCCCTCGATTTCAGCGCACGAGGAGATCGGTTATGATAAGCAGGCACTTGGACTGAGTCACCTAAATAGGGGGTTTTTCATCTCATGAGTGAAGCGACAAATTACCGATTTTCCTTTGGGCCCTGGAACATCAGTGAAGGAGCCGATCCGTTTGGACCCGATGTTCGTCAGGCGGTGCCGCTGCAAGTGAAATTGGACTTGTACAAGCCGCTTGGATTCGACGGTGTACAGTTTCACGATGACGACGTGGTTGAAGGAATCGACGATTTGAGTCCTCAGCAAGTGTTGGGTCGGGCCAAAGAAGTTGCCCAAATGCTTGAGGATCGAGGGCTTGTTGCTGAATTTGTAGCCCCCCGTTTGTGGTTTGCTGAAGAGACGATTGACGGTGGCTTTACGTCCAACAGTGCCGAACACCGCCAATATGCCATCGACCGCACGAAAAGGACAATTGATATTGCGCGTGAGGTGGGCTCGCGTAATGTTGTCTTTTGGCTGGCTCGTGAAGGGACTTACGCGCGTGAGTCGAAAAACGCTCGCATTGCTTACGAGCGCATCCTGGGAGCGATCAATGAAATGCTTGCATATGATTCAGAGGTGCGGTTATGGATTGAGCCCAAACCCAACGAACCCATGGACCAGGCCTACGTGCCGACGATCGGACATGCGTTGACGTTGGCCTATGCCAGCGATGACCCTGCTCGAGTTTCGGGTCTGATTGAGACGGCCCACGCAGTTTTGGCGGGGTTGGATCCGGCTGATGAAATGGCTTTTGCGCTGGCGCACAATAAATTAGCCAGTGTTCACTTGAATGATCAGAACGGCCTTAAGTACGATCAGGACAAATCATTCGGTTCCGCAAATTTGCGTAGCGCTTTCGACCAGGTGCGTGTTTTAGAAGAGGCTGGCTTTGGCCGTGATGGTGAGTTTGTTGGACTCGATATCAAGACCATGCGAACACAGCAGCCCGCACCGGTAACGGCCCATTTGAGCAACAGTCGCCAGATCTTCCTGCATTTGGTTGACAAGGTACGCAGTTTTGACCGCGATCGCGAACAGCAATATATCGAAGCTCGAGATTACGAAAGTTTGGAACTTTATGTCATTCAGCACTTGCTGGGTGTTGCAGAATAACAAAGCGAATTTTTTAGGGACCTTCAGAGTTTGCCTCATGAGTTGTTTTGGTGGTTCGCCTGATCAATCACTTTTGCAAACAGAATGTCGTTTTTCGGTTGTGAACTTAGAAATTGGATAGATAAGATCATCGTGACAAAATCCCTGGACGAAAAAATTGCTCGTATTCGTGCCAATCCAACCGGTTCGAAGGATTTCATTCTTGCGGATGCCAAAGATGCTGACATGGCCTTTGGATTAACGGCGCCCGGCCCCGTTCGGGCTCACGAACAGTGTGGTTGGTGCGAATCGGTTGGACGTTACAAGACTTTAGAAAGTTATCGCCAACAGATTCGTAGTGTCATTGAACAGGGTCTTGTTGATGTGATGTTGCTCTCAGCGTCCAACGTCGAGCAGCTCGTGATCAAAGAGCAGCGTTTGGCCAGTTCCTCGATAACGCCAGCTGCCCGGGCCAACGATACATCAGACATTTGGGTCGTGCGTGGTGGAAAGTACCCGGCACATCCGTCCCGGCCATTTCGTACGGCGACCATTGACCATATCAAATACGGCCACCTGACCAATGACCATCAGCGGCCGGTGTTGGGAGCGGACCTGGGTTTGTATTCGATAACCTTTACGAACAACATTGACTGGGACTATCGTTCCCTGGAAGATTTTCACGAATTCCGTATCGAGGCGGAAAAGAAGGGCTTCCGTTATTTTTTGGAGGTATTCAATCCGAACGTCCATCCTGAAATGCCGCCCAAGAAAGTGGCCGGATTTTTAAACGACCATATCGTACGAACTTTGGCTGGAGTTACCGAACGGGGGCGTCCCTTGTTTCTGAAGCTTCCCTATCACGGTCCCGAGGCACTGAGTGAATTAGTTTGCCATGATCCGTCGTTGATTGTTGGTGTTATGGGAGGAGGCGCGGGTACAACAATGGACGCTTTCCAGTTGATCTACGATGTCCAACAGCATGGTGGTCGAGCGGCGTTATTCGGTCGCAAAATCAACCTTTCCGAACATCCCTTGTCGTTTCTCCAGATGCTGCATCGGATTGTGAACGATGACCTCAAGCCGGCTGAAGCCGTGAAGGCATACCATGCGGAACTCGAAAAGTTGAAAATCAAGCCTGACCGTACGTTACAGCGCGATCTTCAGCAATCGCAGAATTCGATGCGATACGGCTAAAGAACTTAGAAAGAAGGGGATTCGATGAAGTCTGTGATTGTATCCACGTTGTTGGTCATTACAGTAGGTTTGTTTTCAACGGCCGCCAGGGGTGAACCTTTCCGCAAACAGATTACCAATTCCATGAAGAATCTAAACAAAAAACAGTGGTCGATCTCGTCCAAGAAAGTCACACCCGATTGTAAGATACCCTGGTCGGTGACCAAACAAACCCTTCAAGGGGGAAAACAGCAGGGAGTTGAATTGATCACGATTGACAACGGGAAGCTGCAAATCACGGTTATCCCAACGCGTGGAATGGGTGTTCTGGATGTTCGGATGGGCGACATTCGTCTTGGATGGGACTCACCGGTGAAGGAAGTGGTTCACCCGCAGTACGTGAATCTTGACAGCCGTGGGGGTCTTGGTTGGCTCGACGGTTTTAACGAATGGATGGTTCGTTGTGGGTTGGAGTTTGCCGGTGGCCCGGGTGAAGATAAGTTCATCAACAACGTGGGTGATGAGGCGACGATGAATTTAACCCTGCACGGAAAGATTGCCAACATCCCGGCCTCCCAGGTCGAGGTGGTAGTCGATCGTGAAGCGCCTTATCGAATTCGTGTGCGTGGTATTGTCCACGAACGGTTGTTTTTTGGTCCCAATCTGAAACTGGTGGCTGAAATTTCGACCGAGCCGGGTTCTGATAGCTTGCGTATCGATGACTGGGTTACCAATCAGGGTGCATTGGATCAGGAATTTACAGTCATTTATCACACCAATTATGGTCGACCGATTTTAGAGGAAGGATCTGAGGTGATCACGGCAACCAAGCGCGTGATACCTATGAATGATCACGCGGCAAAAGATGTCCTGTCCTACGCTCGATATTCAGGACCGACCGACGGATACATTGAGCAGGTATATCTGTTGGAACCCTTGGCAGACGATTCGGGTAAAGCGCACGTGCTTCTTAAGAACGGGAAGGCCGATCAAGCAACTTCGATCAGTTGGAATGTGTCCGAGCTGCCGTACCTGACGATCTGGAAGAATACGGCAGCCAAGGAGACAGGTTATGTCACGGGATTGGAACCGGGCACGACGTATCCATACAATCGTAGAATTGAGCGTGAGGCTGGTCGGCTTCCCAAGCTGTCGCCTGGTGAGACGCGACGGTTTACGTTAGATTTTGGAATTCACGTGGGCGCGAAGTCGGTTGCCCGTCATGTGAATCGCATTCAGGCGATTCAGCAACAGGCGCCTCAAATTGACAAGACTCCAGCCAGAACCGATTGATGCCGATTTTCCTGTCAGCCGCCAGGCTTGAGTGACAAAGATGTTGAGTGCGACCTCATCTGTGCTATACTGATTTTTAGCTGATCTACTGGGGGTAGTTTCTATCTGGCCGCCGGGTTGTGTTTCATTGGATCGCGCGTTTGGTGAACCGGCCGGGAATTTAAGTAATCATGGTTTGCCCTTGGAATGAAAACGTATTTGAGTCCTGGGCTGACAGGTACACTGGGAAAAAATTGCAAAAGTAATGATGAGACGGCGCCGCGTTTTCGATTGGTTATATTCTTTGGTCGGAGTGATGTTTTTTGTTTTAGCAATCGTCGGTAGCATAGATGCAGCTGAACAAGAAGCCGTCGAGTCGACCGGACATTGGGCGTACCAGCCATTGTCGTTAGCGGAGCCTCCTGATGTTGTCGACAAGACCTGGGTGATCAACCCGATTGATCGTTTCGTTCTTTCACAGCTGGAAGCATCCGGCATTGCCCCTTCCCCACAGGCAGATCGGTATTCACTGATCAAACGGCTCTATTACGATCTGCATGGTGTAACGCCAACAGTGGAAGAAGTAGATGCATTTCTGAACGATTCGTCCGCGGGTGCCTACGAGGCAGTCGTGGATCGCTTGCTGGCATCTACTCGATTTGCTGAACGCTGGGCGCGACACTGGCTAGACATGGCTCGCTATGCCGATACTGATGGCTATGAAAAGGATAACAACCGTCCGGATGCTTATCTTTATCGAGACTGGGTGATTAACTCGATTCACAGCGATATGCCGTTTGATCAGTTCACAATCGAGCAATTAGCTGGCGATATGCTTGACAGTCCCAGTTCCCCGCAGCGCTTGGCGACCGCCTTCAATCGGCAAACACTTACCAATACTGAGGGTGGTGTCGACAGGGAACAGTGGCGCGTTGCTGCAGTGATGGATCGAACCGAAACGCTGGGTACCGTTTGGTTGGGTTTGACCGTTGGATGTGCACGATGCCATGACCATAAATACGACGAGTTGACTCAGGCTGAATACTATCAACTTTTCGCCTATTTTAATAACGGCGACGAAACGATAGCAAAGCTTTTTAAATCGGAGCAGGATCGGCAGAAATATGAGCAAGCCAAAATTGCGCATCAACAGGAAGTTGCGAAACAGCAGGCGCAAATTGAGGTGGCCAAATCGGAAGTTTTAAAAGTGATCTCCGATCGGGAGGCCGCTATTTTACATCAATTGGCCGACGAACAACTGCAGGTGGTCCGGTGGCATGAAGTTGATGGTATCTCGGCGACAACCAGCGGTGGCACATCCCTGTCCTCTCTGGAGGATGGTTCCTGGTTGGCAACGCTCCAAAAAGCCCAGCAAGAGTCCTACGCCGTTGTATCCAAGGTCCCTGTAGAACAAATTACCGGATTGGCAATCGAAGTCCTGCCGCATCCTTCCTTGCCCAAACAGGGTCCTGGATTAGCAGGAAACGGTAACTTTGTGCTCAGCGAACTCTCCGCATATGTGGGTGATGTAGAGAGTGGCAGCAAAATGAAGCTGGTTGACCCCACCGCAGATTTTAGCCAAGAGAAGTGGGATATCAGCCAGGCACTGGATGGAGATACAAAAACTGGCTGGGCAATTATTCCGGAGACTGGCAAGGCTCATCGGGCGGAATTTCTGACCCCCGGGCAAACACCTCTAGGTGAAACACGACAACTCACGCTGGTTTTGGACCAGCATCACGACGATGGTGGCCATCGGATTGGATGTTTCCGTGTTTTGGTGCGAACCGGTTTATCGTTGGATCAAATTTTGCCACAGCCATTGCGAGAAATCATCATCTTGGATCCCAGGCAACGCAGTGAGGAGCAGCAAAGCCGCTTGGTTGAACATTTGGTGAGTACATCGCCGGAAGTCGTAGCGGAGGGAAACAAGCTCAACGAACTCACCCGCAATACGCCCCAGCCGGCTTATATGGATGTGCGTGTGATCAGTCATCGTGGTGAAGAACCGCGCCAAACTCACATTTTGCATCGGGGCGAATTTAAACAGCCTCGTGATGAAGTTGCACCAGGGATACCGGCAAAATTACCCGCGATTGAGTCGAGAAATGGTCACCAGCAAACCGATCGGCTTGACATGGCGCGCTGGCTGGTGGATGGTGAAAATCCATTGGTTCCGCGGGTTGCGGTAAATCATCTCTGGGATCATTTGTTCGGCCATGGTTTAGTACGGACCATCAACGATTTTGGCGTGCGTGGCCAGCAACCCACCCATCCAAAGTTATTGGACTGGCTCGCTAAAGAATTGATTCACGTTGATTGGTCACGAAAATCCCTGATCAAAACGATCGTGATGTCAGCAACCTACCAACAAGCGTCCCGTCATCGAGTGGAGATGGTGGAACTGGATCCCGATAATCATTTGCTCCATCGCCAGAATCGTTTTCGCGTCGAGGCGGAGATCGTGCGGGATCTATTTCTTTCGGCCGCAGATCTTTTATCCGATCGAATTGGCGGGCCAAGTGTTTTTCCGCCAATTCCTCCCGGAGCTACGGACGTCACTTACAATAGTAGCTTTGCCTGGAAAGTGAGCGAGGGGGAGGATCGTTATCGGCGCGGTATGTACACGTTTTTCAAGAGAACGGCTCCCCATCCCAATTTGATGACGTTGGATTGTCCTGATTCGAATGTAACGTGCGTCAAACGTGAACGATCCAATACACCACTGGCAGCCTTGATCACGTTGAACAACGCCGTTTTTCATGAAGCAGCTCAGGCGTTGGCCCGCCAGGGTCTATCAGTTGATTTTAAGACGGATGAAGATCGAATCAATTTTATATTTCGATCATGTGTTGCCAGGCCAACGGCTGAACATGAAAAGGAAACGCTGGTTCGGTTATTGGTGACCAATCGAAAATGGTATCAACAACATGCTGATGAGGCGGGCCGCTTGATCGGAGAAAATACCATTGCCGATGTTCCCATTTCTGAACTGGCTGCCTGGGTGGCCACCTCGCGAATTGTTTTGAATATGGACGAGTTCATCACTCGGGAGTAAATCATGTCTTCCTTTGAGCAATACAGACAACGTACTCGTCGCGAGTTCTTGAACACCACTGCCAGTGGTCTGGGTGCGATGGCCTTGGGGTCAATGTTGACAGAGGATGGTTTACTGACGCAGGCTACCGCCGCTGAAGGCCTGTCGTCCCAGCCACAGTTGGAACCCACTTTTGCGCCTCACGCTGCACATTTTCCTGCCAAAGCCAAGTCATGTATCTTTATTTTTATGGCGGGCGCTCCGTCACAGCTTGATTTATTCAATTCCAAACCGAAGTTGAATGAGTTACATGCCAAACCACTTCCCAAGTCAATATGGGAATCAGCTCGCTTTGCATTTATCAAGCCTGATACGGCTGTGTTAAAGGGGAGTCCACGAACGTTTACCAAGTATGGTGAGTGTGGTATGGAATTCAGCGACCTGTTACCTCATTTGGGTGGCTGTGCTGATGATCTTCTTATGGTCCGCAGTATGTACAGTGAAGAGTTCAATCACCATCCTGGTCAGCTCATGATGCAATCCGGTGTATCACGTTTTGGGATGCCCGTGATGGGATCGTGGTTGAATTATGGATTAGGCAGTCAGTCCCAGGACTTGCCAGGCTACATTGTGATGACTGCCGGACGTGGTTCCAGTGGTGGAGCATCACTTTACCAAAGCGGTTTTCTGCCTTCGTCGTATTCCGGGGTGCTGTTCCGCAATACGGGCGAGGCGGTGCTGAATCTGGAGAATCCGGATGGTTTACCCCCCGAGTTGCAGCGTGCTGGTTTAAATGCTCTGCAGTCAATCAATCAGAGGCGTTATCAGGAGGTTCATGATCCCGAGATTGCCAGTCGAATCATGAATTACGAATTGGCCAGTCGGATGCAGACGGCAGCTCCGGAGCTGACCGATTTATCATCCGAAACCCAGGCCACACTGGACATGTACGGTGTGGGACGATCCGATCTGGCAGGAGAGAATTATCGCGGTACCTTGCCGCATCTTAATACATTTGATGCTTTTGGCCGGAATTGTCTGTTGGCTCGCCGAATGGTTGAACGTGGCGTTCGCTTCGTCAACATCATTCATGCATCATGGGATCAACACAGCGAATTGGACAGGAATCTTAAATACAATGCTACGGCGGTCGATCAGCCGATTGCCGCATTGATCAAAGATCTCAAGCAGCGCGGCATGTTAAACGAAACAATGGTTGTTTGGGGAACTGAGTTCGGGAGGACACCTTTGGGTGAAAACCGGCAAGGGCGCGCCAACAATACGGGCCGTGACCATCATCCAATTAGCTTCACAATGTTGCTTGCCGGCGGTGGTCTTCGTGGTGGTCAGATTCACGGTGAGACCGATGAAATTGGCTGGAACATAACGAAGGATCCGGTTCACATCAATGACTTGCATGCTACCATGCTCCATCAGTTTGGCCTGGATCACTTGCGACTGACGCACCGTTTTCAGGGCCGTGATTTTCGTCTGACCGATGTGGGTGGAAAGGTGATCGACAGCTGGCTAACGTAATCGCACACATCGAAGGTACCGTTGATGTCCAAGTGAATGGATATGCGGGCATTGACTTTAACTCTCCGTATCTAACCGTGGAGGAAGTTCATCGTGCTTGTGAGGCCCTCCAACGCGATGGTGCAGAAGCTGTCTTGGCGACGGTGATCACGGACCATCAGGATGCGATGGTGACTCGTTTGAAAACGATTGCTACGGCGCACCGGGTGGATTCACTAGTGAGGGAAATCATTCATGGGATCCACATCGAGGGCCCGTTCATTAATGAAACTCCTGGTTTTGTTGGTGCGCACCCCATTGCAGCTGTTCGGCCGGCTGAGATCGGTATCATGCAGTCTCTGCTTGACGCCGCGGCTGGTCTGACGCGTATCGTGACCCTTGCGCCGGAACGTGATCCTGCAGCAGCAGTGACGCGTTTTTTAAGTGATCAGCAGATTGTTGTCAGTGCGGGACACTGTGATGCCAGCCTGGATCAGCTTCGCCGCGCGATGGACTCAGGACTTTCAATGTTCACTCATCTGGGTAACGGGTGTCCTGAGACGATGCATCGTCACGACAACATTGTTCAGCGCGTGTTGTCATTGTCGAAACAATTGACGATTTCGTTCATTGGTGATGGAGTCCACGTACCGTATTTCGCACTACGAAATTACCTTGATCGAACCGGCTTGGACCGAGTGATCATTGTTACCGACGCGATTTTGGCAGCGGGACTTGGTGCTGGTGAGTATCAGATGGCTGGTCGAACGATTTTGGTAGATGAAGCCGGCGTGACGCGTTATCCGGGTAACAACACACACTTTGTCGGTTCGGCAGCGACCATGCCAATGATCGCCCGCCAACTGGAACAAGACTTGGGATTGAACGAGCAAGAAATCCGCCAACTGATCTGTGACAATCCACGTCGATTACTTAACCAGTTTCGGTGACTTATCGAATCAGTCGCGCTCCTGAATGTAATCCCCGTACAATTTGGAGATATTTGCTTCGCGTGCATCGCCTTGGTGAAAAACGAAGCGATACTGAAATGTAACGCTTTCGTCTGGCGATAACACAAAATCTCCAGTTCCGTCCGGTTTATTTTCAAAATCATGTATTCCAAACGGATTAGCAGCAACCAGTCCATAAGAGCGGGCATGCCACCAGGTTGGATAACGAAGATTCTTTGGATGATCAAAGATTGCAAAGCCTATCTGGTGACCGTTAACTTTCCCCCAGTAGTCGACCCATGCGGCTCGCTTGCCCCAGATTTCAGGACCGCGTATTCCTTCGCTGTTGATGGCTTGGCCATTGGCTGAAGTAACTCCCCGATCGGGAGCATTGTTGAGCCGCAGATTAGGATGCGAGCGGATTCCTGCCATGCCTTCCTTGGTATCACCAAACAGAACTTTTCCATGTGAAGCGATGACGGTCATTTTCCAATCGATCAGTCGTCCTCCGGGAAATGCTGCGAACGTAAGATGTTGCCTGTCCGTGCACACGATCTGATCGTTTGTGTCTACCCATCGGTTAGCCGTTTCAATGGTACCTTGTTCGCCGTTGCTGGTTGCAACGATGCGATCGTTGAGTATCTGCCCTCTTTCGGACCAGAAATCAACGCCGTTAACCGAACCATGTGCGAACCACAGGGACCGGTGGTGAGGATGATCTTCGGCCTCTCCTTGAATACCTGTTTTCATCGGGTAGTTGCGTGTCATTTCCACACCGTGTGGTCCTACGATTGGATAAAGAACCGGTTTCCGGTATCCTTTCACGTAATATTCTGTAAAGAGTGTTCCGCTGATTTCCACCCGCAAACGGTTTTCGATTTGCCGGATGGTCACTTCGGCGAGCGCTTCTGACAGTAGGCTGTCCAGGGAGATAACCAAAGTAGCAGCGACAAGAAAAAACTGAAATGGGCGACGAGCTGGAAGACCTGCTGTCAGTGAGTTGACACGTAACATAGTGGGATGTTCTCCATGAAAATCTGAATCGAATGGACGGAACAACGCCACCTATTGTAAAAACGATCCAGGGATTTGACCAGTTGGTCAAATGAAATTTATGTGGATGTTGTATCTCGTTGTTGTCTTGGCAGGGCTGGGACTGGTTGCTGCTGTTGTTGCCTGGTGTTTTGTAGTTTCCATGCCGGGCCGAAAATTTCAGGGTCCTGTCCAACCTTTAACCAAGTCGGAGCATTTCCTGCGAGAGGTGTTGCGTGTCGATTTGCATGTGCTGGCAACGCAAATTGGCGAACGGAACATTTCCCATTGTTATCAACAGTTGGTTCGATCGGCTGAGTGGATTGAAAGCGAGTTACGCTTGGCGGGATATGAAATTCGCCGGCAGAAATTTGTGGTTGATGGAAAAGATGTGTGGAATATTGAGGCGGAAAGCACGGGTCGAATGGACACCGACAAAGTCATTGTTATTGGCTCGCATTATGACACCGTGCCAGGAAGTCCAGGAGCTAACGATAATGGGTCGGCCGTGGTGATGAATCTGGCCTTGGCTCGTTGGTTTGCCAACCAACAAACGTCCCACACATTGAAGTTTGTATTTCTGGTAAACGAAGAGTCGCCCTACTTCATGACCCAAGATATGGGCGCTTACCGCTATGCCATGGAGTGTCGTGCTAACGATGTCAACGTGATTGGAATGATTTCGCTGGAAACACTTGGCTATTACAGTTCAAAACCACAGAGCCAACGGTATCCCCATCCAATTTTGAACTGGATTTATCCAACGACTGGAAATTTTGTCGCGCTGGTCGGTAATCTTAAATCAAGACATTGGCTCAGGCAGATGGTTGGTGCATTTCGACAATCCCCGATTTCCTCTGAAGGGATGGCGGCCCCTGAATTACTCCGGGATATTTTTCGCTCCGATCACAGCGCATTCTGGCACTTTGGTTATCCAGGCATCATGGCTACCGATACGGCCAACTTCCGTTATCCCCATTACCACACCGCTGAGGATACACCGGACAAGATCGATTACGAATCACTCACTCGCGCCACCGTTGCGATGCGGCAAGCTCTGTTGGCGATTGCCGAATGATTGAGGATGCGGCTGGGAAAACGTGAGATCTCTTCGAATAACGACCCTCAGGTTTTGCTGCGCCTGTCGTCATTTCTAATCGTGCTCAATTCACAGCAGGAATTTCCTGTTAGGAAATAAGACCAAACACCCAGCAGAGGTATCCCACCGGCGCCGTAAAAAGTAGTGAGTCCAGTACGTCCAGGATGCCGCCCATGCCTGGAAGCAAGTTTCCGGAATCCTTGCAGTCAAACTCGCGTTTGATTAAGGATTCGGTCAAATCACCAGCCAAACCAGCGATGGCAATGAGCAAGCCGAAAACCAACCAGTTCCAGGGGATCGAAACATTTACCCCCGCCACGCCGATTATTGGACCCAGCCAGGACTTCACCATCCAGGCTCCCAGACAAGCCAGCAAAAATCCACCCAAGGCACCTTCGATGGTTTTGCCAGGACTTAATCGGGGAGCCAGTTTCCGCCGACCCAGTTTTCGACCAACCAAGTAGGCTCCGGTATCACTTGCTTTTGTGCAAATGATCACTGACAACAGGGCCAGCATGCCGATCTCGTTGTTTTGAAAGGTGCGCAAGGTAATGAGAAAACTTGTGAGCACGCCTATGTATGAAACGATCAGCAGTGTTATCGCGATACGTACTAATCGGGCGGATAGCAGGAATTCTCCGTTTTTGTAGTCATCAGGCGACCCATCATACTGGAACGCTTCCAGCGTCAGTAAAATGACGATGACGACCGCAAAAGCCAATAACGTCCAAAAGGGTGATGGTTGTCCCGGATCACAGGGACACCAAATAGGCACTGCTGCAGCAACCTGCACTGCGAGAACACCAGCGATTACTAACAGCTGTGATAGAGCAAAGCCCTTACGTTCCAACATTCGCAACAGCTCGATCGTGCCCAGCAACGACAAGAGAATGACCAGCGGGAGTAACCAAATTCCTGGTCGACCTCCATGCCATTTAAGATCAAGCCAAGCCACCCCGACCAGAACAGAGATCAGTCCGGTCGCGGAAATCAATCGGAGAAGCAACACGGTGTGATGAACCTTTTATTGTGAGAGGCCGCCGAATCGACGCTCGCGTGCTGTGTAGGCCCGGATAGCGTCATTTAAATCGGATACTTGAAATTCAGGCCAACATTGTTGTGTCACCCAGAGTTCGGCATAACTGATTTGCCAAAGTAAAAAGTTACTCAATCGCATTTCTCCAGCTGTTCGAATCAACAGATCAGGATCCGGCATTCCCCGCGTGTACAAGTAGTCGGAAATGTTGTCCTCGCTGATTTCCTCGGGATCAAGCCGGCCACTGTGAACTTCG
>Ga0310342_100000080_pt1 | contig 44242 bp, 41 predicted proteins | sample S15DNA20500_MG_FD_206155 | JGI IMG/M metagenome (GOLD analysis project Ga0310342, IMG submission 206155) | Marine microbial communities from station ALOHA, North Pacific Subtropical Gyre - S1503-DNA-20-500_MG | ecosystem: Environmental > Aquatic > Marine > Oceanic | place: Pacific Ocean: North... | reverse complement strand
TTTGAAGCAGGGCGCCACCAAGACGCGGACAGGAGAGTGTTGCTGACATGGCAGAAACGACCGTAAAGAAACTGGCCGACGTGGTTGGCATCCCGGTGGACACACTGCTCACGCAGATGAAGGAAGCCGGATTGCCACACACGGACGCCGGTGAAGGCGTCTCGGACGAACAAAAGCAGCAGCTGCTCGCGCACCTGCGCAAGTCCCATGGTGCCGAGGACGCGGAGCCGAAGAAGATTACCCTGAAGCGGCGTTCCACCAGCACCATCAAAACCACCGGCGCGGCGGGTAAAGCGAAAACCGTGAACGTGGAAGTGCGCAAGAAGCGCACCTATGTGAAACGCGCCGCGGTGGAAGAAGAGGAACGCCTGGAAGCGGAGCGCCTGGCCGCCGAAGAGCAGGCACGCATCGAAGCCGAGGAAGCCAAGCGCCAGGCCGAGGAAGAAGAAGCCCGACGCAAGGCGGAAGAGGAAGAGGCCCTGCGCCGCGAGCAGGAGGCCAAGGCGCGCGCCGATCAGGAGCGCCAGGCCGGCGAAGAGAAAGCCAGCCAGGAAAAAGCCAAGCGCGCTTCCGTACCCAAGGCGTCCACCAAGAAAGTGGCGAAGGAAGAAACCCCCGAGCAGCGTGCCCAGCGCGAAGAGGAAGAACGCAAGCAGCGTGAAGCCGAAGAGGCACGTCGCAAGCAGGAGGCCGAAACCCGCAAGAAAGCCGAGGAAGAGGCCGCTCGCCGCACCGCCGAGGAAGCCAAGCGTATCGCCGAGGAGCTGGAGAAGCGCGGCGGTGAGGCCGAGCCCGAGAAAACAGAAGAGGAGGACGACAAAGGGTCCTCCATCGTCCGTGATGCCGTTGAAGCCGGTTATCGCACCGAGGAGCGTCAGTCCCGTCGTCGCCGTCGCAAGAAGGGTGCGGTCGGCGTGGCCCATGGCCAGATGCGCAGCTCCATGAACAAACAGCACGGGTTCAAGAGCCCCACGGAGAAAATGGTATACGACGTAGAGATTCCCGAAACCATCACCGTGGCTGAGCTGGCCCAGCGGATGAACGTCAAGGCCAAGGAACTCATCAAGGCAATGATGAAGATGGGTGAAATGGCCACCGTCAATCAGTACATCGACCAGGAAACGGCGGTACTGCTCACCGAGGAAATGGGCCACACGCCCAAGCTGGTGAAAGGCGAGGAAGAGGCGCTGGAAGACGATCTGGCGGATCTGGTGGATTACACCGGTATCGAGGAAGGGCCGCGTGCGCCGGTCGTGACCATCATGGGCCACGTCGACCACGGCAAAACGTCCCTGCTGGATTATATCCGCAAGGCCAAGGTGGCGGCCGGTGAAGCCGGCGGCATTACCCAGCACATCGGCGCGTACCATGTGCAGCATGAGAAAGGCATGATCACCTTCCTGGATACCCCGGGCCACGCGGCGTTCACCGCCATGCGGGCACGCGGTGCCCAGGCGACCGACATCGCGATCATCGTGGTGGCCGCCGATGACGGCGTGATGCCGCAGACCGAGGAAGCGATCAATCACGCCAAGGCGGCGGGTATCCCGTTGATCATCGCGGTCAACAAGATCGACAAGGAAAACGCCGACCTGGACCGGGTGAAAACCGAGCTGGCCGGTAAGGATGTGATTCCGGAAGAGTGGGGCGGCGAGTACCAGTTCGTGAATGTCTCCGCGCATTCCGGTCAGGGTATCGACGAGCTGTTGGACGCGGTGTTGCTGCAGTCCGAGTTGCTGGAGCTGAGCGCCCCGGCCACCGGCCCCGCCGGCGGTGTGGTGATCGAATCCCGCATCGAGAAGGGTCGCGGTACCGTGGCCTCGGTGCTGGTGCAGTCCGGTGAGCTGCGGGTCGGCGACATGCTGCTGGCCGGCGCCCACTACGGCCGTGTCCGTGCCCTGGTCGACGAGACCGGGCAGCAGGTCAAGAAAGCTGGTCCGTCGATTCCGGTGGAAGTGCTGGGCCTGGACGGCGCGCCGGAAGCCGGCGAGCAGATTCAGGTGGTGCCCGACGAGAAAAAGGCCCGCGAAGTGGCGGAATTCCGCCAGGACCGAGACCGCGACCTTAAGCTCAAGCGTCAGCAGGCCTCCAAGCTGGAGAACCTGTTCGAGAACATGGGCAGCAAGGAAGCCAGCCAGGTCAACATCGTACTCAAAACCGACGTGCGCGGTTCCCTGGAAGCATTGGTTGGTGCCTTGCACGACCTGTCCACCGACGAAGTGAAGGTAAGCCTGGTGTCCTCCGGCGTCGGCGCGATCAATGAATCCGACGTCAATCTGGCGATCACCAGCGAGGCGGTGCTGCTGGGCTTCAACGTGCGCGCCGATTCCAAGGCCAAGCGTCTGTGCGAGCAGGAAGGCATCGATCTGCGTTACTACAGCGTCATCTATGAGCTGATCGATGACGTCAAGCAGGCCATGAGTGGTTTGCTGGCCCCGGAGAAGCGCGAGGAGATCCTCGGCGTGGCGGAAGTCCGCGATGTGTTCCGTTCCTCCAAATTCGGCGCCGTTGCCGGCTGTATGGTGGTGGAAGGCACCCTGTACCGGAACCGCCCGATCCGCGTACTGCGCGACGACGTGGTGGTGTTCGAGGGCGAGCTGGAATCCCTGCGCCGCTTCAAGGACGACGTTCAGGAAGTGCGCAGCGGTGTCGAGTGTGGTATCGCGGTGAAGAGCTACAACGACGTTAAGTCCGGCGACAAGATCGAAGTGTTCGAAGTGAAGGAGGTGGCGCGCTCTCTCTGAGCGTGCCGTCGTTATGAGCCGTCACCGTCGCCCCAGTGGTTTTCAGCGTACCGACCGTATTGCTGATCAGATTCAGCGTGAGCTGTCGCGGTTGCTGCAGTTTCAGCTGAAGGATCCACGCGTGGGGCTGGTGACGGTCCAGGACGTGACCGTGTCCCGGGATCTGTCCTATTCCGACGTCTACTTCACCTTGCTGGGTGAGGGGGCCGAAGCCGGCTACGAGGCCGAAAAAGTGCTCACCGGCGCCGCCGGCTTTCTGCGCAGTTCGCTGGCGCAGACGCTCAACACCCGGACCACGCCGAAGCTGCGCTTTCACTACGACGAAACACCGGAGCGCGCCTCGGAGCTGTCGCAGTTGATCGACGAGGCGCGCGCCGAGGATCGGGAATTGCGACCCGATCAGGACGACGACACCAAGAACGATTGATCACGGAGCGAAGAACAGTGGGAAAACGGCGCCGTGGAGGTCGTGATCTGAATGGTATTCTGTTGCTGGACAAGTCCCAGGGTGTGACCAGCAACGGGGCCCTGCAAATGGCCAAGAAAATGTTCGCCGCGGCCAAGGCCGGGCACACCGGCAGCCTGGATCCGCTGGCCACCGGCATGCTGCCGATCTGTTTCGGCGAGGCCACCAAGTTCAGCCAGTTTCTGCTGGACGCGGACAAGCGCTACCGGGTCACCGCCCAACTGGGCGTGGCCACGGAAACCGGTGACGCGGACGGCGAAGTGCGTGAAACCCGCCCGGTGGACGTCACCGAGCGTCAGGTGGCCGAGGCGCTGGAGCGGTTTCTCGGCGACATTGAGCAGATTCCCAGCATGTATTCGGCGATCAAGCACCAGGGCACGCCGCTTTACAAGCTGGCCCGGGAAGGCATCACCGTGGAGCGCCAGCCGCGCCCGGTGACCATCCACGAAATCACCGGTGTGCGCCTGCAAGACGGCCACCGGGTGGATTTCGAGGTGGCCTGCTCGAAAGGCACTTACGTGCGCTCGCTGGTGGAGGACCTTGGCGAGGCCCTCGGCTGCGGCGGGCACGTGGCGGCACTGCGCCGGCTGTCCGCCGGGCCCTATCCGGCCGAGCGCATGCTGACCCTGGAGCAACTGGGCGAGATCAAGGCGGAGGGCGGTTTCGAAGCTCTCGACGAATTGCTCTTGCCTTTGTCGACCAGCGTGGCAGACTGGCCGCGCGTCCAGCTGGCCGAGAGCGCCGCGCACTATCTGCGCCAGGGCCAGCCGGTGATGACCAGCGACCGTCCCCTGGACGGCTGGGTGAGTATTTACGAAGCTTCCACCGGGGCCTTCATGGGCGTCGGTGAAGTGCTGGAAGACGGGCGCATCGCGCCGCGTCGTCTGGTATCCGGCTGACCGACGGTCGGCCTTCAACGTGGGCGGCGGCTGTAAATATGCGCGGCCGACCGCGACTTAACCGCATATTGGAGCGAAAAAATGGCTTTGACCACCGAGCAAAAAGCACAAATCCTGAAGGACTTTGCCCAGAAGGAAGGTGATACCGGTTCCCCGGAAGTGCAGGTCGCCCTGCTTTCCGAGAACATCAACCAGCTTCAGGGTCACTTCAAGGATCACCACAAGGATCACCACAGCCGTCGCGGCCTGATCCGCATGGTTAACCAGCGCCGTAAGCTGCTGGACTACCTGGCCGGCAAAAACCGTGACCGCTATTTGAAGTTGATCGAACGTCTGGGCCTGCGCCGCTAAGCGGGCCCCGGTGTGACCGGTGATTGAAACGGAAGCTCGGCCCGGTGCCGGGCTTCTGTTGTTTTGGGGGCAGGGTTATGATGCCCCGGCACGCGATGATAAAGCGAAGAGATGAGACGAGAGACGAGAAGCGATATGTTCAATACAGTGCGTAAAGAGATTCAATACGGCGGTGACACCGTTATTCTGGAAACCGGGCAGATCGCCCGCCAGGCCACCGCCGCCGTCATGGTCACCATCGGTGACACCCAAGTGCTGGTCACCGTGGTCGGCAAAAAAGAAGCCGATCCCAACAAGCCGTTCTTCCCGCTGACCGTGAACTACCAGGAAAAGACCTACGCCACCGGCCGTATTCCCGGCGGCTTCTTCAAGCGTGAAGGCCGCCCCAGCGAGAAAGAGACGCTCACCTGCCGCCTGATCGACCGGCCGATTCGCCCGCTGTTTCCCAAGGGCTTCATGAACGAAGTCCAGATCGTCGCCACGGTGATGTCCTCGGACAAGAACCAGGACCCGGATATCGCCGCCATGATCGGCACCTCCGCCGCCCTGGCGATTTCAGGCATTCCGTTCAGCGGCCCGATCGGTGCCGCCCGCGTCGGCTTCAAGGACGGCCTGTACCTGCTCAACCCGACCTATTCCGAACTGGAAGAATCCGCCCTCAACCTGGTGGTCGCGGGTACCGAAGCCGCCGTTCTGATGGTGGAATCCGAAGCTCAGGAGCTCAGCGAAGACCAGATGCTGGGCGCGGTGCTGTTCGGTCACCAGGAAATGCAGGGGCTGATTAAGGCGATCAACGAATTCGCCTCCGAAGTCGGTACCCCCGCCTGGGAGTGGCAGCCGGCGGAAGAAAACAGCGAGCTGAAGAACGCCATCAAGGGTAAGTACGAAGCGCCGCTGGCGGACGCTTACACCATCACCGACAAAATGGCTCGCCAACAGAAAGTCGGCGAGCTCCGTGACGCCTGCGTGGCCGAGTTCGCCACCGAAGAAGAGGGCGCCCCGGAAGCCGGCGAAGTGAAGGATCTGTTCGGCAAGGTGGAAAAGAACGTGGTGCGCGAGGCGGTGGTCTCCGGCAAGCCGCGTATCGACGGCCGCGCCCTGAACGCGGTGCGCCCGATCGACTGCAAGGTCGGCATGCTCAAGAAAACCCATGGTTCCGCGCTGTTCACCCGCGGCGAAACCCAGGCGATCGTCACCGCCACCCTGGGCGGCATGCGCGACGCCCAGTTCATCGACGCCCTGGAAGGCTCCCGCCAGGACCACTTCATGCTGCAGTACAACTTCCCCCCGTACTGCGTTGGCGAAACCGGCATGATCGGCAGCCCCAAGCGCCGCGAAATCGGCCACGGCCGTCTTGCCCGCCGTGGCGTGGAAGCGGTGGTGCCCGACGAGAAGCAGTTCCCGTACTCGATCCGCGTGGTCTCGGAGATCACCGAGTCCAACGGTTCCTCCTCCATGGCCTCGGTGTGCGGCACCTCCATGGCGCTGATGGACGCGGGCGTGCCGCTGACCGCGCCGGTGGCCGGCATCGCCATGGGCCTGGTCAAGGAAGAAGACGGCCGCTTCGCGGTGCTGTCCGACATCCTTGGTGACGAAGACCATCTCGGCGACATGGATTTCAAGGTGGCCGGGACCGCCCGTGGCGTGACCGCCCTGCAGATGGATATCAAGATCGAGGGCATCACCGAGGAAATCATGGAGAAAGCCCTGGAGCAGGCCCAGGAAGGCCGGCTGCACATTCTCGGCGAAATGGCCAAGGCGATTTCCGAGTCCCGCTCCCAGGTGTCCGACAACGCGCCGACCCTGCTGACCCTCAAGATCAACCCGGAGAAGATTCGCGACGTGATCGGTAAGGGTGGCGCCACCATCCGCGCGCTCACCGACGAAACCGGGTGCACCATCGACCTGGAAGACGACGGCAGCGTGAAGATCTACGGCGAAACCCGCGAGGCGGCTCTGGAAGCCAAACGCCGCGTGGAAGAGCTCACCGCCGAAGCGGAGATCGACAAGATCTACGAAGGTAAGGTGATGCGCGTGGTGGATTTCGGTGCCTTCGTACAGATCATGCCGGGCACCGAAGGCCTGCTGCACATCTCCCAGATCGCCGAAGAGCGGGTGGAGAAGGTGTCGGATTACGTCAACGAGGGCGATATCATCAAGGTGAAAGTCCTCGACGTGGACCAGCGCGGCCGCATCAAGCTGTCCATGAAGGAAGCCAAGGAAAGCTGATCTTTCCCGGCTTCTTCAACAATAAAAAAACCCGCTTCGGCGGGTTTTTTTATGTCTCGCCATAAAAGACAACCGTATTGCCATAGTTGGCTCATTATCGTAAGCTTGCTTATGATAAGTGCGCTTACTAATGCAGCGACTAGTGCGTAGAGACTCAGTCGGGAGACCTCGCGATGACCAAAGACACCACCGTTGGGCTTAGCGTCCACGACGTGGCGCGCATGATTCGCCGCGATTTCGACCGGCGTGCGCGGGCGGAGGGGCTCACCCGCGCCCGCTGGCAGGTGCTCTGGCATCTGGCCCGCCATGAAGGCGTGCACCAGGCGGCGCTGGCCGAAATTCTCGACGTGGCGCCGATTTCACTGACGCGGCAACTGGAGCGGCTGGAACAGGAAGGGCTGGTGGAGCGCCGCGCCGACTCCGCCGACCGCCGGCGCCGCCGGTTGTACCTTACCGACGCCGCGACGCCGGCGTTGCGGCGGCTGCGTGAACTGGCGGCGATGACCCGGGAGCGCGCCTTTGCCGGCTTGAGCAGTGAGCAAATTGACGGCTTCAGGGAGGTGCTGGAAGCGATGCGCACCAACCTTTGTGATCGGCCGGACCAGGGGGACGGACAGTGACGACGACGCAACGCAATCGGCGCCTGGGAATAGGCTTGGGCCTGGTGATCGCCTTGGCGGCGGTGCTGTGGCTGTTATTCGGCGGCCAGCGATACGTCAGCACCGAGAACGCCTACATCAAAATCGACATGATCTCGTTGACCGCGGATGTCAGCGGTCCGCTTGTGGCGGTGAACGTGGAGCGCAATCAGCCGGTGCGGCGTGGCCAGGTGCTGGCCGAGGTGGATCCACGGCCCTACCGCATCGCCCTGGCCGAAGCGCAAGCCGATCAGCGCGCGGTGCGCAACCGGATCCTGTCCGAGCGGGCGGATTACGCTCGCCTGCAGGCCCAGCGCGCCCAGGCGCGCCGGGACCTGAGCTATTACCAGCGCGAACTGCAGCGTTTCCAGGGCCTGGACAAGGTAGCGGTGTCCCGGTCCCAGCTGGAAGCGGCGCGGCAAAAGCGGGACCAAGCCCGCGCCGAGGCGGAGGTCATCGACCAGCAACTCGCCAGCCTGCGCGCCAAACTGGGCGGCGGGCCGGATGTGGCGGTGGAGGATCACCCGGACTATCAGGCGGCCACCGCCAAGCTGGAGCAGGCCGAATACGATCTGGCCCACACCCGCATCGTGGCCCCCGCCGACGGGGTGCTCGGCGGCGCCACGCCGATGGTGGGTGAGCGCGTCAACGCAGGCGTCCCGGTGCTTACTCTGGCGCGGGACCGGTCCGCCTGGGTGGAAGCCAACCTCAAGGAAACGCAGCTCACCCATGTCCGTGAAGGGCAGACGGTGGAGGTCGCCGTGGACACCTACCCCGGCGTTGTCTGGCGGGCCCGGGTGCAGAGCCTCAGTCCCGCCACCGGGTCGGAATACGCACTGATTCCCCCGCAGAACGCCAGCGGTAACTGGGTCAAAGTGGTGCAGCGGATCCCGGTACGGCTTCAGCTGCTGGATATGGATGGCAAGCCGCCGCTGCGCTCTGGCATGAGCGCGGAAATCACCATTGATACCGAGGCGTCGCCGCTGGCCGAGAAGCCGGTGGCCGGCAGACCGGTGGCTGCCAGCGGCGAGCATGGCACGCCTTAACGATCAGCGCCTGGTCACCGTCAGCATTATGTTGGCGACGGTGATGCAGGTGCTCGACACCACCATCGCCAACGTGGCCCTGCCGCATATGCAGGGCAGCCTGTCCGCCAGTACCGACCAGATCACCTGGGTGCTGACCTCCTACATCGTGGCCGCCGCCATCATGACGCCCACGGTGGGCTTCATGGCCAGCCGCCTGGGCCGGCGCCGCTTGTTCCTTTGGTCCGTGGCGGGATTCACGGTCACCTCGGGGCTGTGCGGTCTGTCCGGTTCGCTGGACCAGATGGTCATGTTCCGCATCCTGCAGGGGGTGTTCGGCGCCGCTCTGGTGCCGCTGTCGCAATCGGTCTTGCTGGACGCCTACCCGGTGGAAAAGCACGGCCAGGCCATGGCGATCTGGGGCATGGGCGTGATGGTCGGGCCGATCCTGGGTCCCACTCTGGGCGGCTGGCTCACCGAGTGGTACAGCTGGCGGTGGGTCTTCTATATCAACCTGCCGTTCGGGCTGCTGGCGTTCGCCGGCATCTGGTTGAGTGTCAGTGAGACCGAAACCCGTAAGGTGCGGTTTGACGTGATGGGGTTCGCGTACCTTGGGTTGGCGATTGGTGCCTTCCAGTTGATGCTCGACCGCGGCGAGCATCTGCAGTGGTTTGACAGTCTGGAGATTCAGTTCGAGGCCGTGCTGGCGCTGCTTGGCCTGTATTTGTTCGTGATCCATTCGCTGACGCGAAAGGATCCCTTCATTGATCCGGCGTTGTTCAGGGACCGCAACTTCGTCACCGGGTTGGTGTTCATCTTCGTGGTCGGCATTATTCTGCTGGCGACCATGGCGCTGTTGCCTCCCTTCCTGCAGCAATGGAAGGACTACCCGGCGGTGACCACCGGGGTGGTGTTGGCACCGCGTGGCCTGGGTTCGATGTTCTCGATGATGCTGGTGGGGCGCCTGATGCGGACCCGCCTCGACCCTCGCGTGCTGGTGATCACCGGGCTGCTGTTCATCACTTTCTCGCTGCATGAAATGGCCGGTTTCACCCTCGAAGTCAGTCGCAATACGCTGATCTGGACCGGGGTGTTACAGGGGCTGGGCCTGGGGCTGGTGTTCGTGCCGGCCAGCGCGCTGACCTACGCCACGCTCGAGCCGTCATTACGCACCGAGGGGGCGTCGCTGTTTTCACTGTCACGCAATCTGGGCTCCAGCGTGGGCATCTCGATCATGACGGCGATGCTGTCGCGTAATCTCTGGATTAATCAGCAACAGCTGGGTGAGCATCTGCAATTGGGCCCCTGGCTGAGCCAGGGGCTGCCCATGAAGGACATGGTGGGGAGCGTGCCGGCGGCGGTGTATCACACCCTGCTCAGCCAGGCGGCGGAAATCAGCTACATGAACGATTTTCGCCTGCTGATGTGGATCAACATGGCGGCGATCCCCCTGGTGTTCCTGTTACGTCACCAGCGGCGGGCATAAAAAAGGCGGCCCGAGGCCGCCTTTTTCTTGATCACCGCGGAGCCGCTATCAGCTGTCGCCGTTGTTCTTGCGGGTTTTGATCAACTCATCCACCACGCCCGGGTCCGCCAGGGTGGAGGTGTCGCCCAGGTTGTCCAGCTCGTCGGCGGCGATCTTGCGCAGAATGCGCCGCATGATCTTGCCGGAGCGGGTCTTGGGCAGGCCGGGGGCGAAGTGAATCAGATCCGGCTTGGCGATCGGACCGATCTCCTGGGTCACCAGGTCGCGCAGCTCCTTGATCAGGTCTTCGCTGCCCTCGGCGCCGCGCATCAGCGACACATAGGCGTAGATGCCCTGACCCTTGACCTCGTGCTGGTAGCCCACCACGGCGGCCTCTGAGATGCTCTTGTGGAGTACCAGAGCGGATTCGATCTCAGCGGTGCCCAGGCGGTGCCCGGAGACGTTGAGCACATCGTCCACCCGACCGGTGATCCACCAGTAGCCGTCCTCGTCGCGGCGGGCGCCGTCGCCGGTGAAATAATAGCCGGGGTAGGCGCTGAAGTAGGTATCGATCATGCGCTGATGATCGCCGTAAACGGTGCGGATCTGGCTCGGCCAGCTGGCCTTGATCACCAGGTTGCCGGAGGTGGCGCCTTTCAGCTCCTTGCCGTCCGGGTCCATCAAGCCGGGTTGCACGCCGAACATGGGTAAGGTGGCGGAGCCGGGCTTCAGGTCCACCGCGCCGGGCAGGGGCGCGATCATGATGGCGCCGGTCTCGGTCTGCCACCAGGTGTCGACGATCGGACAGCGTTCCTCGCCCACCACCTTGTGGTACCACTGCCAGGCTTCCGGGTTGATCGGCTCGCCCACGGTGCCGAGCAGCTTCAGGCTGGATCGGTCGGTCTTGGTCACCGGCTCGTCGCCCTGGCCCATCAGGGCGCGGATGGCGGTGGGCGCGGTGTAGTAGATGTTGACCTTGTGCTTGTCCACCACCTGCCAGTGGCGGGATGCGTCCGGGTAGGTGGGCACGCCCTCGAACATCAGGGTGGTGGCGCCGTTGGCCAGCGGCCCATAGACGATGTAGCTGTGGCCCGTGATCCAGCCCACGTCGGCGGTGCACCAGTAGATGTCGCCCTCCTGGTAGTCGAACACGTACTTGTGGGTGAGGGCGCTTTGCAGCAGGTAGCCGGCGGTGGTGTGCACGACGCCCTTGGGTTTGCCGGTGGAGCCGGAGGTGTACAGCGTGAACAGCGGGTCCTCACTGTCCACCCACTCGGGCTCGCAGTTCGCATCCGCCTTGGCCAGCGCGTCGTGATACCAGAGGTCGCGCTGGCCGTTCCATTCAATATCGCCGCCGGTGCGTTCCACCACCACGCAGGTGTGGACGGAGTCGCAGCCGCTCAGGGCTTTGTCGGCGTTGGCTTTCAGGGCCACGGTCTTGCCGCCGCGCACGCCTTCGTCGGCGGTGATCAGGGCACAGGCGCCGGCGTTCTGAATGCGGTCCTTAAGGGCTTCGGGGGAGAAACCACCGAACACCACTGAGTGGATCGCGCCGATGCGGGCGCAAGCCAGCATGGCGTAGGCCGCTTCCGGGATCATGGGCATGTAGATCACCACCCGGTCGCCTTTCTTTACCCCGCGGTCCTTCAAGGCGTTGGCGAAGCGTGATACCTGCTCGAACAGTTCCTGATAGGTGATGTGCTTTTGCTGGTCCGGCTCGTCGCCCTCCCAGATGATCGCGGTCTGTTGGGCGCGCTCGGGCAGGTGGCGATCCACACAGTTATAGCAGGCGTTAAGCGTGCCGCCCTGGAACCAGGCCGCGCGGCCTTCCTTGAAGTCCCAGTCGCTGACCGTGTCCCAGCGGGTCCGCCAGTCGAGAAGTTGGTCCGCGCGCTCGGCCCAGAAGGTATCGGGATCGTCGATCGATTGTTGGTACCAGCGATCGTAGGTTTGCCGATCCATCAGTGTTTGGCGTTTAAACGCCTCCGGAACCGGGTAGGTCTTTTGCTCGGACATGTCAGCCTCCTTCGTACTGCCCGCTGATGTTTGTTGTGGCCGCCCCGCCTGCCTGAACCGCGGGGGTGGTGCGGCGCCGTATTATCGTGCCAACGGCGATACGCCTGGAATTAAACTATTGTCTAAAGACCGGCTTATCAAATGCCATTGAGGACAGTGTACCGCTAGCGGGACCGGGAAAGGGACGTCTACTACCAAAGGCGAAGAGAAGCGCGCGCCGGAAGGGGGTAGCATCGGGAGAGTGGATACAAAAACGCCGGCACGTGGCCGGCGTTCAGGGCGAGGCGGGTCCGGCGCTCAGGCCACCTGGACCGGGATAGCGTTGCTGGTCCCTTTCACCTCGTTGCCTTCGTCCATGTAAATCAGACGAGGCTTATAATTAATCAGCTCGGAGCTGGAGTAGTTGGCGTAGGCGCAGATGATCACGCGGTGCCCGGGCTGCGCCTTGTGGGCGGCGGCGCCGTTCACGGAAATCATCTTCGAACCTTCTTCGCCGCGGATGGCGTAGGTTTCGAAGCGTTCGCCATTATCCAGGTTGTAAATCTGGATTTGCTCGTATTCGAGGATGCCGGCCATGTCCATAAGACGGCCGTCGATGGCGCAGGAGCCTTCGTACTCAAGTTCCGCGTGGGTCACGCGGGCCTGGTGCAACTTGGCTTTCAGCATGGTGCACTGCATGTTGGTACCTCTCTAAACAACCCTTGCGCGGGCACTGAATAACGGCCGCTGACAGGGGGGCGGCAGTATGCATGAATCACCGGTCACATACAATAAACCGGTGCGACTCCCCGTGCTCCGGGCCGGCGCTGAGAGCGGCATTATAGGGCAGTCTCGGCCAATTTCACGGTCACATTGTCGATCAATCTGGGGCGCCCCAGGCGCGCCGCCGCCGCGACCACCAGCGAACGGTCTCCGGGGCCGGCGGGGACCAGGCTGTCGGCGTTGGCCACGGTGATGTAATCGACGTCGAAGCCGTGCTCGGCGAGCGACGCGGTCAGGCGCCGCTCGAGGGCGCGGTAATCCCGTTCGCCGGCCTCGATGGCCCGTCGCGCTTGCTGCAGATGCTGTTGGAGAAGCGGTGCCGTGGCGCGTTCCTCGGTGGTCAGGAAGCCGTTCCGGGAGCTGCGCGCCAGGCCGTCCGATTCACGCTCGGTGGCGGCGCCGATCACGCGCACCGGCATCAGCATTTCCGCCACCATGCGCCGGATCACCGCCAGCTGCTGAAAATCCTTTTCGCCGAACACGGCCACATCGGGTTGGACTATATTAAATAATTTGCTTACTACCGTGGTCACGCCCCTGAAATGCCCGGGCCGGTCGGCGCCGCACAGATAATCGCCCAGGGCATCCACGTCCACCCAGGTCTGGTTCGCTCCCAGCGGATAGATTTCCTCCACCGCCGGGGCGAACGCCATGGCCACCCCGGCGTCGCGCAGTTGCGCGCAGTCCGCGTCCAGGGTGCGCGGGTAGGCGTCGAAATCCTCGTTGGGGCCGAACTGGGTCGGGTTGACGAAAATCGACACCACCACCTCGTCACTATGGCGGCGGGCCTCGCGTACCAGGCTCAGATGGCCGTCGTGCAGGTTGCCCATGGTGGGTACGAAACCGACCCGCTTTCCGGCTTGACGCCACTGGCGTACGCGCTCGCGCACCTCGGCGACGGTATGCAGCAATTCCATGGTGGTCAGAAGCAGTGCTGTTCGGCGGGGAACAGGCCGTCCTTGACGGCCCGATCGTAGGCGCGGAAGGCGGCCGCGATGTCGCCGCCGGCCTCCGCCATGAAGTCCTTCACGAAGCGTGCCGGGCTGGCGTTGAGTCCGAGCATGTCGTGCATCACCAGCACCTGGCCGTCGCATTCGGGGGCGGCGCCGATACCGGTCACCGGAATGTTCACGGCGGCGCTGATTTCGGCGCTGAGATCGCGCGGCACGCACTCCAGCAGCAGCATGGCGGCGCCGGCCCGCTCCAGGGCGACGGCGGCCTCCAACAGTTCGCGGGCGCCTTGCTCGTCCTTGCCTTGAACGCGATAGCCGCCGAAGGCGTTGACCGCCTGCGGCGTCAGGCCCAGGTGCACGCAGGCCGGCACACCGTTACGTTTGAGCACGGTGACCGCCTCGGCCAGCCAGGCGCCGCCTTCCAGTTTCACCATGTTGGCGCCGGCCTGCATCAGCGCGCCGCTGGCCTCAAGGATGCGGTCCAGCGTGGCGGCGCCCAGGAAGGGCACATCGGCCAGTACCAGGCTGTTCTGGTTGCCACGGGCCACGCACTCGGTGTGATAGACCATCTGTTCCAGGGTCACCGGCACGGTGCTGTCACGGCCCTGGACCACATTGCCCAGGGAGTCGCCGATCAGGATGGCGTCCACGCCCGCTTCGCTGATCAGACGCGCGAAGGTGGCGTCGTAGGCGGTGAGCATGGAGAACTTCTCGCCGTCCTGCTTGCGTTTGTTGAGAGTGCGAATGGTAACGGGCATGGGTGTCTTCCCCCGAGAAACTGCGATTAGACCAGCGGTCGGGGGTTAAAATAGTGGCGCCCGGTGCGGATGTCCAGCAACTCGGCCACCAGTTGCTGGTAGTCCGCGTCGCCGCTCACCAGATCGATTTCCGCCGCGTTGACGATCAACAGCGGGGCCCGGTCGTAGAAGTGGAAAAAGCGGGTGTAGGCGTCATTGAGGCGGTCCAGGTATCCCGGGTCGATCCGTTGCTCAAAGGCGTTGCCGCGTTTCAGAACCCGCTGGCGCAGGACCGGCGTGGGCGCCTGCAGGTAAATCACCAGATCCGGCGCCGGCGCGTCAATCAGCATGTGTTGGTAAACGTTGTCGTAGAGCGCGAATTCGTCTTCGTCGAGATTAACCTCGGCGAACAGGCGGTTCTTGTCGACCAGGAAGTCCGCCACCCGCGGACCGGAAAACAGATCCTGCTGGCGGAGCTGGCGCAGCTGGTCGGCGCGCTGAAAGAGGAAAAACAGCTCCGTCTGCAGGGCGAAGCGGGCCGGATCCTGATAGAAACGGGTGAGGAACGGGTTGTCGTCGGCGCGTTCGAACAGGGTGTCGAAGCCGAAAGTGTCCGCCAGGCGCTGTGCGAGGGTGGTTTTGCCGGCGCCGATGGGGCCTTCCACGGCGATAAAACGGGGTAGCTCGCCGTTGTCGCGCAGACGGTTAATGCGTTCGGTCAGCAAAGTGGTTCTCCTCCAGGCAGTGCAGGCGCTGCAGTGGCTGGGCGGCGACCGCAGACCAATAGTCGGCCACCAGGGTGCCGTCCGGCAAGCGGCAATCGGGCAGCAGGTCGATCAGCGGACCGACCACGAAGGCGCGCCGGGTAAGCTCGGGGTGCGGGACGGTAAGACGGGGGAGGGCAATGGACCGGCGTTCCCACAGCAGAATATCCAGGTCCAGGGTGCGCTCGCCCCAATGGCGGCGGCGCTCACGGCCGGCGGCGTTTTCCAGGTCCTGCAGGGCGTCCAGCAAGGCGAGCGGCGCGAGCGCGGTGTCCACGACCGCCACCGCGTTGACGAAGTCGGGCTGATCCTGCGGCCCCACCGGAGCACTGGCATAAAGGTCGGAGTGGCGCACCAGCCGGGTGTCCGGCAGCGAGGCCAGTGATTGCAGAGCCTGGCACAGTCGCCGGCGGGGATCCGCCAGATTGCCACCCAGCCCGATCACCACCATGCGCCGTCACCCTTTACTGTTGGCGGGCTTGCGCCGGCGTCGCCGGCGTTTGCCGCCGCCGTTGGCGCCCTGGTTGGGCCCCAGCGCTTGTACCATGGCTTCCCGCTGAGGCTCGTCGGCGTCCTGATAGCGGGTCCACCAGTCACCCAGGCCGGCGGGCAGTTCACCGGCCTGCTCGCGCAGCAGCAAGAAATCGTAGGCGGCGCGAAAGCGCGGGTGCTGCACCAGGGCCTCGGCACGGCGGCCGCCCCGGCGTGGCAGGCGATCCTGCAGGTCCCACATTTCCCGCATCACGGTGGAAAAGCGGCGCGGGATGGCGGTGTGCTGAACCTGTTGGCTCAACGCCCAGCCGGCGGCCTTGTGCAGCGCCGGCGCCGGTGGCATGCCGTCGGCACGCAGTTTTTCCAGCCGCGACACGGTCACCGGCCACAGCAGCACGGCGAGGATGAACGCCGGGGTCACGGGCTTGTCCTGCGCCAGCCGCCGGTCGGTGTTGTCCATGGCGGCGAAGATCATTTTTTCCCACACCTTGCCCTGGGGGCCTTTCAGGCTGCGGTCGGTTTCCGGGAACAGGAAGTGGAACAGGCCCAGAGTCTGCAATTGCTGCATGGAGGCCCGGGCATGGCCGCTCAGAAACAGTTTCAGTATTTCGTCGAACAGGCGCGCCGGCGGGACCTGCAGAAGCAGCTCGGCCAGTTCGGGAATCTTGCGGCTGGCTTTCTGGTCCAGCCGGAACCCGAGCTTCGCGGCGAAGCGGGCGGCGCGCAGCATGCGCACCGGATCTTCCCGATAGCGCTGTTCGGGGTCGCCGATCAGGCTGATCTCACCGCGCTCGATGGCGCGGCGGCTGCCGACGAAGTCGTGGAGGGTGAAATCGGCGATATCGTAGTAAAGCGCGTTGATCGTGAAATCACGCCGCAGAGCGTCTTCCTCGATGCTGCCCCAGGTGTTGTCGCGCAACACCAGCCCGGTTTCCTCGTGGGCGGAGTGCTGGTCGCGGTCGAGCGCCTCTTCGTCCCGCTGAAGCGCCCGGAAGGTGGAGACCTCGATCACCTCACGGCCGAAACGAACATGCACGATCTGAAAGCGGCGCCCGATGATACGGCTGCGCTTGAACAGGCGCTGCACCTGTTCCGGCGTGGCGTCGGTGACCACGTCGAAATCCTTGGGCTCGCGGCCGCAGAGGAGGTCGCGCAGGCAGCCGCCCACCAGGAAGGCTTGAAAACCTTGCTCGTGCAATCCATACAGAACGTTCAGTGCCGCCCGGGAGATCTGCTTGCGGGATATGGGATGCTGGTCCCGGGGTATGATTCGCGCCTCGGGCAGGGTGCCGGCGCCGGAACCTTTGCCCGCGGCAAGAGTCAGTGTTCTCAGAGGGCGGCCGAGAAGACGAAGCGGGTAGGTGACGATGCCGGCAAGCCGGGCCAGGGCCCAGGTAAGAATCGCATCGGCCCAGACCACGGGCATGACGAGCCAGGTGAGGGCGCTTTTAAGCCTCGGTGAAAGGTTACGTGCCATTGAGCAAAAAACGTCCTGACGGAATGAAAGGCGGCATGGTAGCACTTTTTGCCACGGGCCGGTTATTCGATCTGGAGAAAGGGCGGGTGATCCGCGGGGTGTAAGCGAGCTGGCGGACCTGGAAAGTAAAAAGGGACCACAACCTCGGTTGTGATCCCCTATGCGCTGATTCTGTTGTTGTTATTGTTTGTGTTTTTTTCTGCCTTGCGCCATAACCAATTTTTGTTACGGCATTTTGTTTTGGCTCCAAGTTTATTCTTCTTCTTTTCTTGTTCTTATTATGAGCCTTTACGCCGTTGTTGTTTTGCTTATGTGGCGTGGGATTCATAGTGCATGGATGGTTTTTTCATTGCAACAAGTTGTTAAATCTATATAAATCAACAACTTACAGAAAATCGGAAAAATGTGAACAGGCATAAGCTCCGGCGCGGAGGCACACTTGTTACCGCCTTGTGTAGTAAGGTAACACTTCCGGGTAACGACCCTTGCTCGCACCCTCGCGGGCCCGTGTAAATTGCAAAGGCAAGCACTGAAAATCAACGACGCGAGCTTTTGCGCCGTGGAATACCCAGCCGCTGCCGGCGCTCCCACAGGCTTTTCCGGCTGATCCCCAGTTTCTGGGCCAGCTCGGTCTCGGTCATGCTGTCCTGATTCTCGAGCACGAAGCGGGTGAAGTAATCCTCCAGGGATAGATCCTCGGAGGGGTCCAGGCTGGCCCGGCTGACCCGCTGCGGGGTCCGGTTGGGGTTGAGGCCCAGCTGCGCGGGGCCGATGCCGTCCTCCTCGGTGAGGATCACCGCTCTCTCAATCACGTTTTCCAGCTCCCGCACGTTGCCCGGCCAGCTGTAGGCCCGCATGGCGGCGAGAGCGGCCTCCGTGAAATACAGCTCGCCGCGGCTGAGCTTTTCGCAACTGCGGGTCAGCAGGGTGGCGGCCAGCTGTTCGATGTCGTCCTCGCGTTCCCGCAACGGCGGCAGCTCCAGCTCCATCACGTTGAGCCGGTAGTAAAGGTCCTCGCGGAAGCGGCCGTCGGTGACCCGGGCTGGCAGATCCATCTGGCTGCTGGCGATCACGCGCACGTCCACCCGGCGCGGGGACAGCGAGCCCTGGCGGTGGAATTCCCCCTGTTCCAGCAATGTCAGCAGACGGCTTTGCGCCTCGTTGGACAGCTCGCCCACTTCGTCCAGGAAGAAGGTGCCGCCATCGGCGTTCTCGATGCGCCCGGGCTGGTTGTCACCGCCGAACAATTCCTCCAGTTGCAGTGTTTTCGGCAGGGCGGCGCAATGCACCGTCACCAAGGGGGCGGCGGCGCGGCCGCTGTGTTCGTGCAGGGCGCGGGCGGTGAGTTCCTTGCCGGTGCCGGCCTCGCCGAGGATCAGAACCGGGGTGTCGGTGGGGCCGACCCGGCTGATGCGGTGCTTGAGATCGCGCATCGGTTCGCAGTCGCCGATCATGGAACGAACCGGGTAGGTGCGTTCCATGTCCTGGCGCAGCGCCTGATTGCCCCGGTTGATGCGGCCCTCCTTCAGGACCCGCTGCACGGACATCAACATCTCATCGTGATCGAAGGGCTTGGGAATATAGTCCACCGCGCCCACGCGCATGGCGTCCACCGCGGAGCGCAGGCTGGCGTAGCTGGTCATGATCAGCACCGGAACCGGGGCCGCCAGTTCGATGAGCGCGGTGCCGGGCTCGCCGGGCAGGCGCAGGTCGCTGATGATCAGATCGCATTGGGTCAGGCCGTTGTCCCGTGCTTGCTCCACGGATTCCGCCTCAGCCACGGAGTGATCGTGCCGTTCCAGTAGTTTGCGCAGGGCGCCGCGAATTACCGGCTCGTCTTCAACGATCAGGATGTGGCTCATGGTGCCGTTCCTTTTTTAATGCGTGCTCGAGACGCCGGCGTTGAAGCGCGGCAGCTCGATGATAAAGCTGGTGCCACGGTCGCCGTCGATGGGGCTTTCCACCCAGACCGTACCCTGGTGGTCCTCGATAATACTGTAAACCAGCGCCAGACCCAGCCCCGTCCCTCGCCCGGGGGGCTTGCTGGTGACGAAAGGCTCGAACAAAGCGGCGCGCAGCGCCTCCGGCACGCCGTGGCCGTGATCCTCCACCAGAATCCGTACCTTGTCGCCGCGGTCCTCACAGGTCACGCGGATCGCGTCGTCCGGGGCGCTGGCGTCCGCCGCGTTGCCGAGCAGGTTGACGAACACTTGCAGCAGCCGCTGGGGATCGCCGACCACTTCCAGGTCCGGCGCGCAGTGGTTCTCAAAACGCTGCGCCCGATGATCCGGGTCGAGCAGCAGCAGAGCAATGGCCTCCGCGGCGGCGCCGGCCACGTTCACCGGGCCCTGGACGGTGTCGCGCATGCCCCCGGAGTGACTGAACGTGACCAGTGACTCGACAATGCGGGTGATCCGGCGGGTCTGCTCCATGATCTGGCTGGCGCTGAGCGTCTGTTCCTCCCGGTCGCATTCGCCGTCCAGGTTCTGCGCCAGGCAGGCGATGGCGGTCACCGGGTTGCCGATCTCATGGGCCACGCCGGCCGCCAGCCGGCCAATGGACGCCAGGCGCTCATTGTGGGCCAGGTGGGACTCCATTTGACGCAATTCGGTGATGTCCTCGAGCACCAGCACCAGGCCGCCGGCCTGTTCGCTGGGGCCGGGGCTTTGAATCAGCGATTTGTGCAGGCTGATCCAGCGGGACTGGCCGTCGACCTCCAGATGGCGCTGCGGTTCGTGCATCGCTTCGCCGCGACCGAATTCGGACAGCAGGTCGCCCCAGGGCGCGGGCAGATGGGCCAACCGCGAGCCGATGGTGTGCTCGGCGCCGATGCCGGTGAGGTCTTCCACCGCCCGGTTCCAGCCGATGATCTCGCCGTCGCCGCCCAGGGAAATCACCCCCATGGGCAGCTCGAGCAGGGTCTGGCGGTGGAAACGGCGCAGGCTGTCCAGTTCCGCGGCCAGCCCGGAAAGCCGGTCGCGGTATTGCTCCAGGCGGGATTCGATGAACTGGATGTCCTCGCTGGATTCGCCGTCCTGGGGTTTGTAGGGCAGGTTATCGTCCATCAGCTGATGCGCCACGGATGGCCCCAGCAACCCGGACAGGTTGGTCTCCAACTGGTCGCGCAGACGTCGCAGCGCATAGGGACGCGTCTCGTTGGCATGCAATTGCAGATCGCCGAGCGCCATCTCCACTTCGCGGGCGGCGGTGGCGGGCCCCAGCGGCCCGCTCAGGGCCGATACGAACTCGTCCACGGTCTGAGCGCTGAGGTCCCAGCGATAGGGGCGCCGCAGACTGTCCACCGCGCAGGCCTCGGCGGCGGTGCGCTCGGACCGGGACATAGGGGTTACGATGGAGACAATGGCGTACACCACGCCATTAAGAACCATCGACACAATCGCCACCTGGTTCCAGTGGTCCATGCCTTCGGCGCGGCCCAGGCCGAACATTTCCACCAGGTGCGGCGCGTGCCAGTCCGGAGCCACCATGGGCAACAGCAGTGCCGCCAGCCAGACCGTGAAGCCGGCGCACAAACCGGCAAACAGACCGTTGCGGTTGCCGGACGGCCAGAACAGCGTGCCGATCAGGCCGGGAACGAACTGCAGCGCGGCCACGAAGGACAGCACGCCCAGTTCCACCGACGAATGCTCTGGCCCGGCCAGGCGGTAGAACACATAGGCCAGCGCGAGAATCGCGGCGATCAGCACGCGCCGGGTCCAGAGCAGGTTCCGGTACAGATCCTGGGCGGAATTGAGCGGGCTGGCGGGCAGGATCAAATGGTTCAGGCACATGCCGGACAGGGACAGGATGGCGACGATCAGCATGCCGCTGGCGCCGGCCAGCCCGGCCAGATAGCCCAGCACCGCGCCACCTCCGCCGTTGGCCAGCCCCACGCCCAGGGTGAAGTAGTCCGGCGAGGTGGTGGCGTTGCTGGCCAGCGCGGCCCACAGAATGATCGGCACGCACAGCGCCATCACCAGGAACAGCAGCGGCAGGCCCCAGCTCGCCGACACCAGGGCGCGCGGGTTGAGGTTTTCCGTGAAGGCCATGTGGAACATGTGCGGCATCACCACGGCGGAGACGAAAAACGCCATGATCAGGCTATGCCAAGTGTTGTTCCGCAGCGGCGCGTACAGGCGCGACAGCATTTCCGGGTGCCGGGCGAGCCAGTCGCCCAGGCCGCTGGGGCCGTCGAACACGCCGAACAGGCCGATCAGCGCCACCGCCGCGAAGGCCGCCACTTTGATCAGGGACTCGGTGGCGATGGCCACCACCAGGCCTTCATGGCGTTCGCGGGCGGTGGCATGGCGGGCGCCGAACAGAATCGCGAACAGCGTGATCAGCAGGCAGAACCAGAACGCGACCCAGGCCGGGTCCGGCTCACCGGTGAGAATCTGGATCGACTCGGCCACCGCTTTAATCTGCATCGACAGCAGCGGCAGCATGCCCACCATCATCATCACGGTGGTCAGCGCGCCGGCCAGTCGGCTGCGGTAACGGAATGCGAACAGGTCGGCCAGGGAGCCGAGTTGATAGGTGGTGGTAAGCCGCAGTATCGGCGCCAGCAATATGGGCGCCAGCAGAAACACACCGGAGATGCCCAGGAAGTAGGCCAGAAAGTTATAGCCGTAATCATGGGCGTAGCCCACGGAGCCATAGATCGCCCACGCGCTGGCGTAGACGCCCAGGGAAAACACATAGACCGCCGGGTGGCGCACCAGTCGTGCCGGAATCCATCCCTTTTCGGTGATCCACGCCACCAGGAACAGAAACAGCAGGTAGGCGCCGGCGATCAGGATCAGATCGCTGACACTATAGGCCATCGACATCCCGACTCCTGGCGATCCAGTAGCTCAATGCGATCAGGCCCAACCACACCAGATAGGGCCGGTACCAGGCTTGCCCACCTTCGCTCCACCAGTCGATCAGCGACGGTGACAACAGATAGGTGCCGAGAATAAAAATGATCAGCAGCCGGTCGGTGTACATGATCGCTTCCTAAAACGAGGGCGGCGGCAGTCGGCGTCCGCCGGGCTGAAGCGCCGGCGTCCAGTTCGCCCGGGCCCAGGCCAGTTGCTCGGCCACGCCGGCGCCGCGCAGGTCCGGCGTTGGCGCCAGACCCACATAGCCGAGGGCCGCGAACAGGAAGTCGCCGGGACGCTCGCCGTCGAGGGCGGCGGCGCCGGCGGACTTACTCATTTTGCCGCCGGCGGGATCCATCACCACTGGAAGATGAGCGTAGCATGGCGCGGCCCGGCCCAGGCACTCCAGCACCCATTGCTGGCGCAGGGTGGAGGCCAGCAGATCGCTGCCGCGCACCACATCGGTGATGCCCATTTCCGCATCGTCCAGCGCGCACGCCAGTTGATAGCCGAACAGCCCGTCCCGGCGACGTATCACGAAGGCCCCGCCCTCCAGGGCTAGATCGGCGCGCACTCGGCCTTGCAGTCGGTCGTCCAGCCATCGCGGCGCGTCGGGTACCGCCAGGCGCACCGCGCGGTCGGGCCCCGGTGGCTGCGCCACGGCGGGGCCGGGGTGGATGTGATCCAGGGCTTTCAATTGCTTGCGCGACAGGGTGCAGTAAAACGCCTTGCCTTCAGCCACCAGGGCGTCGACGGCGCGCTGATAATGATCGGAGCGCCGGCTTTGATAGACCGCGTCGCCGTCCCAGTACAATTGGAACGCGTCCAACTGACGCAGGATAGCGTCCACCGCCCCGGGCTGCTGGCGGGGTGGGTCCAGATCGTCGATCCGCAACAGCCACTGGCCGCCGTGGTAACGGGCGTCCAGCCAGCCGGCCAGTGCCGTGACCAGCGAGCCGAAATGCAGCGGCCCCGAAGGCGTGGGGGCGAAGCGCCCCCGATACGGCCGGTTCACCCGGCCAGCTGTTTTTCCTTGATCTCCGCCAATTCCTTGCAGTCGATGCAGAGTTCGGCGGTGGGGCGGGCTTCCAGACGACGAATGCCGATTTCGATGCCGCAGGCATCACAGAAGCCGTAATCGTCCTTGTCGATCTGGTCGAGCGCCTTTTCGATCTTCTTGAGGAGTTTGCGCTCGCGGTCGCGGGTACGCAGTTCCAGAGCGAATTCTTCTTCCTGGGTGGCCCGGTCCGCCGGATCCGGCAGATTGGCCACTTCGTCCTGGAGGTGGTGCATGGTGCGGTCGGCTTCTTCCATCAGTTCCTGGCGCCAGGCCAGCAGAATCTGACGGAAATGGGCGCGCTGCGCTTCGTTCATGTACTCCTCGCCTTGATTGGGTGTGTAAGGCGTAAAACCATGAATGAGCGTTTCCGCCTTGGTGGCGGAGGATGCGGATTTCTTCACCTTGGATGTCACCTGATTGGAAGATGGAGAACGGGACGGCGGCCTGTCCGTGCTGCCGGTGGCCCTCCTGGCGGTTCCCGGAGAACGCTTGCTGCTCGGTTGGGCCGAGGCCGGACGGCTGGGGTTCGCGGCCGGCGCGGGCGAGGCTTTCCGAGCGGTGCTTTTCTTCACCGCCGCCTTTTTGGCGGCGGGCTTGGCGGCTTTGCGGGTGGCGGTTTTCGCCGGTGCCTGTCTGGCCGCGCTCTGTTTGGTTGCTGTTTTCGGTGTTGCCGCGGGTTTGCCGGTCGCGGCTTTCTTCACGGCGGCTTTTTTAGCCGTGGTTTTTTTTGCCGGGGCCTTTTTGACGGCGGCTTTTTGGGTCGCCGGTTTGGCCGCGGTCTTTTTGCTGACCGCTTTTTTCGCGGTCGGGGTGGACGTGGCTTTACGGGCCGTGCTCTTCTTCGCCGCCGTCTTCTTCACTGCCGGTTTCTTCGCGATGCTTTTTTTCGCGGCCGTCTTCTTGGTGGCCGCTTTCTTGGCAGTGGTTTTCTTGGTGGAGGCGGCCGCTTTGACGGCGGTTTTGGTGGCGGCGCGTTTCGGGGTGGTCTTGGCGGCGGCTTTTCTGGCCGGAGCCTTCTTCACGGCTGCTTTCTTGGCAGTGGCTTTCTTGGCGGTTGCTTTCTTCGCGGCTGCTTTTTTAGCCGTTGCCGTTTTCGCGGTGGCTTTTTTGGAAGCCGCGCTGCTCGCCTTGCTGGCCGTTTTCTTTTTGCTTTTGCTGCCGGTGGCCATTTTGATCAACTCCCTTAACATAGTCACGACTCGCTACCTAAGAGCCCGGAACCCTGCAGGCGACAGCCGCCCTTTGCACAGGGCCGCCCAATCCAGGACAGATAATAGTGTAACCTTCGACCTTACCGCTTTATTGCAAGCCTTGTCACTATTCAGCAGAGTCGCCGTTTTCCGGCGAGATTCGCTGTTGGGGCGGCTTGCGGAGCGGGGGCGTTCCCTTGCCCGCGCACGCGTTGCGTGGCGAAACCACGGGATTATAACGACACCCAGGCCACAGGAAAGGGGTTTTTCTTGAACCGTCCCATCTTGTCTCATCTCGCCGAACAGGCGCCGCCGTTTCACGTTATGGCGTTGTTGGAGCGTGCCCAGGCCCTGGAGGCCGCCGGCCACGACATTCTGCATCTGGAAGTGGGCGAGCCGGATTTTCCCTGCGCCGCCCCGATCATGGACGCGGCACGGCATGCCCTGGATCGCGGGCAAACACGTTACACGCCCGCCGCCGGGTTGCCCGCGCTGCGTGAGGCCATCGCTGAAGACTACCGCCGCCGGCTCGGCGCTCCGGTGAACCCGGGGCAGGTCGTGGTGACCCCGGGGGCTTCGGGAGCGTTGCAGTTGGTCATGGGGGCGCTGTTGAACGCCGGCGACGAGGTGCTGTTGTGTGATCCGGGCTACCCCTGCAACCGCCAGTTCGTCACCCTGTTCGGCGGCATTCCCCGACCGCTGCCGTTAAAGCCGGAAAACGGCTTCCGGCTGACCGCCGACGTCCTGGACAGTGCCTGGACCGAGCGCACTCGCGTGGCGATGGTGGCCAGCCCCGACAATCCCACCGGCAACCGCACCGACGGCGTCGAGCTGGCGGGCCTGGCTCGTGACTGTGCGGCCCGGGGCGGCACCCTGGTGGTGGATGAAATTTATCAGGGTCTCTGTTACGGCGCCCCGGCGGACACGGTGCTGGGTCACGGTGACGACGCGGTGGTGATCAACAGCTTCAGCAAGTACTTCGGCATGACCGGTTGGCGGCTGGGCTGGCTGGTGGCGCCGCAAGCCTGGGTGCCGGCCATCGAGCGGCTGGCGCAGAACTGGTTCCTGGCACCGGCCACGGTGGCCCAGCACGCCGCGATGGCCGCCTTCGGGGAAGAAAGCCTGGCGATCGCCGAACAGCGACGTCAGCTTCTCGACCGGCGCCGTACCCTGCTGATGGACGCCTTGCCCGGCATGGGCCTGTCGGTGGTGGGCGGAGCCGAGGGCGCCTTTTATCTTTATTTGGACGTGAGCGCGGTCACCGACGACAGCTTCGCGTTTTGCCGCGACCTGTTGGAACGTACCGGGGTGGCGCTGACGCCGGGTCTGGACTTCGGTGCCCACCATCACCCCGAACGTTATCTGCGCCTCGCTTACACCTGTGAGGAAAGCCGCCTGCATGAGGCCTTGGAGCGCCTGAGTGCTTACCTGGAGACACTGTGAACTTTGATCCCCCTCTGCGCGAGGTGACGCTGCTGCGTCGCTATAAGCGCTTTCTCGCCGATGTACGCTTGCCCGACGGCGGCGAGATCACCGTGCACTGCCCTAACACCGGCTCGATGAAGAACTGCGTGCTGCCCGGCGAGGAACAGGCGGCGCTGATTTCCGACAGCGGCAACCCCAAGCGCAAGTACCGTCATACCCTGGAAGCGGTGCGGGTGGCGCACGGCCACTGGGCGGGGGTGAACACCGGCCGCACCAATGCCTTGGTGGCGGAAGCGTTGCGCGCCGGCCGCATCGAGGGCCTTTCACCGGAGGACGGCGTGGAGCGGGAAGTGACCTTCGCGGAGAGCCGCTTTGATCTGGCGCTCGGCGAGCGCGCCGCGCCGCACACCTTTATCGAGGTGAAAAACGTCACTCTGGGGCCGGCCCCGGGGGAGCCGGACAGTGGCGCGATCCGGTTCCCCGACTCGGTCACCGAGCGCGGACAAAAGCATCTGCGCACCCTGATGAGCGCGGCTGATGAGGGGCACCGGGCGGTGCTGTTTTTCTGTGTTCAGCATGGTGGAGCCCGATCCGCGGGGCCCGCCGACGATGTGGACCCGCTTTACGGGCAATTGTTACGCCAGGCGGCGCGCCGCGGTGTGGAAATCCTGGCCTGGCGCACGCGGATGAGTCGCGGGGAGTTCGTGCTGGACGCGCCGGTCCCGGTGGTGTTGCCTTAGACGCGCGTCAATGCTCGAGCAGGCGCTCCATGGCGGCCAGCTCCTGCTCGAGATCATTAATGTGGTCCTGCCAATAGCGCGGAGAGTCGAACCAGGGAAACGCCAGCGGAAACGCCGGGTCGTCCCAGCGCTGCGCCAGCCAGGCACTGTGTCGCAACATGCGCCGGGCGCGTAACGGCTCGATCAAGCGGCGCTGGGCCCAGGGAAAGGGCAGGAAGGTCTCATAACCCTCGGCCAGGGTGCGTAACTGTTGATGGTTCTCTTCGTCATCGCCGGAGAGTAGCATCCACAGATCCTGCATGGCGGGGCCGCGCACGCTGTCGTCCAGGTCGACGAAGTGCGGCAGATCATCGCGCCACAGGATATTGCCCGTATGGCAGTCGCCGTGCACGTTGATCGCTTGCCAGGAGGTGTCCGTCAAACGTTTCTCGATGGCCTCGATCAGTGCGCCGCCCAGGTCCCGGTAGCGTCCCGAAAAGTTGGGGTCGACCACGCCCTGATTAACGTATTCCACGGCGGCCCGGCAGTCGGCGGTAATGTCGATGGCCGGGCGGGTCTGGAAAGGGCGATCATTGCCGGCCGCGTGCCAGCGGGCCAGTGTACGGCCCAGCACCAGCAAATGGTCGGCGTTATCCAGTTCCGGAGCGTGTCCGCCCTGGCGAGGGAATACCGTGAAACGAAACCCGGCGTGGTAGAACAGGGTCTCGCCCCGGTCGTTGGCCAGCGGCGCCACCACTGGCAGTTCCTGCTCGCGCAGGAAGCGGCTGAAAGCGTGCTCTTCGAGAATCTGAGCGTCGCTCCAGCGCCGTGGCCGGTAGAATTTCACGACCACCGGCGCGCGGTCTTCGAGCCCCACCTGATACACCCGGTTTTCAAAGCTGTTGAGCCCCATCAGGCGGCCGTCGGTGACGAAGCCGGCGCTGTCCACGGCGTCAAGAATCACGTCCGGAGTGAGGGCGTCGAACGGATGGGTGGAGGCTTCCTGGTCGGTCATTGCGAATGCTCGCTCAAGCGGTGGCTTCGGCGTTGCCCACCCAGATTTCCCCGTCGCGCACGTCCAGAGGTACCGCCGTGAGGCTGTCGCCGCTGCAAGGGCCGGATAAGCAGGCGCCGTTCTCCGGTTCGAACAGGGCGCCATGGTTCGCGCACACCAGGAACCGGCCGTCGTCGTCCATGAACTGATCGGGCATGAAGTTCAGTTCAATCCCCAGGTGCGGACACCAGTTCAGGTAGGCGTGGAACTGGCCGTCGAATTTGACCACGATCACCGACTGCTCGCCGACCATGAATTCGCGGGCGCTTTCCTCGCCGATGTCCTCGGTTTTGCAGACCGCTTGCATGTTCTCTCCTTCCTTACTCGCCCAGTACCTGCTTACGCACTTCCAGATGCGCCTCGGCGGCAAGGCGCGGGCCGAATTCGGTGACCAGCCGCGCGCTGGCGGCGGCCGCCAGGCTGCCCGCGGTGGCGTGATCATGGCCATGAGTGAGAGCGTACAGGTAGGCCCCGGCGAACATGTCGCCCGCGCCGTTGGTATCGATGGCGTTCACCGGCGGCGCGTCGATGTGGTGAACCTGTTCGCCGTCCCACACCAGCGCCCCCTCCGCGCCGCGGGTCATCACCAGACCACGGCAGAGCGGTTTGAGAGCCTCGAGCGCCGCCTGGGGGCTGTCGGTGTCGGTGTAGCCGAGCGCTTCCGCTTCATTACAGAACAGCAGGTCGACGCCGTCGCCGAGCATTTCCGTCAGGCCGTCGCGGAAAAACTGCACCATGGCCGGGTCCGAGAACGTCAGCGAGGTACGCACCCCGTGTTTCTCCGCCAACTGACGCAGGCGAACGGCGGCGGCCCGGGCGCTGTCGGAGCTGACCAGATAGCCCTCCAGATAGACGAACTCGGAGGCGGCGATGGCCTCTTCGTCCAGTTCCGGTTCGCCGACCGATTGGGAAATACCCAGAAAGGTGTGCATGGTGCGTTCCGCGTCCGGCGTGATCATCACCAGGCATTTCCCGGACACGCCGCTTTCGCGGGCACCGGTCATGTTGGTGTCGACGCCGGCGGCCCGCAGGTCGCGCACGAAAAAGTCACCGGTTTCGTCGTCGGCCACCTTGCAGGCGTAGTATCCGTGGCCGCCGAAATGACGCGCCGCCACCACGGTATTGCAGGCGGAGCCCCCACAGGTGTGTTTGTGGGGCTCGGCCTCGCCGGCCAGCGCCGCCACCAGTTCCTGCTGGCGGGCCTCGTCGACCAGCGTCATCAGGCCCTTGCTCAGATCCAGACGGGTCAGGAACTCATCGGTTACTTCCACTTCGGTATCCACCAAGGCGTTGCCGAGGGCGTAAACGTGGTATTTCTTTTCCATGCGGACTCCGGGCCGATTCGTAAAAGACGCCATTATGGTGGCGCCGTGGTCCCATGCCAAACCGGGTTGCACTGATAACAGTGTAAAACCGGGCGTTCTTGCGTAGGCTCGCGGGCACCATCTCACTATACTCGCGGCCATGGCGAAGAATGCGAAAAAGCCGGCGTCCACCCGTAAAGGGTCCGCGCGCCGCCCCGCTCAGTCGGGAAACAAACGAAACACCCGGTCCGGAGCTCGGCGCTGGTTCAGCTGGCGCTTCATCGCCAAGGTATCGGTGGTGTTGCTGGTGCTGGCGGCCGCCGGGCTGGCGTATCTGGACGCCTATGTGCGTGACCGGTTCGACAGCCACGTCTGGCAGTTGCCGGCGCGGGTTTATGCGCGTCCCGTGGAGTTGTATCCGGGCCGGGTGCTGTCGCGTAACGATATGCTCAAGATGCTGGAGCTGATGCGTTACCGGCGCGCGGGCGGCGCGCCCACGCCCGGCAGCTACACCACCGACGGCAACACGCTGGTGATTCACACCCGTGGTTTCCGTGACAGCGATGGCGGCGAGTCCGCCCAGCGTATCCGCGTCACCCTCGGTGGCGGCCGCATCAGCGGTCTGAGCAGCGGCGACGGTGATGCTCTGGCGCGCCTGGAGCCGTTGCAGATCGGCAGTATTCATCCGGGACACACCGAGGACCGGGTGTTCGTGCCGCTCGACCGGGTGCCGCCGCTGCTGGTGCAGATGCTGCTGGCCACCGAGGACCGCGACTTCTACGAGCATCACGGGGTGTCGCCCCGGGGGCTGGCCCGCGCCATGGTGGCCAACGTGAAAGCCGGCGGGCTGGTGCAGGGCGGCAGTACCCTGACCCAGCAATTGGTGAAGAATTTCTGGCTCACTCAGGACCGCACCCTGGCCCGCAAGCTGGTGGAAATGCCGATGGCGGTGTTGCTGGAGCTGCACTACAGCAAAGAGCGTATTCTCGAGGCCTATCTCAACGAGGTCTACCTGGGCCAGGACGGCAAGCGCGCCATTCACGGCATGGGACTGGGCGCTCAGTTCTATTTCGGGCGGCCCCTGGAAGAGTTGGAGCCCCACCAGCTCGCCACCCTGGTGGCCTTGCTGAAAGGCCCCAGCTATTACGACCCGCGCCGTAATCCGGAGCGCGCCCTGTCGCGCCGCAACACGGTGCTTAAGGTGGCCCTGGAAGAGGGCGCCCTGAGCGATCAGGAATACCGGCGTTTCCGTGAGCGGGACCTGGAAGTGGTGCCGCGCGGCGCCTCGCCGCTGTACGCCTTCCCGGCGTTCATTGATCTGGTGCGCCGCCAACTGGCCCGGGATTACCCGGCCGACGTGCTTGGCGAAGAGGGGCTGCGCATCCACTCCACCCTGGATGTGCTCGCGCAGCTGGCGTCGGAGAAAGCACTCAGCGAGCATCTCAACCGCATTGATGGCTCCGGAGAGGCGCTCAACGGCGCCGTGGTGGTGGTCGGGCCGGCCCAGGGCGACGTGCTGGCGCTGGTGGGCAGCCGGGAGTCCCGCGAGCAGGGCTTCAACCGCGCGCTGGACGCCACCCGGCCGATCGGCTCGCTGGTCAAGCCGGTGGTGATGCTTACCGCGCTGCAGCAGCCCAAGCGCTATAGCCTGGCCACTCCGGTGGCGGACGAACCGATCACGGTGCCGTTGACTACCGGCAAAAAATGGACACCACAAAACTTTGACGGTGAATCCAAGGGCCCGATCCCCCTGGTCGACGCTCTCGCGTACTCTCGCAACCAGGCCACCGTGCGCCTGGGCATGGACGTGGGGCCGGACGCGGTGGTGCGGACCCTGTCCCAGCTGGGCGTGAAAAAGACCATTCCCGCCTACCCCAGTATTTTGCTTGGCAGCGTCGGTATGACGCCCTTCGAAGTGGCGATGCTGTATCAGCCGCTGGCCACCGGCGGCTTCGTCACTCCTTTGCGTTCGATCACCGATGTGCTGGATAAGGAGGGCGAGCCGCTGGCCCGCTACCCGGTGGACACCGAAGAGGTGATCGACTCGGGCCCCGCCTACCTGATTCAGTGGGGCATGCAGCAGGTGGTCGAGAAGGGCACCGCCCGATCCGCGCGGTCGGTACTGCCCGCGGACCTGAAGGTGGCCGGTAAAACCGGTACCAGCGATGAATATCGGGATGCCTGGTTCGCCGGCTTCTCCGGTAACCACCTGTCGGTGGTCTGGGTGGGCCGGGACAATAACGAAAACGCCCGGGTGACCGGTTCTTCCGGGGCCTTGCCGGTGTGGAGCCGGCTGATGGCCGGACTGCCGCAGACTAGCCTGTCGCAGGCACCGCCACCGGGCGTGGAAGAGGTCTGGATGGACCCCTCCGGGGAAAAAACCAGTGGTAAAGGCTGTTCCGGTGCCCGCCAATATCCGATGCTGGAGGCCTCCATCCCGGAGCAGAGTGACGGTTGCGGTAGTGCGACCCAGGTTAAGGAAGGAGTGGTGGAATGGTTCAAGGGCTGGTTCGACTAACGCTGTTGGCGGTGCTGTTGTTATCCGGTTGCGCGGTGACGCCGCCGGCGCAGAAGGCGGAGCCGGTGACCGCGAGCACCGAGCTGGAAGGCTCGCCGGCGATGGCCCTGCTGAGCCGTGCTGAACAGGCCCGGGCTCAGGGAAAGACCGGTGCGGCCAGCCGCTATCTGGAACGGGCACTAACCATGGCGCCGCAGTCCTCATGGCTGTATCGGGAGCTGGCGCTGTTACGCTTGGAAGAAGGTGATGGTCATGCCGCCGAGGGTTTTGCCCAGCGCGCCCTGCGGTTGGCTCCCGATAACGACGACTACCGTGCCGAGCTTTGGGAGCTGGTGGCTTCCGCCCGCGCCGAGCAGGGTGATCATGGCGGCGCCGACGAAGCCAGGGCGCGGGCCCAGGCACTGCGTGAGCCGAAACGGGCATGACACCGGCGGTGAAAATGGCCGAGGAGGCCGGCGTCGATTTTCGCCTGCATCGCTACGAGCACGATGCCGCCGCCGAAAGTTACGGACTCGAGGCCGCCGAGTTGCTGAATCTCGATCCGCGCCGGGTGTTCAAAACGCTGCTGGCGGTGGTCGACGATCAGCCCCGGGTGGCGATGGTGCCGGTGCATCTCAGTCTTGACCTCAAGGCGCTGGCGAAGGCGGCCGGCGGCAAGAAAGCGCGGATGGCCGACGCCGATCTGGCGCAACGGGTCACCGGCTATGTGCTGGGCGGCATCAGTCCGCTGGGTCAGAAACGCCGGTCTCCGTTGTGGTTGGATGAGAGCGCGCTGAGTTTCGATACCGTTTATATGAGCGCCGGCCGGCGTGGATTGGAGATCGAGATGGCGGCGGTGGATCTATTGGCGTTGACCGCGGGCCAGTGTGCTGTCCTGGCTCGCTGACCCGGCGCTCCTTGGAAGATTCCCGCTTTCCTTTAAAGCGTGCTGAAAGCGTCGCGGGCGGCCTGGATGGTGGCGTCGATGTCGTCATCGCTGTGGGTGATCGACACGAAGCCCGCCTCGAAGGCACTGGGCGCCAGATAGACCCCCCGGTCCAGCATCGCGTGGAAGAAGCTGTTGAAGCGCGGCTGGTCGCAGGCCATCACTTCGTCGAAGCGGCTGATGCGGGTCTGATCGGTGAAAAACAGGCCGAACATGCCGCCGGCCTGGGTGGTGTGGAAGCCGACCCCGGCGCCCCGGGCCGCCTCGGAAAGGCCTTCGGTAAGACGCGTGGTTTTTGCTTCCAGTTCGTCGTAGAACCCTTCATGCCGCAATTGTTTCAGCGTTGCCAGGCCGGCCGCCATGGCCACCGGGTTACCGGACAGGGTGCCGGCCTGGTACACCGGCCCCAGCGGCGACAGCTTTTCCATGATCTCTTTCTTGCCGCCCAGGGCGCCCACCGGCATGCCGCCGCCGATGATTTTGCCCAGGGTGGTGAGGTCCGGGGTGACGCCATAGCGCGCCTGGGCGCCGCCCCGCGCGACCCGGAAGCCGCTCATGACTTCGTCGAAGATCAGCACCGCGCCGTACTGGTCGCACTGTTCGCGCAGCGCTTCCAGAAACCCTTGGGTGGGCGGCACGCAGTTCATGTTGCCGGCCACCGGCTCGACGATCACGGCGGCGATCTGGTCGCCCTGGGCCTTGAACACCTCCGCCAGCCCGCCGGCGTCGTTGAAATTGAGGGTCAGGGTGTCGTCGGTGACCGCCTTGGGTACGCCCGGTGAGCTGGGGGTGCCCAGCGTCAGCGCGCCGGAGCCCGCCTTCACCAGCAAGCTGTCCACGTGACCGTGGTAGCAGCCCTCGAATTTAATCACCTTGTCACGGCCGGTGTGGCCACGGGCCAGCCGCAGGGCGCTCATCACCGCTTCGGTGCCGGAGTTGACCATGCGAACCATGTCCATGGATGGCACCATCTCGCAAACCAGGTCGGCCATGTCCACCTCGGCGGCGGTGGGCGCGCCGAAGCTGAGGCCGTCGGCCACCGCCTTGAGCACCGCTTCGCGGACGGCCTGGTTGTTGTGGCCGAGGATCATCGGCCCCCAGGAGCCGACGTAATCCACGTACCGGTTGTCGTCTTCGTCGAACAGATAGGGGCCTTCCGCGTGACGGAAGAACACCGGGGTGCCGCCGACGCCCTTGAAGGCGCGGACCGGCGAATTGACGCCGCCGGGGATGTGTTTCTGGGCACGGCGGAACAGCTGTTCGGAATGCTTGCGACTCATTGGAACTCCTTAAAGCGGGGGCGCCGGGAAGATGGCATGCAGCCGCCGAGCGGCGGCTTCCACGTCGGCGTTGTCGGCGTGGCCGAACAGGGCGTGGATGACGGCCACCAGGTCGGCGCCGGCTTCGATCAATTGGCGGGCATTATGCGGATTCACTCCGCCGATCGCCACCAGCGGAACACTGAAACGGCGGCGTGCTTCGCGCAGGGTGTCCAGCGATGCGGGTGGTGCGCCGGGCTTGGTGCGTGACTCGAAGAAACGTCCCAGGGCGAGATAGTCGGCGCCTTCATCGGCGGCCCGCTGGGCCAGATCCAGGCGCCCGTGGCAGGACACGCCGATCAGTTTGTCGTGGCCGAGCAGCATGCGCGCCCGGCTTACCGCGCCGTCGCTCTGACCCAGGTGCACGCCGTCCGCTTCCACTTCCGCGGCCAGGGCGGCGTCGTCGTTGACGATGAAGCGCGCGCCGAAGTCCTTGCACAGCAACGCCAGCCGCGCGGCCCGGTGACGGCGGGTGGCGGCGTCCGCCGGTTTATCGCGGTACTGCAGCACCGTGGCGCCGCCGCGCAGGGCGGCTTCGGCGGCGCTCAGCACGCGCTCGCCGGGCGTCAGGTGCGGGTCGGTGATGGCGTACAGGCCCTGCAGCGGCTGGTTCATGGCGTCAGGCTCCGGTCCGGTACGAACTGGCCGCCGCCGGGTTGCCAGGCGTGCTGGAGTGTGCGGTGCAGCCACGCCTGGGCCTCGCCGACGGCGCTCTCCAGGGGGTGGCCCCGGGCCAGCAGGCTGGCGATCGCCGAGGCCAGCGAGCAGCCGGAGCCGTGGTAAACCTCGGGCAGCCGCGGCCATTCCCATTGGTGATGGCGGTCGCCCTCGAACAGATGGTTGGCGACCTGGTCGGTGTTGTCGTGGGTGCCGGTGACCAGCACCGCCCGGCCGCAGCGCCGGGTGAGCGCGAAGCCGGCCTCGGCCACGTCGCTTTCGCCGCTCAATTGACCGGCCTCGGGCAGGTTGGGCGTGAGCACGGTGGCCTGGGGGGCGACCCGGTCCATCAGCGCCTCGTTGAGATCGCCCTGAGCCAGGCTGCCGCCGGATTCCGCGGCGAGCACCGGGTCCAGGACCACGGGCACGCCGGGAAGACGGGCAAGCAGACGCGCGATCCATTCCACCGTGGCCACCGAGCCGGTCATGCCGATTTTCACCGCCTGGAATTGGTAGTCGGCGAGCAGGGCGTCCGCCTGCTGTTCGAGCAAGTCCAGCGGGGTCAGCTGGAAGCTGCTGACCTGGCGGCTGTTTTGTACCGTCAGCGCGGTGATCAGCGTGCTGGCGAAGCCGCCGGTGCTCTGGATCGCCTCGATGTCGGCGTGAATGCCGGCGCCGCCGGACGGATCGTGGCCGGCGATGACAAGAATGTTCGGTCTCATGGGTACGCTCAAAACGGTTTCACCACCGCCAGGATAACAATCGCGACCAGCAGTAACACCGGCACTTCGTTAAAGATCCGATAGAACTTGTCGCTCTTGGTGTTGGCGTCGGCGGCGAACTTCTTCAGATACGCCAGACAGACGTGGTGATAGCCGATCAGTAGCACCACCAGGGCCAGCTTGGCGTGCAGCCAGCCCTGTGTTTTGTAGTAATCCCAGTTCAGAGCCAGCATCCAGACGCCGAGCACCAGGGTGGCGATCATGGACGGGTTCATGATGCCCCGGTAGAGCTTGCGCTCCATGATTTTGAAGCGGTCGCGGCTGACCTGATCCTCGGCCATGGCGTGGTACACGAACAGGCGGGGCAGATAGAAGATCGCCGCGAACCAACAAATCACGGCGATAATGTGGAACGCTTTCAGCCATAGCATAGAGGTGTTCTCCCGGTGCGAAAGGGTCGGGGGTGAACCGCGTTGGAGTGTCACCCGGTAGCCGCTGTATACTACAGGGCCTTGCTTGTATCGTCCCGCGCCGCCAAGGCGGCGGGACGCTTCCGGACATTGTTCCGCCACTCCGAAAGAAAGAGGATGCCGTGACCAAGCCACCGCGCGCCAGTCGTCTGCTGCGATACTACTTGTTTCGCACCCGGCGTCTGTCACGTCGGCAACTCGGCACGATCCAGGATTGGAAAATGCGGGTGGTGTTCTGGATCGGCGCGCTGCTGGTCGGTCTGGTCACCGTGGGGTTCGCCTGGGTTGCGGAAATCTGCGCCGAGGCGTTCGCCGCCATGGAGCGGCAGTCGTCGATGCTGCCGGTATTGATCACGCCGCTGGGCATGCTGCTCACCGTTTTCGTGATGCGTCGTACCGGCGCGGAGTCCCAGGGCAGCGGCATTCCCCAGGTGCTGGTGGTGCTCAAGCAGCGCTATCACTGGCTGCGACCCACCTTTCTGTCGTTCCGCGTTATCGTCATGAAGTTCGCGCTGACCTGTATGGGTTTGCTGTGCGGCGCCAGCATCGGCCGCGAGGGGCCCAGCGTTCATATGGGCGCGGCGATGATGTATTCGGTGGGCCAGGTGGGCCGCCTTCAACAGAAGTACGTGGACAACGCCTTGATCGTGGCCGGCGGCGCCGCCGGGGTGTCGGCGGCCTTCAATGCCCCGCTGGCGGGTATCGTGTTCGCGATCGAGGAGTTGTCCGGCTCGTTCGAACAGCGCACCAGCGGCACCTTGATTCTGGCCATTATCCTGTCCGGTGTGGTGGTGTTGGCGATCGCCGGGCATTACAGCTTTTTCGGCCATCCGCAGGGCGCGCTGGATATCACTCAGGACTGGCTCGCCATTGGCGTTACCGGCCTGGTATGCGGATTGCTGGGCGGTGCCTTCAGCCGGTTGCTGATATCCGGCAGCCGTTTTCTGGCGCCCTATGGCCGCAAACATCCTTACCGGGTGGTGCTTCTTTGCGCGCTGGTGCTGGTCTTTCTGGGGCTGGTCACCGGCGGCGCCACCTACGGCAGCGGTTATGAACAGGCGCGCCATTTGCTGGGCGGCGGCGTGGACGGCGACTGGAGCTTCCCGCTGGCGAAGATGACGGCCACCCTGGTGTCCTATTTCACCGGTATCCCCGGCGGGTTGTTTTCGCCCAGCCTGGCCGCCGGCGCGGGTGTCGGCAATGTCATCGGCGGCCTGTTCCCGGATTCCTCCGTGGTGGGCATCACCCTGGTGGCAATGGCGGCGTTCCTTGCCGGGGTGATCCAGCGGCCGATCACCTCCTTCGTGATCGTCATGGAGCTCACCGGCAATCGCCACGACATTCTATTGCCTCTGATGGTGGGCGCGTTCGTGGCGGCGGCGGTGGCTAAGGTTATCTGGCTGCGCCCGCTCTACGACTCCCTTGCCGAGCGGTTGCAGGAAGGCGAAGGCATGGCCTTGGACCGTGCGCGGGTGGTGAGTACCGAGGGCGGTCCGCAGGAGGAGCGTGCCCGGGCCGGCGGCGGTCGATGAAGTTGCCGCCCATGGCGGTGGTGCCTATCATGCGGGTCCTTTAGTGGGAAGTAGTGACGGGAGTAATGGTTATGACCCAGGTCGACGCGGCGAACCCTTTGAAAGTCGGCATTGTCGGCGGCACCGGCTACACCGGTGTGGAGCTGTTGCGCCTGCTGGTGCGGCACCCGCTGGTGCGCCTGGAAACCATTACGTCGCGCAGTGAGCAGGGGTTGAAAGTCAGTGACCTGTACCCGTCCCTGCGCGGCCACACCGATCTGACGTTCGAAGAACCGGATGTGGCCGCCCTGGCGGCCTGTGACGTGGTGTTCTTCGCCACGCCCCACAACGTCGCCATGCGGCTGGTGCCGGAACTGCTGGCCGCCGGCACGCGTGTGGTGGATCTGTCGGCGGATTTCCGGCTGCGCGATGCCGGCGTCTGGAGCCAGTGGTACGGCGAGCCCCATGCTTGCCCGGAATTGCTGGATCAGGCGGTCTACGGACTGCCGGAAGTGAACCGCGAACGGATCCGCGGCGCCCGGCTGGTGGCTTGTGCCGGTTGTTACCCCACCTCCATTCAACTGGGCTACCTGCCGTTGCTGGAGCGCGGCTGGGCGCGGCCGGAGCAACTGATCGCCAGTGCCGCCAGTGGCGCCAGCGGTGCCGGGCGCGGCGCCAAGGTGCCGATGTTGCTGGCGGAGGCGTCGGAAAGCTTCAAGGCCTACGGTGCCGGCGGGCACCGCCATTTGCCGGAGATCGAACAGGGTCTGGGCGACATCGCCGGTGGGCCGGTCTCGGTGACCTTCGTGCCGCACCTGGTGCCCATGGTGCGCGGCATTCACGCCAGCCTGTACGCCACCGTCACCGGCGACACGCCGGCGCTGGATCAGGTGCAGGCGGCGTTCGAGGCGCGCTACGCCGACGAGCCGTTCGTGGATGTGATGCCCCAGGGCAGCCACCCGGAAACGCGGTTCGTGAAAGGCTCCAACCACTGCCGTCTGGCGATCCATCGCCCCGGAAACGGCGACGTGCTGGTGGTGTTGTCGGTGATCGACAATCTGGTCAAGGGCGCGTCCGGCCAGGCGATCCAATGCATGAACATCATGTTCGGCCTGGAAGAAACGGCCGGCATTGATCACCCGGCGTTGCTGCCCTGATGGCCACGGGGAGCCGGCCCAGAGCGGGTGTCGACGATGTGATCCTGGTGCCGGTGAGTCCGTCGCACCGCCGGCGCGCCCGGCTGTTGTTGACGGTGGCGGCGCTGGTAGCGGTGCTTTTGGCGTTCCTTGCCGGCTCCTGGTTGGGCCAGAGCGGCGCTTTGGACAGCAATATGAAAAACAGCGAGCTGCGCTCGGAATTGCGCGACGCACGTCAAGAACTGCGCGCCGTCCGCCATGATCTGGCCCGCTACCGGGCCGAGGTGGAGGTGGCTGATCAGGCCCGCGAACAACTGCGCCAGGAGATACGCGGTCTGCGCGACCAGAGCGCGGAACTGGAAGAGGCGGTGGCCTTTTATAAGAATGTGATGTCCCCGGGGGCCGCCGACGCGCCCATGCAGGTTCAGAAGTTCGAAGTGACACCGGACAATGGCGAGCGCCGTTTCCGTTACCGTTTGATACTGGTGCAGTCCGGTGATAACCGGGGATACTTGTCGGGCAGGGTGAGCTTCGTGCTTAAGGGGTCCCGCGACGGTGAGGCGATGACACTGGACGGCGACGAGGTGTTGGGGGAAAACAGCGATTTGCGATTCCGCTTCCGCTACTTCCAGGAGCTTTCCGGTACGCTGACGGTGCCCGAGGGCGCGCGCATCGACGCTTTGGAGATGACCGCGACGGCCTCCGCGCCGCGTCGCGCGGAAGTGGTGCGGAGCCTTCCCTGGTGATGGCGCATTAACAATCAAGCAGGAGAAAACAGGTGATTGGGCGAGACAAGAAGAGCACGGGTGGTCAGCAAAATTTTCGCGATCACACCCTGATCGCTCCCAGTGCCCGCATCGTGGGCGACATTGAGTTCAATGGGGGGCTGCACATCCAGGGCGAAGTGGATGGCAACATCACCGTCGGTGAAGACGGCGGGCAGTTGGTGATCGGCGAAAGCGGCGTGGTGCGCGGTGAGATCCGCGTTCCCAGAATCACCATCAATGGCCGGGTGGAAGGCGACGTCAACGCCACCGAGCACCTGGAGCTGGCCAGCAAGGCGCAGGTGGAAGGCAATGTCTTTTACGTGATGATCGAGATGCTGATGGGGGCTCGCGTTAACGGCAAACTGGTGCGCCTGGACGACGAGCGCCGCAACCTGCCGGCGCCTGAAAAGCCCGGTGACCGTGCCGCCGCGGACACGTCGGCGACGGACGTCCGCCCGGAGAATACTTGACTGTAATAGTCGGGTACTGGACTATGGGAATGTGATAACGGCATTGAGTGACATGAGCGAATCCGGACCCATAATCCTGACTGAACGGGCCGCCGCCAAGGTGCGCGAGCTCCGTGACGATGAGGGCAATCCCGAGTTGAAACTGCGGGTGTACATCACCGGCGGTGGCTGCGCGGGGTTTTCCTATGGCTTCACCTTCGATGAAGCGGTGAACGAGGACGATACGGCCGTGGCCCGCGAAGATGTGACCCTGCTGGTGGACGCCATGAGCATCCAGTATCTGGACGGCTCTCAGGTGGACTATGAGCAGGGTCTGATGGGCTCCCGGTTTATCGTCAACAATCCCAACGCGGCCACCACCTGTGGCTGTGGCTCGTCGTTCTCGGTGTAAGCCGGGCCCGGCACTGTCATTTAACGGTCATTAAAGTATCAGAATATTGTCTTGAGCAGCATGGAGGCTGTAGGCATGACGATACAGAGACCCTCTATCCAAAGAATGACGGACGCGGACACCCGCGCCATGTGCTGGTTGCTGGCTCAGCCCCGGGCCGCCAGCCGTGCCCGCATGGCCAGGGCCATCTCCCGGTTCGGTGACGGACCTTTCTATGCGGCCCTGGTCGCCGTACTCTGGCTGGTCGATCCCGTCGACGGCACCCGTTTCGCGCTGGCGGCGGCGGTGGCCTACGGGCTTGAGGTGCCGGTGTTCATGGTCCTTAAGAATCTGATCAAGCGCCCCAGACCCGCCGATTCTGAAATGGCGTTGTGCGCCTTCATCAAGCCCGCGGGCCGTTTCAGTTTCCCCTCCGGTCATACCGCCGCCGCCTTCGTCATGGCGACGCTGCTGGGTATTTTCTATCCGGTGGTGGCCACGCTGGCCCTGGCGTTCGCGTTGCTGGTGGGATTGTCGCGGGTGTTGCTCGGCGTTCACTACCCCTCGGACATTGCCGCGGGCGCGTTGCTGGGTACCAGTTGCGCGATGATTGGCTCGCTGTTCGTGTAAAGGTTCGCCCGGTCTCAGGGCAGGCTCAGATGGCCGAGTACCGTGGGCCGATCGGCGCCGGTTACCGATGGGGCATTGCCCGGCACCCTTTCCCAGAAGGCCCACGCCAGCCAGGCGAAGGCGGCCGCTTCCACCCATTCCGGTGCGACACCGGCTTCTTCCGTGCTGCCCGCCGGCAGCCCGCAATGGTGACTGAGTCGGCTGACCAGATCCCGGTTATGTATGCCCCCGCCACAGACCAGCAGACGGTCGGCGTGGAACCCGCGGATCGCCTCGGCGACGATGCGGGCGGTCAGTTCCGCCAGGGTGGCCTGAACGTCGCGCGGTGCCATGGTGGCGTCCAGATGGGGGGCGAGCCAGTCCGGATGGAAGTATTCCCGGCCCGTACTTTTGGGCGGCGAACGGTGGAAATAGGGATCGCCGAGCAGGCTGTCGAGCAGGGTGGGGAGAACCGCGCCGCCGGCGGCCCAGGCGCCCTCCGGGTCATAATCACCGCCGCGATGCCGCTGGTGCCATTGGTCCAGAAGGGTGTTGGCCGGTCCGGTGTCGAATCCGCCCACCAGTTCGCTTTTGTCGAGCAGCGAGACGTTGGCGATGCCGCCCAGGTTGAGGATCACCCGGCGCTCGCCGGGGTCGCCGAAGGCGTGTTCGTGGAAGCGCGGCGCCAGTGGCGCGCCCTGGCCGCCCAGCACCATGTCCTTGTTGCGAAAGTTGCTGACCACCGGCAGACCGGTGCCGACCGCCAGGGTATCGGGACAGCCGAGCTGCAGGCTGAATCCGGCGGCACCCGGGCGGTGCCGCACGGTCTGGCCGTGACAGCCAATGGCGGTGACGGCGCCTGGCGGAACGTCGGCCTCGTCAAGCAAAGCGGTGACCGCGCTGGCGTAGTGTTCGCCCAGGGCCCGGTGGCAGGGGCCGGCCCGGTCGATTTCATTGTCGCCGGGGAGGCACAGGCGCCGCAGCTCGGCGCGTAAGTGGTCGGGTAAATCGGTGCTGTGATGAGCCAGCAGGCGGGTGCCGGCCCGGGTGACGCTGGCCAGGACGGCGTCCACGCCGTCCAGGCTCGTGCCGGTCATCAGACCGACGAACAGCGCCTCAGAAGACATTGCTGCTGGCCAGGGTGGCGGCCTCCGCGAACATCGTCATTTGCGCCGCCAGGCGGCTGCTTTGGACGCGGAATTGGGGTTTCTCGTTGCTGGCGATGCCGCTGGCCTTGGGCAGCGGTACGGTCTGCGGGTTGCGATGCACCCCGTCGATACGAAATTCGTAATGCAGGTGCGGACCGGTGGCCAGGCCGGAGGCGCCCACATAGCCGATGGTCTGACTCTGATTGACCCGGCTGCCGACGCGAATGCCCTTGGCGAAGCTGCGCATGTGGGCGTACAGGGTGGAGTATCGCTGGCCGTGTTTGAGAATCAACACGTTGCCATAGCCACCTTTGACGCCGGCGAAGATCACCTTGCCCTTGCCCGCGGCCTTGATCGGGGTGCCGCTGGGGGCGGCATAGTCGATGCCATGGTGAGCGCGCACTTTGTTCAGAATCGGATGCTTGCGGCCGGTGCTGAAGCGGGAGCTGATCCGTGAGAAGGCCACCGGCGTGCGGATGAACTCCTTGCGCATGGAGTTGCCGTCGCTGTCGAAGTAGGAGACATCGCCGTCACGGGTCTGATAGCGGTAAGCGGTGAGGTGGCGGTCCTGATTCCAGAATTCCGCGGCGATGATCTCACCCTCGCCGACTTTTTCGCCGTCGAGATAGAGCTCCTCGTAGAGCACCCGGAAGCGGTCGCCGTTGCGGATATCCAGTACGAAGTCGATGTCCCAGCCGAAAATGTTGGCCAGCTGCATGGTCAGATTGTCGCTCATGCCGGCGGCGTGGCCGGCCAGGAACAAGGAGTTGTCGATGGTCGCCTCGGCGAAGCGGGTACGGCGCTGGTATTCGCGCACTACGTTTTCCACGCGCCAGTTACCGTCTTCCAGGGTGGCTTCCACGGTCTCCACCCGGGAGGGGCTGTAGCGCAGCGAGGTCAGCTCGCCGGCTTCGTCCACGGAAATATTCAGGGAATCGCCGGGACGGATGGTGGCCAGCTCGGCCAGGCGCTCGTCACCGGTAACCAGGCGGTGCACCTGCGCCGCGCTGACACCCCGTTCCTGGAGGAGTCCCGACAGGGTGTCGCCGGAGGCCACCGTGAGTTTGATCCATTGCTCTTCCTCGGCGGTTTCCGGCGTCGGGCGAACATGGGTCGCCGGCTGAGGGCTGTCCTGACGGGCCAGCTCCTGGCTGGCCGACGGTTTGGGCAGGTCCAGGGATTGCAGACGCTCCGGGCGGGACTCGCCCGACTCCGGCGTCAGGGCGATCAGCCCCACGGTAATCACCAGCGCCCCGGACAAAATCAGATGGGTGCGGGGGAAACGGCGCGCGACACGGCCGAGGGCGGATAATTTATTACTCATGCTTTGACTACGCTCTGAGGTGCGCCGCCGAGGGCGTTCATTTAGTTGCAGCAAAGATACCCGCCTTCTACAACCTGCTTCAAGTGCTACAATAGCGCGCTTTTCAGGGTGAGATGTGGTCGGCGGGTCGGCGTTTGAGACCGGCGCCGCCGGAGCAAGTTCCTAACAGATACCGGGTCCGGCCGTTGCCGGGCCGTGAACGAGGTGATGATGATCAAGGTGGACGAACAGCTGGCGCTGCTGCGCCGTGGCGCGGATGAGATCATTCAGGAAGACGAATTGCGCGAGCGCATCGCCAGCGGCCGCCCCTTGAGAGTCAAGGCGGGCTTTGATCCCACCGCCCCGGACCTGCATCTGGGGCACACGGTCCTGATCAATAAACTGCGCCAGTTCCAGGAGCTGGGCCACCATGTGATGTTCCTGATCGGTGATTTCACCGGCATGATCGGCGATCCCACCGGCAAGAGCGCCACCCGGCCGCCGCTCACTCCGGAGGAGATTGAGCGCAACGCCGAAACGTATAAAGAGCAGGTGTTCAAGATTCTTGATCCCGACAAGACCGAGGTGGTGTTCAACTCCGCCTGGATGAACCAGGTGGGTGCCGCCGGCATGATCAAGCTGGCCAGCCAGTACACGGTGGCGCGCATGCTGGAGCGGGACGACTTCGACAAACGCTACCGGGCCAACCAGCCGATCGCGGTGCACGAATTCCTTTATCCGCTGGTGCAGGGCTATGACTCCGTGGCCATGGAGGCGGATGTGGAGCTGGGCGGTACCGATCAGAAGTTCAATCTGCTGATGGGGCGCACCCTGCAGAAGGCTTACGGGCAGGCGCCGCAAATCTGCCTTACCATGCCGATTCTGGAGGGGCTGGACGGGGTCCAGAAGATGTCCAAATCCCTCAAGAACTATGTCGGCGTGAACGACGCTCCCGGGGAGATGTACCGCAAGCTGCTGTCGATCCCCGATGATATGACCTGGCGCTATTACGAATTGCTTAGTGGTCTCTCCAATGAGGCGCTGGAAGAGCGCAAAGCGGAAGCGGACCGGCTGGGCAGCCCGCAGGAAGCCAAAAAAGCCTTCGCGCTGGAGATGGTCACCCGCTTCCACGGCGAGGCGGCCGCCCAGGCGGCGCCTTCCTCGGCGGGCAACCTGACCTCCCTGGGCGCGATCCCGGACAACGTCCCGGAAGTGGAGGTTGTCCTCGAAGAGGGTGACGAGGTGCACGTGGTGCCATTGCTCCGGCTGGCGGGTCTGGCCCAGAATGGCAAAGCGGCCAAGGACGTTTTCGGGCGTGGCGCGGTTTATGTGGACGGCCAGCAGCTCACCGAGGAGCGCACCTTTGCCCGTGGCGAAAGCGCGGTGATCCAGGCGGGCAAGAAGAAGATTGCCCGGGTCACGATTCGCTAGAAAACCCGCTGCAGGGCGCGGTTTTGAATGAAAATTGGCCGACCGCGAAGAATTTCGAGGAATCCGCCAAAAAAGGTTTGACAGGAAAAGCCCGATCCGTAGAATGCGCATTCCTCGACGGGGCGACGGCAACAACGCCAACCCCGCGGCTCTTTAACAATCAGGCAAGCAAACGTGTGGGACCTGTTTGGAGTGGGTATCTCAAACAGATATCGGCTTTGAACAAGTCAACCTAGTTGACTTTGTGTCGAGCT
>Ga0310342_100000079_pt1 | contig 44296 bp, 41 predicted proteins | sample S15DNA20500_MG_FD_206155 | JGI IMG/M metagenome (GOLD analysis project Ga0310342, IMG submission 206155) | Marine microbial communities from station ALOHA, North Pacific Subtropical Gyre - S1503-DNA-20-500_MG | ecosystem: Environmental > Aquatic > Marine > Oceanic | place: Pacific Ocean: North... | reverse complement strand
CGTTTTCCTGCCTGACTGCCTGACTGCCTCGACCGCCAGTGACGATCGCGGCTCAATTGAAACCCGATAGACTTGCGGAGATTATAGAAGGGTGATCGGCAGGGTCAAAAGATAACCGACCCCAACAGGCGGCATTACCTGCTCAGCCTGCAGATTGTATCCATGAACTCCCCCCACTCCGGGCCAAAGAGGATGTAGATGTCATTGGACAATTCTTCGAGCGGATTCGTATTGTCTGTCATCATTTCGATGGTCTCAGAGAGGTCGGCTCCGAGTGTACGTTGCCGGGGGGCGCAGCTCGAGCAACCGGAGCTGAGGACGACCGTTGAAAGCAGCAGCCCAGCCAGGGCCATGGGAGCGCCGCTGCGCACCTTGCACATCATCGCTTTCATTCGGTTTTTCATCGTATTTTTTCTTCCGGGCACCAGGGATGCGAGGAGGAAGACGAAGTTGAACGCGCCCTCCCAGGCGATGGATGCCAGCAGGCGTAGAAATCTGAAAAGAAACATCACGACCCTCCTTGCGGGAACTCTTTCGTAAATCCCCCCACACCCAAGCATACGCCCTGGAAGCCGCCTCTTCAACTAGTGGGCCAGGGCATCTCGTCTCCGGGGATATTTCTATCCGCCCGCACCGGCTTCGTCTGTTGGCGTGGTTGTGTCCGCATTGCGTGGTTCCTGGTGAACATCCAGGGGGAGTTTTTTCCTGCTCCGGAGATAGATCAGCAGGCCTGGAATGGCCCAGAAACAATAGGTCAGGCGCTGCAATAAGGAAACGAGCGCCCCCCTGGCGGGGATGCCGACCGCTGCGAACAACCAGCCGTAGGCCGCCTCGGCAGTCCCGATAGCCCCGGGGGTGATGGGGATCGCCATGACGATCTGGGCCAGGGGGATAACGAAAAAAAGTATCGGGAGGGAAGGCCACTCGCCCGGGAGCAGCACCCGCAGCAGCAGGAGATTGGTTATCACGACGAGACTGTGGAGTAAAACGGAGATGGCGACAGCTTTCAGGACAACTCCCGGATGGGACCTGTAGAGGGAGAGTATCTCCGCGAGCTTCCGGATGATTCCACCCCCTTTGCCGGGCGGGCTGTTCCGGCGCCAGAGATAAAAGAACCCGGCGAAAGCCAGGCCACCCCCCACCGCCACCCATATGAACACGGACAATTCCATCAGGCGCGGATCTTCCCGCAGCAACGGGAGGTTCAGGAAGGTGGCCGCGCAGGCCAGGGCCATGAGCACGAAGAGGCCGATGGCGCGGTCGATGAAGACCGTCAGCGCGGCCGCAGCCCTGCGCTCGGGAGATTCCCTGGCGACATAATAGGCCTTCATTACATCCCCGCCTGTGGACCCGAAAAGGACCTGGTTGAAGAAGACGCCCATCAGCACCAGGGAGTAGATCTCGCCGAAGCTGCGGTAGACGCCCTGGACTGCGAGGAGCAGTCTCCATCGGATGGCGGCGAGCAGGAGAACAACGGCGTATGGGGCCTGGGCGGCAAGCAGCCATGGCCAGTTCCCGGCAAAGGCCGCTCGATCGTCGGCATCGACAGACAAGCCTCCGCTGCGGATGAGCCAATAGATGAGCCCGGCTGCCAAGGCCAGCTTGGCGCAGGGCAGGGCCCAGCGTTTCAATGGCTACTCCTTCCCTCCGGATGGCCCCTCGCCGCCCGCGGGGGAGAATTTAGCCCGGGCATATTTTACCCATTCGTCTACATCGTCAAAGCCGTAGTTCTTTCCGGTGAGCCGACAAATGGCGGCATGCGCCTTCATGCGGTTGTCCGTATGCCTGGGTGTCCGATCGAAAAAAACCGCAAAGAGAGCCTTGAGGGAGCCCTCGTCTCCGATCTGGGAGAGGGCTTCGACAACGTCGAGAAGGATAATTCTCTCTTTCTCCTTCTGCAGAATCTTGACCAGCGCAGGGACCGCCTTTGGGTCGGGTCGCACGGACAACGCCTTGGCGGACTCCCAGCGTACACCCCAGTATTTGGATGCGAGCCCCGCGACAAAAACATTCGTATTGTCGATCTTGCCGCAGCCTGCCAGGGCGGCGATGGCCCTCATCCTGTTGGCCACCTCCGGATCGCTGGTCGCTATTTCGCGCAGGAGCTCAATAGCGCCATGTTCCGCCTTGGCGAAGGGCAGTTCATCGGCCTCCTTGGCAGCGAGGTGGCGGCCCAACTCGACAATGGAATAGGTCTCTCCCTTGCGGACCTCGAGGACGAGCTTCTGGGGAGAGGATCCGCAGGAGGAGGAAAGCAAAGCGAGCAGTGGCGCGGCCAGTAATAGATTTCTTGATGGCATCATCGGTTTATCCCTGGTTTGGCTGACTTACGATAGCGCACCTCCCCTCCCGTGTCCATGCGCCCCCTGAAGAACCGGGAAGACCTGAATGCCCTGGAAGGAATGCCGTGGATATGCGGTTAAAGTCGGCGCTCGCAAATGGCGATAAAGTAAAGGAGGCTGTTTTTACGTGAAACATCGACGACTGGAAAACATGCGATATTCATTTGTTTTACTCCTGGTGATCTTCTTTTTCGCATCTATCCGGGCGCCGGCGGAGGAGCCGCCCCGCGCCCCGGAGGTTCGCGCCATCTGGGTTACCCGATGGGATTACCGAAGCGCCGCTGATATCAGGACGATCCTGGGCAATTGCAGGTCCCTTGGTCTCAACCGCGTTTATTTCCAGGTGCGTGGAAGGTCGGATGCTTTTTACCGCTCCAACCTGGAGCCCTGGGCCGAGGAGCTCGGCGGCAGGGATCCGGGCTTCGATCCCCTGGCTGTCGCCATAGCCGAAGCTCGAAAACAAGCTCTCGAATTGCACGCATGGGCGAATGTCCTTGCCGGCTGGAAGGGGCGAAGCCCACCGAAGAACACGACCCATCTCTACCACGCCCATCCGAAATGGTTTCTGACAGATCGCTCGGGGAAGACCTGGCGGCTCTCCCACCACTACACGATGTTGAATCCCTGCAATTCAGCTGTCCGGCGACACCTGGCCGAGGTCTTCGGCGATCTCGCCTCCCGCTACGAAATCGATGGAGTCCATCTCGACTACATTCGTTTTGTTTTCCCCGATGCGGACAAACGCGACCAGGTTCCCTACGACAACGGAACGCTCCACATCTTCAGGAAAGAGACCACCGGCTTCCCCAGCCGCTACCCCGATCGATGGAATGATTTTCGCCGGCGCGGAATTAACACGGTCGTCTACGATATCAGCAGGCAGGTGAGAAAGGCCCGCCCGGGCTGCAAGATCTCAGCTGCCGTCATCCGGGACCTTCGCAGGGGGCGGGAGACGTTTTTCCAGGACTCCCCCACCTGGCTTCGTTACGGCTGGATCGACGAGGTTATCCCGATGAACTACGAAACGGATCTCTCCCGATTTGAGAGTCTCGCCCGTAAAGATATCGGCCAGGCAGGAAGGGATCGGCTCATACCGGGCCTCGGAGTCCATGTCATGGACGGCGAGGCCGACCTGAGGAAGCAAATCGAGATCACCCGGGCGCTGCATTCCCCGGGCTACTCGCTGTTCGCGTACACGAGTTTCTTTCCCACTCCGTCGCACGCCTCATCGCAGGGAAAAAGGGCGGACCTGGAGAGACGGGCTTTTCGCCGGGAGCTGATCCGGCTCAATCGGCGCTAGGCGCCTTTTTCCCACCGGCGCGCGCCCCTTCTCCATCGGGGCCCTGGTGGCTGCATTCCCGCTCCATTCGATCCCTGTAGAGTTCCTGCAGCTTGTGGGTCACAGGGCCGCGCACCCCCGCGGCGCTTTCATTTCCGACACCGACGGGCCGGCCATTCACGATGCAGACAGGCACGACACCCTTCACGGAGCTGGTGATAAAGACCTCGTCTGCGTTGAACAGGGCCTCGGGGGGGATGTCAGTTTCACCGACAGGGATGCCGGCGGCCTCGGCCTCTTCAAAGAGCACCGCCCGGGTGATCCCATCCAGTATTCCCCAGGAACGGGGGGTCCAGATAAAGCCATCTTTCACGAGGAAGATGTTGGCCGTGGTGCATTCGGCGATATACCCATCGGAGGTGCAGAGAACGGCATCGTGGGCGCGCTTGTCTCGGGCCTCCTTGAAGGCCAGTATGTTGTTCAGAAAATTACCGCTCTTGATGCTTGGATCAAGGGCCCGGGGGCTGTTCCTGCGAACCTTTGAAACAATGATATGGACGCCGCCCCCGCCGCGGCCGGGATCTGCCTCTTCAGGGATGGACTCAGGCGTCAACTCCATTGCGTAGATCATGTAGCGCGGCTGGGTGCAGATTCCAATGTCGAGACCGATGGGGCCGATCCCGCGCGACAAGACGATTCTCATGATAAGGTCGCCCTCGATCGGGCTCTCGTCTATGGTCCTCTGGATCTGAACTTCGAGCTCGCTCCTCGAGCACGGCATCTCGAGAAAAATCCGGTCGAGTGAGCGTTCCAGCCTGTCGAGGTGGCGGCCGAGCAGGAAGGGCGCCCTCCTGTAGGTGCGAATTGTCTCGTATACCGAGTCTCCGTAGAGAAACCCGTGGTCCATCACGCTGACCGATGCTGACTCCGCCGGCAGGAGCTCGCCGTGGATGTTGACGAAGATCTTACGGTCAAACAATGAGCCGGGTGTCGTATCGGGCATTTACTCTCCTCTGCAGGAAATCGTTCCGGAAGCCGGGGAAGGCCTCCCATCACCGAATCGACAGGTCTCTTCACTCGCTGCCTGCTCGTATCCGGTCTGCTTTTCTTCACTTCAATTTGCCGCCCGCTCTGGCGTCCGCGAAGGCGGGTTCACAAGCCGCTTCGCCGAGTAGGCAGGTTGAATATTATTTAGACTTGGTCTCAATACAAACGTCATCTTGGAGTTTTTACGGAAAACCTGTGAGGGAAACGGAGAAACAACGAAATTCAGTCTTCTTCCGCCCGGGGTTCGTTGTTGTCCAGGAGATCGTCAACCTCTTCATTCGACAAGAAACGGATGCCGGAGAGCTTCTCAGTCCACTCCGGCCCGGGGGCTTTGCCGGGGAGGGCGAAAGGCCTCTTCTCTTTTGAGAGGCGGTAGTGCCTTCTCTCGGTGGCGACGAGGATCCCCTGGATGGGAAGGTATTCATTCAGCTCGGCCCGGTAAATGCCGGCCTCGATAGCGGGATGCCGGCAGAAGTAATGAACCTGGGCAAGCCCCCCTCCGCTTGTCTCTCCAGGAGCCGGCTTGAGGAGGAATGGCCCGATCGCGGCCTCTCCTCCACGCCGGGCGGCTTCGAATTCAGTGTTGGCGCTGTCGCCGCCACTCTGCAGCGCCTGCCGCAGGACCCACTCCTCGCTGTCGAGCGTAAATGGCAGGTGAAAGAGGAGCGTGACCGAAAGCTTCGCGAGATGCTCCTCGCGACTGGTCGCTGAATCCTGCCTTGACGCTGAGCTGTCCAATGCGCATCTCGTCAGAGGGTCCCCGGGAGCCTGTTTTTGCCAGAGAGATGCCGGGGAGCGAAAGGCAAGAAGGAGGCCTCGCAGATGGATCTTTTTACCGTTGATTACAGCCTGGTAATCAAGGCTGACGCCTCCATGCTTCCTCCAGGCTCGCAGGCCCCCGTGGTTGTCCCAGATCGTCTCCAATGTGGGACCCAGCGAGGTTCGGAGCAGAGGGGATTTTTCTTCACTGGAACCGCAGCCAGCCAGGCAAAGCAGAGTGAAGGTTGAGAAAAATGCCCGCATACCTGCTTTATCGGACGAGCGAGCACGGAACCTTAAGGGCCATCTCCTCCGCCGGTCCCTTTTGCTCTGAGGCATTCCCCAGTCTTGCTCTCGTGGCAGTCACGCAGGCCTCCAGGCAGCCCCTCGTAGACGATCTGCCCGCCCTGGGGGCCCGCTCCCGGCCCCATGTCGATGACCCAGTCAGCGGCATTGACGATGTCGATGTTGTGCTCTATGACGACAACGCTCCCGCCTCCATCTACAAGTCTGTTGAGGATCTCCAGGAGTTTTCTGACCTCGGAAAAATGAAGCCCGGTGGTCGGCTCATCCAGGATGTACAGGGTGCCCTTGATGCTCTCCCCCGCCAACTCAGTGGCGAGCTTGACGCGTTGAGCCTCCCCGGTGGAAAGGGATGGTGAGCTCTGGCCCAATTTAAGATAGCCAAGGCCAACGTCTTTCATCGATTGAAGGAACTTCAATACGCCGGGCTGATTGACGAAAAAATCGCAGGCCTCCTCTATCTCGAGGTTGAGCACCTCGGCTACGTTCTTGCCTTTGAAGTGGACCTCGAGGGTTGACTTGTTGAATCGGCGGCCTCCACATTCTTCACAAACCACCCAGATGTCGGAGAGAAACTGCATCTCGACCTGCCGGGCGCCCTGCCCCTCACACGCGGCGCATTGCCCTTGCGTCGAATTGAAGCTGAAGCGGCCTTGATTGTAGCCCCTGGCCATCGCCAGTGGCATCTTCGCGAAGAGGCTCCTGACCAGGTCCCAGGCCCCGGCATAGGTCGCGGGGGTAGAGCTTCTCGATCGTCCGAGAGGCTTCTGGTTGACGGTTACAAGGCGCCGGTAGCCGTCAAGCCCTGCGGCCTTATCGACATGCTCGAATTCCGAAGTTCCCCGCAGGTGCTTCTTCATCACCCCCGCAAGGATCTCCATCACCAGGGTGGATTTTCCGGAGCCGGAGATTCCGGTGATCGCGGCCAGCACGCCGGAGGGGAAATTCACGTCGAGCCCGGCGAGGTTGTGCCTCCTGATTCCATGGAGGGAGATGCCGGGCTCGGCCGGAGCCCGTCTGTCCCTGCCGGCATCCACAGCCATGCTTCCGCAGAGATACCTCCCGGTGAGGGACTCCTTATTGCCCGCTATGTCCCGGGGAGTTCCCTCTGCGACGATTTCTCCTCCGCCATCTCCGGCTCCCGGCCCCATGTCCACCAGGTAATCCGCGGCCTCGATCATCTGGCGGTCATGCTCAACCACCACAACGGTATTGCCGGAAGCCTTGAGTTCTGCCAGGCTGCCAAGGAGTCCCCGAGTATCCCATTCATGCAGACCAATGGTCGGTTCATCCAGGACATAGATGGCCCCGGTGAGGCGGTTGCCGAGCTGTGAGGCCAGGCGAATTCTCTGGGCCTCCCCTCCCGAGAGGGTGTTGCCTCGCCGGTCGAGGGCCAGGTAGCCAAGCCCGACGTCTTCAAGGAACCGAAGACGATTGGACAGTTCCCGCAGGACATCTCCGGCAATGGCTTCATCTTTCGCGCTCAAGGAGATGCCCTGAAAGAAGTCTCTGACATCTTCTATGGACAGCGCCAGCAGGTCATGGATGCCTTTGTCGGCGACCCGGACCGCCAGGGATTCAGGCCGGAGTCTCTGCCCGTGACAAGAGGCGCATTCCATCTGAACAAAGAGCCGTTCGAGACCAGCCCCAGCCAGGTTCGGGTCTCTGGATCGTGCCCATTCCTCGAGCAAGGTCGCAAGTCCACTCCAGCTCGCCTCATGTTGCCCCATCTTGAGAGTCAGGGAGATCTTCTTTTCACCGAGTCCGCGCAGCAGGGCATCAAGGGTTTCTTCGGGGAGGGCCCCTGTAGAGTACGGGCCCTCGAGCCCGAGGTGCCTCTCAACAGCCTCCAGCACCACGAGGGCGGATGGTCTGAAGTTTTCCATGTAGGTCCGCAGAGGTTCGCTCAGGGCGCCTCGAAGCGGCTTCTCGGCCTCAACGATGAGCTCTTCGGGAACAACCTTCAGCTCGCTGCCGGCCCCCTTGCAGGAAGGGCAGGCGCCTTCGAAGCTGTTGAAAGAGAACATTCTGGGGGAGAGGCTGCCATCGAAGGTGAAGTGGCCGTCGGGGCAGGATGGTTCACGGCAGTGGCGCTGGATTTCACCATTTTCGATACGTGTGGCGGCCACCCCTCCTGTCCTTGAATAGCAATTCTCGATGGAAGCCGCGATCCGCGATTGTACGGACTCGGAAATAACCACCCGGTCGGCTACCAGGTAGATCTGCGGATGGCGGGATGTGTCGTCGGACGGCAGGCAGTTCAATAATCTTCGAAGGGCGGCGTCTTCGCCTTCGTCGAGCCGAATTTCATCTCCGGCGACCAGCACCCTTGTGCAGCCATCTTTGACGAGCTCCGCGATTGTTTTCCGCAGGGCATCCCCGGATGCTTCTTCAATACAGAGGGGGGCGAGGATGTGCATCTTCGCTCCGGCGTTCAAGGACACGATCTCCTCTGAAAGCCGGCTCGGGGTGCTCCAGGCAAGCAGCCTGTCGCATTCGGGGCAATGTGGAGTGCCGACGTGGGCGTAGAGCAAGCGAAGATAGTCGTGCACCTCGGTTATGGTGGCGACCGTCGACCTCGCGGTGGCGGTGCCGGATTTCTGATCGATCGCGATGGCGGGCGCCATCCCGGTGATCTTTTCCACGGGAGGGCTGCTAAGGTTGCCGAGGAAGTGCCGGGCGTAGGTAGACAGGGAGTCGAGGTACCTCCGCTGGCCTTCAGCGAAGAGGGTCCCGAAAGCCAATGAGGATTTTCCAGATCCCGAGACACCGGTGAGCACAGTGAGTTTTTCATGCGGGATGGTAACGTCAACAGCCTTGAGGTTGTTCAGGGAGGCGCCCTCGATTCGAATTCCGTCCGGGCGGGCTTCAGCCTCTCCTGGAAGTCCGGAAGGCCCCCGTTCTTGCGCCGGACCGCCGGCGAGATGGTCTCTGAGCGCCCTGGCGGTGAAGGAGTCCGCGGCGGAGCTCAATTCCGCAGGTGTTCCGGCCGCAACGACTCGCCCTCCTTTGTTGCCGCCTTCAGGGCCAAGGTCGATTACATGGTCCGCGGCTCCGATGACATCGAGGTTGTGTTCGATGACGAGAACCGAGTTCCCTCTTTTGACCAGGCCGTCGAGGGCATCGAGAAGGATCCGGACATCTTCGAAATGAAGGCCTGTGGTGGGCTCGTCCAGGAGATAGAGGGTCTTGCCGGTGCTTGTTTTCTGCAACTCGTTGGCCAGCTTGAGTCTCTGCCCTTCGCCCCCGGAGAGTGTCGTGGCCGGCTGTCCAAGCTTGAGATAGCCAAGGCCAAGACGGTCAAGGGTCTCGAGAACCCGGTAGATCCTGGGGACGGTGGAAAAAATATCGAGGGTCTCCTTGACGGTCAGGTCGAGGATCTCGGCGATATTTTTCCCCCGGTAGCGAATCTCGAGGGTCTCGCGATTGTAGCGTTGCCCCCCGCAGGCCTCGCAGATCACCTCGACCGGGGCCAGGAACTGCATGTCGACGCTTTGAAGCCCCGCCCCGCCGCATTCGATGCACCTCCCTCCATCTACGTTGAAGCTGAAGCGAGCCGGTCGATACCCCCTCGCCCTGGCCTCAGGCAATCGAGAAAAGAGCTCTCTGATGAGGGTGAAGATTTTCGAATAGGTGGCGGGATTGGAGCGGGAGTTCCTGCCGATGGCCGCCTGGTTGACGCATATGATCTTGTCGATGAACTCATGCCCCGAGAGCTTGCGGATTTCACCGCAGGAGCCGGCCTTTTTTCCCAGCTTGCGCAGGAGCGCCGGATGGAGGACCTGGTTGATCAGAGTGCTTTTTCCCGAACCAGACACTCCGGAGATGGCGACCATGCGCTCGAGAGGGATCTCGACGTCGCAATCACGGAGGTTGTTGCGGGTCACCCCCTCGAGGCGGAGGGCCCTTCCCCAGGGCTCCCGAATTTTCGTTCTCCGGCAGGCTTTTTTCCTCCCGGCGAGGTAGTCGCCGGTCAGTGAATTCGGTTCCTTGGCGATTTCCGCGGCTGTACCTTCGGCAATGATGCATCCGCCTTCGACTCCTGCCCCGGGCCCCATATCGATCACGTGATCGGCCAACTCTATGGTCTCGCGATCGTGCTCAACGACGATCACGCTATTGCCTCTGTCCCGGAGGCCGGCAAGGGCGTCCAGCAGGCGCCTGTTGTCCCTGGAATGAAGTCCGACGGAGGGCTCATCGAGGACAAAGACAACCCCCTGGAGGGCGCTGCCGAGCTGTCCAGCAAGTCGAACTCTCTGCACCTCTCCGCCCGCGAGGCTCGGCGCTGCCCGACCGAGGGTCAGGTAGCCGAGGCCCACGTCCTCAAGGAAGCATAGCCTGCGGGTTATTTCTTCGATGATCGGGCAAGCGATCTCCCCTGCCGTACCTTCAAGTTCCACAGCCGCGAAGAATTTTTTCAGGTCATCGATGGGCTTATCGCAAAGAGAGCCTATCGTGGCTCCGGAAAATTCAACGGAGCGGGAGAGCCCTGAGAGCCTCTGCCCTGCGCATTGACGACAGACGCCCTCGGTTGCAAGCTCGTTCAGGAAGGCTTCATCTTCAGTTCTGGCTTCATCTAGGTATTCAAGCAGCCCGGGGAGTTCTCCGGCGCCGTGAAGCATGGTGTCCCGGGCGTCTTGATCGAGCTGTTCCCAGGTCGCATCGGTGCCAAGTCCAAGATGCCTGAGGAGGGAGCCGGGAATCCCAGGGTCGAAGGCGGGGCGGCCTTTTCCTTTCATGGTGAAATCCACGGCCAGTCCGCCTCGCAAAAGGGGCCGTCGGCTGCTGGCGATAAGCAAGCCCGGGTCAACCTGCAAGGCGACGCCGGTTCCGCGGCATCCCGGGCACATGCCGGCGGGAAGGTTGAAAGAAAAGATCCGGGTGTTGAGCGCGGGCAGATCCACTTCGCAATCGGCGCAGGAGAATCTGCCCGAGAAGAGCCTCTGGTTTTCCGTATCACCAGGGTCCGTCCCATCGACAATGAACCGGAAGGTGTCGTCGGCGAGCGCAAAACAGCGCTCGACAGCCTCCACGATTCTTGACCGCCGCCCGAGGCTCACATCGAGCCGATCGTAGATGATATCGATGGAGTGGATCTCGGCCGGATCGAGCGCGGGAATTTCCTCCTCCAGACGCGTCATCTCTCCGTCGATAAGAAGCCTGCGGAAGCCGTCCTTTTTAAGCTGGGCAAAGATAGAGGCGAAGGCGCCCCGCCGTTCGCGGACCAGGGGGGCGCAAAACAGGCCGCGAGCCCCTCTATGGACCGCAAGCAGCTGCCCAGCAACCTGCTCCGCGCTCTGGGAGTCGATTACCTTTGAGCAGTTGGGGCAGTGCGGCACCCCAAGGCGCGCATAGAGGAGACGAAGATGGTCGTAGATTTCCGTCATGGTGCCGACGGTTGATCTGGGGTTTCGCTGGATGGTGCGCTGCTCGATTGAAATCGATGGAGAGAGGCCCTCGATGCTGTCGACGTCGGGCTTGTCGATGCCGCCAAGGAAGCGCCGGGCATAGGCTGAAAGGGATTCGAGGAATCGTCTGTGCCCCTCCTTGTAGATGGTGTCAAAGGCCAGGCTGGATTTTCCGGAGCCGCTGACGCCGGTGATGACGGTCAAGGCTTCCCTGGGCAGATCGACCGAGAGGCCCTGCAGGTTGTTCTCAGAAGCCCCGCGAACATGGATATATTTCACGGGGTTTCAACAGCCTTCCTCATGGCCTCGCGCGCGATTCCATGCCTGGTAAGCTTGTCAAAGAGATCGGGCAGGTCGAATCCGGCCTCGAGAGCGGATTGGGGAATCAGCGAGGTGGCTGTCATGCCCGGCAGGGTGTTGACCTCGAGTACGACCAGATCCCCTGCGGCATCGAGGAACATATCGGTGCGCGAGAGTGGATCGCAATGGAACAGATGGTGTACGCGCAGCGCCATCTCCGCGACAGCGGCGCTCGTGGCTTCATCCAGCGGGGCGGGACAGATTTCTTCGGTCGCTCCAGGGGTATATTTTGCTTCGTAATCGAAAAACTCGCTCGTCACAGGCCGGATCTCGATCGGGGGCAGGGACACAGCGCCCTCCCGGCCGACCTCGAGGACTCCACAGGTGAGTTCGCGGCCGCCTATGACCTCTTCGATAAGAAAGCCCGACCCGCAGAGCCCTGAGACCGGCCGCCAGCGGCATTCTTTCTCCTCAACCTGTCCCAGCAATTCTTCAGCGTTCCGGAACAATTCGATGCCGACACTCGAACCAAGACAGTTTGGCTTGACGATCCAGGGAAAGCCCATCTCGGCGGATATCTCTTCGACCCAGGCGCGCAGTGCCCCGGGGGGCTCTTCGGCGGCGGTGGGCGGGAAGCTGAATCCGCGCGGTGTTCTGATCCCGGCGTTCATCAGCACCGCCTTGGTCAGGGCCTTGTCCATGGTGAGCGCGGCCGGGGCGACATCGGGCCCGGTGAAGGGGAGTCCGACAAAACGCAGAAAGCCCTGGATGGTCCCGTCTTCTCCTCCGGGGCCATGAAGGCCATTGAACACGCATTCGATCCCGGCGGAGGCGAGATCGCTTGCGATCTCGAGTGCAGGGGAGCTTTTACCGACGAACCAGCCTCCGGGGTCATCGCCGGAATCGCCGGCGGCCTCCCACTGTCCATCGGGGTGGATGCAGACCGGCAGCACCTTGTGCCCGGCCTCACGCAGGTTGCGCACCACGCAGACGCCGGTTTCAAGGGAGACGTCCCGCTCGCCGCAGGTGCCACCCATGATGACGGCAATATACCGCGCTTCACCTTGTTTCATCTTCTTCGCCTCTTCGCTTGCCGGCCGGGTGGGAAAATATTCCCAGCCTCAAACCTTTCGGTCCACCACGAACTGGATAACCTCTCTGAAAGCTTCTTTTCCTTCGTCGTGCAATGGGATCTCATCAAGCACCTCGATGGACTCTTTCGCGAGCCTGCCTGCCTCCTGCCGGGCGAATTTGAGGATCTGCTCGCGGTCGTAAAAATCGATAACCCAGCGGATCTCTTCTTCGGTGGTCGCCTCCCTCTCGGCCCCGACGATCTCGATGAGCTTCTGTCGATCTTCTTCGGTTCCTTTCTGCGCTTCCAGGGCGTGGGCGTAGCAGATGCTCGGCTTGCCCTCCCGGATGTCACACCCGACCTCTCCACCCCTGCCCTTTCCCTCAGTCAGGTCGATGAGATCATCCCGGATCTGAAATGCGGGTCCGAGACGGCGCCCCAGCCTCCACAGCGGCTCCAGGGAGTCCTCTTCAGCGCCGGCGACCATCGCCCCTCCGACCCAGGGCAGGGCGAGGTAGTAGGCCGTTTTGAGGGTGACGATGCGGTAATAGGTCTCGAGGTTTACACTCGCCTCCCCCCGCAGGTTGATGTCGAGAGCCTGCCCCTCAACGGTTCGCTGCAGGACATGGCTGAAGGCGCGGCACAATCGAAGGCTTGTATCGTCAGGCAGTCTGGACTCGGTGATCAAGCCGTAAGCCCTTGCGATCATGAAGTCGGCGACATTCAGGGCGTTGGGGACTCCAATCTCCGCCCAGAGGGTTTTCTTGTCCCGCCTCATGACATCTCCATCTTCGATGTCATCGTGGATAAGGAGGAAGTTGTGAAGGATCTCAGTGGCCATGGCGAAAGGAAGAGCCCTTGTCGACTCGCCACCGAACAATTCACAGGAGAGAAGACACAGGGCAGGCCGGAGCCTCTTGCCGCCGGTTGAAAACTGGTAATTCAGGCCATCTGTTATGAAGTCGTAGGTGTTCCTGGAGTTTTCCGCCTGGAAGTACTCTTCGAGCGCCAGGATATGGTTCTGAATCGATTGGGGAAGATCTGGCATGGGGGATATTTTAGGTTGGTCCAAAAGCCTGTCAACTTGACCCGTGGCAAGAAGTTAAAACATTCTTAATGTTTGACACCGAATTTGGTGCGCTTAGAATCGAGTAACTGTCCGTTTTTGTGATGATCGCCCTGATTAGGGGCCTGAAAGGGCCTGTTTTGCGCTACGCCAGGGAAAGTCACCCGCGACAGAAAACTTTACCCGTTTGTATTTTTGAGTTCTGCCTATATCTGGAAAGCCTTTGGGCCAAAGGGTTTGGTTGTAGCCAATCCGGCCTGAGGCTTTACCCAATTCGGGAGTAATTGCCTCTTGTCCTGGGTCGCCTATAGCAGATCTGAGTATTCAAGCACAGAAATTATTCCTGCTGTGCCCTGGGGATGTTATTGCCGCTATTTTCTGTTTGCGGCATTCTTTTTTTCCTGCCTAAATCCGGCCATTCTATTTGCCGGAGACGATGATCTCCCACCTCCCCGACTCAGTGCGAATACGGCGGTGCTGTCGATCGACGATGTGGACTTTGTCTACAAGGCAGGAGTGCAGGAATCGACAAGGATCAGCGTTCCCATACGGATCGCAGGCAATCGTCAGGCCAATTATGTTCAGCTCTCGATTGATTACGATCGGGAGCGGCTCTCTTTCAGTGAGTTGAGAATAGAGGACGAGCAATGGGTCCTGTGGCCGGGAATGCCCGTGGCCGTCGATCCCGAAGGGAGAATACTGGCCACCCTGATAGACCTCGGGGGAGCCCCCCGCCCTCTCCCGCATGAGCAGGGCCGGCACGTCGTAAGCCTTGTTTACGATCTCCTCCCCGGAAACCTTCCTGCTGACAATTATCGCCTTCTCGCTCCTCTGTCCTTCACTCCGTTCGATCCGCAATCCCTGACCCAGGATCCTCGAGAGGAAACCCTGGCAGGCATATTGGACCGCTCCGATGAGGATGCGGCCCTCCAGTTGGTTCAGACCCATCTGGCCGATGGCGGGGTCAGCGTCTACTACGCCAATGGGATAGAGATCGGCGGAGGGGGAATGACCTTCCGCGAGCAGTCCTTCACCCTCCCCCTCTACATCACCCATCTGGGGGAGATCGATGCCATCAGCGTGGGCGTAGACTATGACGAACTGATATTGAACCTTATCCGTGTCCACCCCGGGGATCTGTCCGCCGGGGAAATCGACCCAGCCAACCCTGCCGCTATATTCTATCGCTCCAGTCCCGCTGGAGCTGATTTCAGGCTCGACCTTTCAGGGTATGGAGAGGAGGCGAGCGGCTTCCTCCTCAGGGAACATGTCGCGGACCTCGAGTTCCATTACGCCGGCTCTGTCGAAGTTGGAGACGGCGCCGGGCAAGGCGGCCCGGTCAACTTTGTAGGAGCTCAACTCATCGTTCAGCCGTCACTCATGCGCGGCATTGGTGAGGGTCGCGCTGCGGGGGACCGGAACCAGGGACTCAAGCTGCTGCCCGCACGCCTCAGGATCCTTCGCCCCTATTTCGTCAGGGGGAACGTTGACAGCTCGATCCTCGGGTACAATCCGCCGGAAGACGGAGCGGCTCTCGCCCGTGAGACTTTCAGGACTGCCCCCACCCTCAGTGACTCGGTTGCCATTCTGCGTTGGCTGTTCGCTCCTGAGCCAGGCAGAGAAAGCATTACCTGCATGGAGGCAGCCGATACCGACGATGATGGCAACATCCAGATCGACGATGCCGTCCTGCTCCTGACGAGCCTCTTTATTGGAGGCGACAACCCCGCCGCGCCGTTCCCATACCCCGGAGCCGACTCAGCGCATCCAGCCCTGGGCATGGGCTGCGATGTGGCGCTGCCGGTGTTCATAGGCGACTGAGCCAGACGCCGGCCCATTCCAGCGTTTCCGGAAGCGTGAAGGAGGAGGCCTCGGTGCTTTCTTCTACAGGTCGAGGATCTGGTCGAGCCCGTAGTGAAGCCTGTCGAGGCTGCCGACCTTGCGAATGGCGAGGACAACTCCGGGCATGAACGAGGACCTCGATATGGAGTCGTGCCGGAGCGAGAGGATCTGGCCTGTTCCTCCGAAGAGTACCTCTTCGTGGGCCACATACCCGGGGAGTCGAACGCTGTGAACGGGGATGCCGAGATATTCCCCGCCGCGGGCGCCCGCTACGGTTTCAGTCTCTTCCGGCCTGTCCTTGCCCGGCTCCTGCGCCTGCCGATCGAGGCTTTCTCTGATCAATTCGATGGTTTTCAGGGCGGTCCCTGAAGGCGCGTCAACTTTCTGATCATGGTGCAATTCGATCACCTCTACATCCGGCAGAAATTTTGCGGCCTGCTGGGCGAATTTCATCAGCAGGACGGCCCCGATTGCGAAGTTGGGCGCGATCAGTCCGCCTCGCCCAAGTTCGGTCGCCTTTGCCTGCAAGCCTTCAATATCGGCGGAGGTAAAACCTGTCGTTCCAACGACGGGACAGGCGCCGGAGTCCAGTATCGTCGTGGTGTTCTCAACGGCGGAAGCTGGAACGGTGAAGTCAACGACAACCTGGGCTCCCGAGCTCGCGATGGTGGCGGCCAGATCGTCGCCAAGGTCGGTTTGCGCCACCAATTCGAGATCCGTAGCCTCATGAACGGCCTGGACGGCTTCAGAGCCCATCCTGCCTTTTGCGCCGTTAACAAGTACACGAATTTCAGACATCGCTGTTTTCTCTCTGGTGGAAATCCCTGCGGAGAAATGTCCGTCGAAGGGGAACCAAGCATAGGGGAAACTTCAACCGGTCGCAATAGCCCAAACGATTCAGCCTGCTACGGAAAATAGTTGATACGAAGTATGAAAAAGCCCGATGGCCTCCCTTGCCTGCCGGCCGCCCATGGCACATCGCCGAAACCGGGAGTTCCCTTTTAGTTTCAATGAGTGATTTGGACAACGATTGGAAGGCCACCAGGCATCAGAATGATTGATTGTCTTTTCCCGGGGATAATGGCATATCGTGCCGGTGTGTTTTGGTCGCCATTTGCCCGGACGGCACCACCTCCTTTCGCGGGCCCGGTTTTCGGGCCCTTTTTATTCAGCCGCCGCAGGGCTGGAGAAGGGCGGCGCCCCGGGCGGCGAGCTAAATAACCTGGATAGAGCAAATAGCCTGCCGGCACGATCGCCAAATAACGTATTTGTACGAGCCCCCCGCGACCTCATTTGTCTCGGCGCCGGACAGGTGTTCTTTAATCGAACATTCGGAAAAAGCTCCGCCGATAGGCGATAGTCGGGGCCATTTGCAGTTGGTACAATCACACGCCATGAACGAACCAGTCCGCCCTCTTCTCGAATTGCTCGAGGTCGTGGAAACTCTGCGCGGCCCGAATGGCTGCCCCTGGGACCAGGAGCAGTCGCTTGGAGATATCGGGAAATATTTGCTCGAGGAAAGCAGCGAGGTCCTGGACGCCATCGAAGATAGTCGCGGGCTGCCGAGCGAACACGTCTGCGAAGAGCTTGGCGATGTATTGATGAACATCTTTATGGCAAGCGTGATCGCCTCCGAGGATGGAACCTTCGGATTGCATGAGGTGGCCGAGGGAATCCGGGACAAGCTGGTCCGCAGGCACCCCCATGTCTTCGGCGACGAAAAAGCCGACAACCCCCAGGAGGTTCTCGAACTGTGGAACTCGATCAAGGCCGAGGAGAAAGATTCCCGGGGGGCCCCCCCGGCATCCAGGCTCGACGGGGTTCCGCGAAGTCTGCCCTCGGTGCCCAGGGCGGAGAAGATCAGCAGAAAGGCCGCCGGGTGCGGCCTTGACTGGAACGGCCCGGCCGAGGTCCTTGACAAGCTGCGCGAGGAGATTGGCGAATTGGAGGCCGTCCTGGGCAACGGCGAGTCTCCGGGGGACGATGAGCGGATCGAAGAGGAGCTTGGCGACATTCTCTTCACCGCGGTCAATCTCTGCCGGAAACTGGGCTGCTCAGCGGATTCTGCCCTGGGCCGGTCAACCGCGAAATTCATCAGCCGCTTCCGGGGGCTTGAAGAAAAACTCGTAGATCTCGAGTCCTGCACTCCGCAGCAGCTGAATGCCGCGTGGGAAGATCTGAAAGAGGTCGAGCGGTAATGGGCCTGGAATTCGACAGAAAAGATCTCAAATCGATCGCCGATTATTCCGCACAAATAGCCAGGTTGCGGGAATCCCTCGCGACCCGTATCGTTGGGCAGGAGGCTATCGTCACCCAGGTGCTCGCGGCTGTTTTCAGCGAGGGGCATTGCCTTATCGTTGGGGTCCCGGGTCTCGCCAAGACCCTGCTTGTCCGGTCGCTGGCGGAGCTTTTCACCCTCGATTTCAGCAGGATCCAGTTCACCCCCGACCTGATGCCAAGTGACATCATCGGAGCCTCGCTTCTCGAAGAAGACCATGCCGGAAAACGGGAGTTTCATTTCCTGCGCGGCCCGATTTTTTCGAACGTGATTCTCGCCGACGAGATCAACAGGACGCCGCCAAAGACCCAGGCCGCCTTGATGGAGGCCATGGAGGAGCGCCAGGTTACGGCGGGTGGAACCAATGTTCCGATTGACAGGCCATTCTTCGTATTGGCCACCCAGAATCCTATTGAACAGGAGGGCACCTACCCTCTTCCCGTTTCCCAGCTTGACCGGTTCCAGCAGAGTGTCCAGATCGACTATCCGGAAGCGGCCGAAGAGTTTGAAATCGTTCAGCAGACGACCTCTTCCTACGATCCCTCACTCCAGCCGCTTCTCACGAAAGAGGCTGTCGTAGAGCTTATCGCCCTGACGGCAAAGATCACGGTCCCTCGGCGGATACTGGATTACGTCTCGAAGATCGTCCGCAGCACCCGCCCTGAATCAGAGGAGGCGCCTCAGTTTGTGAACGAATGGATCTCATGGGGTGCCGGCCCGCGGGGCATCCAGGCCATTCTCTCCTCCGCACGCTCCCTGGCGCTGATGGATGGGCGCACAGAGATCAACGCAGGGGACGTCCATGAGATGGCATTTCCGGCGCTGCGCCACAGGATGGTTCCCACATACCATGCCGAGGCCGAGGGCGTGGACTGCGACGCGATCGTAAAAAAAATTCTCACCGAGATGCCGGACAGCCTGTACAAGCCCGAAGAGTGCGAGGGAGGAGATCGCCCGGGGTTTCTCCAGCGCCTGCTCGGGAGATCCTGAGGCGATCCCGCCTGCCCGGGGCGCTCCTGGATGCGGGGAACAGCCGATCAGGAGGCCTCGAATTGCTTGATCTTCTGGTAGAGGGTCTCTCGTGAGATCCCAAGCAGGCCGGCGGTCTTCGCTTTATTGCCCCCCGTCTCCTCCAGGGCGTGAAGTATATATTGCTTCTCAACCTCAGCGAGACGCTTGAGAAGGAACTTCATTTTGCCACGGCCTGTTTTCCCAATTTCAGGCGGCAGGTCAGAGGGTGCGATCCGTTTGCCATCGCCGAGGATGGCGGCCTGCTCGAGGGAGTTTCTGAGCTCTCGAATATTCCCTGGCCATGGATATTGGCGCAGGCATTCACTGGCGGTCCCAGAGAGCTCGATCCCCTCCTCTTCCTGGCCGAGGAAATGCTCGGCAATTTCAATGATGTCATCGCCGCGATCTCGCAGTGGAGGTATCTCAACGGTTACCACCGCCAGGCGGAAATAAAGATCCTCGCGGAACTCGCCATCCTCGATAGCCTTTTTCAGGTTCCGGTTGCTTGCCGACAGGATCCTGATCTCAACCTCGATCTCCGCCTTACCTCCAACACGGTAGAATTTCCTTTCCTGCAAGGCGCGCAGGATCTTCACCTGCATGTCGATCGGCATATCCCCAATTTCATCCAGAAAAAGAGTGCCGCCATTGGCGAGCTCGAACTTGCCGGGAGTCGTGCGATCCGCCCCGGTGAAGGCTCCCTTCTCGTAGCCGAAGAGCTCACTTTCAACCAGGTTTGGCGGTATGGCGCCGCAGTTGACGGCCACAAAGGCCTGGCCTTTATTTTCCGATTGCTCATGGATCTGGCGGGCAACGAGCTCCTTGCCGGTGCCGTTCTCGCCGGTAATCAGGACCGAGGTGTCTCTGGGGGCGACCTTGGCGATAAGCCGGAAGACCTTCTCCATGGCCGCGGAGCTTCCGATCAGCTGGCCGCTGTTGGAGACCAGGGACCTCAGCCGTTCATTCTCACGTTGCAGGTTGGCCTGCAACCAGAGATTTTGAAGGCAGAGCCCGGCGATGCGCCCCACGGCACTGACGAACTCCAGCTCGTTTCTGCCAAATTGTTTCAGGTGGGCCCGCGTGTCGATATAGATCAGGCCGAGGCAGCGTTCACCGCAGGTGAGGGGCGCACAGATGAAGGATCGAATCTTGAGGTCGATGGCGCTGTGCCCGAAATCTCCCCGGTCTGCGACATCGGTAACCAGGACGGCCTTCTTGTCTCGCTGTATCCGCGTGAGAATTGTCTCGCTCATCTCGATGGTCTCAGCTTTGTCGCCCTGTTCGGGATCCCAGAATTTGACGACATCGAGGGAGTAGGGACCCGGCTCTCTATTTTCAGGGAGCAGTCCGAGGAATCCTCGCTCAGCCCCGATCTCGCGGGTGACCGCATCGAGGATCGCATCGTAAGCCGTCTCTTCGTCTCCGATCTCGAGGATGCTCTCGGTGAGCCTGTAGAGGCTGGAGAGCCTCCTGTAGTTTGCTTCCGAGGCGCCGGCATCTTTTTCTCCGAATACGTCGGCCGTTGCATCGAGGCTCAAGTCCTCAATTCTGGTTTCGCAGTCGTCAGAGTTTTTGAAAACCCGGAGTCGGCGACTCTTGTCGCCGGCGTCTTCAAATACGAAACGTAGATCGCTTTCGCCAATCGTGATTCGGTCATCGTCGAGAAGCTGGTAATTCTCGGCGTCCTGGATGTCCCGTCCATTTACCCTGACAGGATTTTTGCCCCCCAGGTCCCGCAGAGTCACCACCTTGCCATCGAAGTTGATCTCCGCGTGCTGGCGGGATACGAGGGAGTCGTGCAGGACGATGCGGCTTTCTGATGATCGCCCAATGAGGCAGGCCCCCTCCTTGAGGGCATGCTCTTCCGGCTGTCCGGACTCTGTCGTCATAACGTAGAGAATGGGTTTTCGAGAGTCTCTTGTCATCGCCCTGGAAATTTTTCGCCTTGCATCAATATGGTCGCCGACAGGGTTCCTGGAAAAGTTCCCGCGGCCATTGCGGTTTTGCGGGCGCACCCGCCTGAAAAAGGATCTTTACGATTTAGTATTCTACAAATGCCAGCGTGCTTTTCAAAGCGCCCCGGGGCCATAGCCGGGGCCCTATGACGATCATTGCCGGAAAACACGCATAGAATACCCTCATCTGCCACGAGCATATTTTTATCCGCCCCGGGAAAAATAAAGGATAGAGCAGATTTCAAATGTTAGGCTTCGGATGAAAAGAAGGTTGCAGGAGACCAGCCGTGTCGGTGAAAGACAGAGTAGACCCCTACAGCGTCACCCCTCTGCTTCGCAAGCACCTGATAGGTGACGGATACGACATAGTATTCGATCTCGAGAAGAGCCATGGTGCGTGGGTTTGCGATGCTCGCGATGGGACGGAATACCTCGATTTCTATACCTTCTTCGCGAGCCTTCCTCTTGGATTCAACCATCCGGTTTTTCAGCAGGAGGAAATCCTGGAGCGGCTTGTCCGGGCTGCTCTGCACAAGCCGGCCAATTCCGATGCTCACACCCCCGAGCTGGCCAGCTTTACGGAGGCTTTTTCACGCCACGCGCTCGCGGACGGGTTTCGCCATCTCTTTTTTATCGAGGGCGGGGCGCTTGCCGTAGAGAACGCCCTGAAGGCCGCGTTTGACTGGAAGGCCCGGCTCAACGAGGCCGCCGGGCGGTCTGAATCCCCCGGCGACAAGATCCTTCATTTCCGGGAGGCCTTCCATGGCCGAAGCGGCTATACGCTGTCTCTGACCAACACGGCGCCTGAAAAAACGGACCTCTTTCCAAAATTCGATTGGCCCCGTGTCAGCAATCCAAAGCTGCGCTTCCCGGTCGACGACGAAGAGTTTGCTCGTGTGGGATCCGCTGAAGAAGAATGCCTGACGGAAATTGAGCAGGCATTCGCCCGGCACCCCCACGACATCGCCGCCATCATCATCGAGCCGATCCAGGGAGAGGGCGGGGACAATCACTTCCGAGGAAAATTTCTTCGAGATCTGCGCCGGATTGCCGATGAACGCCAGGCGCTCCTTATCTTCGACGAGGTCCAGACAGGCTTCGGCCTTACGGGGAAGATGTGGGCCTATGAGCACTACGGGGTTCCTCCCGACATCCTCTGCTTTGGGAAAAAGAGCCAGGTCTGCGGGATCATGGCGGGAGAGCGTCTCGACGAGGTGCAGGACAACGTCTTCCATGTGTCCTCCCGGATCAACTCCACCTGGGGCGGTGGCCTTGTGGATATGGCGCGCTGTGAAATCATATTGGAAGTGATGGAAGAAGAACGGCTGGTGGAGAACGCCGAGGCGGTGGGCGCCCATCTTCAGAGCGGGCTCGAAGACTTCGCCGCTCGTCATCCGGGAGTGATCGGAAACCCCAGGGGGCTCGGGCTCATGTGCGCCTTTGACTGCCCTGATGGAGAAACAAGGAACCGCCTCCTCGAGTTGTGTGCAGCCAACCGGTTCCTGGCTATTGCCTGTGGGTCGGTCTCCGTCAGGTTCCGCCCACCCCTCATCCTCTCGGTTGAAGAGGCGGAGGAGGGGCTCCTGCGGCTCGAGCGGAGCGCGCGCCAGCTCTGAGCGTCCCGCCTTATTCCTCCCCCCCGAAGGCCGAAATCCCCGTAATGTCATTGCCGAGGATCAGGGTGTGGATGTCGTGGGTGCCTTCGTAGGTTTTGACGGTTTCGAGGTTCCTCATATGGCGGCCGCTCTGGTATTCCTCCATGATTCCGTTGGCGCCGAGGATGTCCCTGGCCGACCTGGCCACATCCAGGGCTACGGCGACATTGTCTCGCTTGGCCAGGGAGATTTGCTGTGGCCTGATGGTCCCCTGCTCCTTCAGCCGGCCGATGCGATGGCAGCGTAACTGGGAGGCGGTAATCCCCGAGAGCATCTCAACGAGCTTGGCCTGGACGAGTTGGAAGGAGGCTATCGGGGCACTAAACTGGACTCTCGTCTTGGCATACTCCAGGGCCTCACTGTAGCAGGCCATTGCCGCGCCGACGGCACCCCATGCAATTCCGTACCTTGCCTGGTTCAGGCACATCAGGGGGGCCTTGATGCCTGTCGTATTCGGAAGCCTGCACTCCCTGGGAATCCTGCAGTCCTCAAAATGAAGCTCCGAGGTAATCGAGGCCCTCAGGCTCCACTTCCCTTTCTGAAGAGTGGTGGAAAATCCGGGAGCGTCTTTCTCGACAAGGAAGCCATTGATCTCTCCATCGCATTGGGCCCACACAACCGCTACGTCAGCGATGGACCCGTTGGTGATCCACATCTTGTTCCCATTCAGGATGTACTCATCGCCGACAAGCTCAGCCCGGGCCTGCAGCCCTGACGGGTTGGAGCCGAAGTCCGGTTCGGTGAGACCGAAGCACACTATTTTCTTTCCGGCCGCCAATTCGGGCAGCCAGCGGGTCTTCTGTTCCTCAGTTCCGTGGGCATAAATGGCGTACATGCCGAGGGAGCCTTGTACTGAGACGAAACTCCTGAGCCCGGAATCTCCCCGCTCGAGCTCCTGCATTGCGAGGCCATAGGCGACCGGGCCGATCCCCGCGCAGCCGTAGCCCTCCAGGTTCGCTCCAAGCAAGCCCAGGGAGGCAATTTCCCCTACGAGCTCATCGGGAAACCTGCCCTCTTCGAAGCAGCTCGGAAGAGTCTTCAGGGCGCTGTGCTGAACGAATTTCCTCACGCTGTCGCGCACAACGAGCTCGTCAGCGGAGTAGAGCTCATCCAGCCGGTAATAGTCGGGCGCTTCAAAGGTCATTGCGACCGCAGTGTAACAGTTGGGGGAAAGGTTGTGGAACAGACAAAAAAACAAGCCTCTTCCGGTGAGGAAAAGGCTTGGAGAAAAATGGTGACCCCATGGGGATTTGAACCCCAGTTGCCGGGATGAAAACCCGGTGTCCTAGGCCCGACTAGACGATGGGGCCCCAGGCGGAAACACCAGAAGGAGTTCCTGCCTGGTGAGAGCTGCAGGGATCGAACCTGCGACCCACGGCTTAAAAGGCCGTTGCTCTACCTACTGAGCTAAGCTCCCAAATTTTCGAAAATTATAGATAGGTCCGGAGAGCTTTCCACAGAAAAATACTCCGGATTACATAGTTGTCAGATCCTCCGTTTTGTCCTTGAGGAGTTCGCTGACCTTGCCCTCGATGCTCTTGAGCAATTTCTGGATCTCATTTTTGAGGTCTTTGTTCTCATCCTCGGAGAGTTTCTTGTCCTTGTGGAGTTGGTCGGCCTGCCTGTTGGCATCCCTGCGAACATTTCTCAGGGCGATCCGCGACTCTTCCGCCGTTTCCTTGGCGAAGGATGCCAGCTGTTGCCTCCGCTCCTGGCTCAGTGGCGGAAGGATGAGCCTCAGGATCTTGCCATCATTTTGCGGGTTGATTCCAAGATCGGATTTGAGAATAGATTTTTCTATTTCCCCCAGGGCGCTATGGTCGAAGGCCTTGATGAGTAATTGGTCAGCCTCGGGAGCCGAGATGTTCGCGATCTGCTTCAGGGGTGTGGGGCTGCCGTAATAATCGACTCGCAGCGATTCGACGAGACCTGGGTTGGCGCGTCCGGTTCTCATTCCACGGTATTTGTCTTTGAGCACATCGAGAGCCTTGTCCATGCGCTCTTCGGTGTCGAGTAGTATTGTGTCGTAATCCATCAACTCACTTTCTGTTCAGCTTCGGCGTGTGGTTAAACGACCATGGTTCCAAGTCGTTCCCCAGCAAGAAACTTAACTATATTCCCCGACTTTTTCATATTGAAGACATTGATTGGCAGCGAATTGTCCATGCAAAGGCTGACGGCGGTGGAGTCCATTATCCGCAGACGCTTCTGCAGTACATCCAGGAAGGTGAGCTCATCGAGAAACTTGGCATTGGGATCCTTCTCAGGGTCCGCCGTAAATACCCCATCCACCTTGGTGCCCTTAGCCAGCACATCCGCCCTGATCTGCAGGGCTCGCAGGGCTGCCGTAGTATCGGTGGTGAAGTACGGATTGCCCGTGCCGCCCGCAAGCAGGACCACCCTCTTCTTCTCGAGATGGCGAAGGGCTCTTCTTCGGATGAACGGCTCGGCAAGGTCGTTGACCGGGATCGCGGAAAGCACCCGGGTCTCAACGCCCGCGCGTTCGAGTGCTGACTGAATGGCCAGGGCATTCATTATCGTGGCAAGCATCCCCATATTGTCCCCCGTAATGCGTCCGATCTCATCACCGGCGATCTGGGCTCCCCTGAGAAAATTACCGCCTCCGCAGACCATTGCGAGCTCCATCTCGCCATGGCCGAGGCCCTCCTTGATCTGATGTGCGAAATCCTGCACATGGGTGGGATCGACACCGAAGCCGCCGGCCTCGCAGAGCATTTCTCCGGATATCTTGAGCAGCACCCGCTTGGAAGCCATACGACGTTTTCTCCACCACCGAATGGGGCCTTAGTGAACGAGCTACAAAGGCTTAAACAGCAGGAGCCCAACCTGTGTCAATAGAAAAACCGCCTGGTGGAACCCCGGCCGGCCTGTGCCGGCCGCCATGCAGGGGCACGCAGTTGAAAAAACCGGCGGCGGGGAGTTGTTCAGCCCTCGGACTCGGCAGGCTTTTCTTTCTGCGGGCTCTCGTCCTGGGCATCTCCAGGGGAGGCCGGGTCCTGGGCGGGGGCTTCTTTGCCTGGGCCATCCGCGGGGGTGGCCGGTGTCTCTTCGGATTTACCCGGAGGGCTGGCGGTGGATTTAGCCTCGCCGGCCCCAGCGGCCTTTTTCTCAGCCTCGGCTCCCCTGGCTTTCTCGGCCTCCCTGGCCTTGCGGAAGATTTCGTCACGCTCCTTCTGCTTGTCGAGCTCTTCCTGCTTCGCGAGTTCGACCTTCTCCCTGGCCTTTTTGCGTTCATCCTCTTCCTCCAGCCGTTTCTTTTCCTCCTCGGCGAGGACCGCCGCGTGTTTCTCCTTGCCGACCATGACTGCCTCGGCCAGGGTGTTGAGGATAATCTCGATTGAACGGAAGGCGTCGTCATTGCCAGGAATGACGATATCGACGAGATCCGGATCGCAATCTGTATCGACCAAGGCAATAACCGGGATTCCGCATTTACGCGCTTCTCGAACCGCGATGTGCTCACGGCGAATGTCGACGGCCACGAGCGCCGCGGGGAGTTTCTCCATCTTCCTCAGGCCATCGAGGTTGGTGCAGATCTTGCGCCTCTCTCTGCGAAGGCGGGAGACCTGCTTTTTGGAATGCTGGCTGATCTCCCCGGTCTCTTCAAGAGCCTCGAGTTCATCCAGGCGCTTGAGTCTTTTGCGGATCGTGTGGATGTTGGTGAGGGTGCCGCCGAGCCAGCGCTCGGAGACCCAGTGGTTGCCGCAGCGCTGAGCTTCGCGCTGGACGATGGATTTTGCCTGGCGCTTGGTGCCGACAAAAACTATTTCTTTGCCCTGGGCAGCGATCTGCGAGAGGAAGTTGCTGGCCCTGACGATTCCCTTGAGGGTCTCACGGACATCGATGATGTGGATCAGATTTCGTTTTCCGAAAATAAACGGAGCCATTTTCGGATGCCAGCGGCTTGCCCTGTGCCCGAAATGGACACCAGCCCCAATGATTTCCTTGACGTCGACAACGGCCAAGTGAGTGCTCCTTCCGCCCGACGATAGAACTCGAAGGGCCGACCGGTCCAGGCCGGTCTATGATAGTAATGCGGGGCCTTGAAAAAACGGGTCCCTGGTACAGGCTGAAGCGCGGCAGCGTCAATGCGCTGTTCCACGCGAATCTCGAAACCTATCACACCTGCAAGGCAGAGTCAAACAGCCAGAAGTACCGGAAATCCACGCTGGCTCAAAGCCCGTCGAGCTTCTCCTGCTGTTGCCGGATCTTCTCCTGGATCCTGGTGGCAATCTCGATAGCCTGCAGGCCGTGAGCCCCGGTCACCACGGGCGTGCGGTCGGCCCGAACCGCGTGCAGAAAAGACTGCAGCTCACTCTTCAGGGGCTCATCCGAGGCCACATGGAGCTGCTCGATGCTGAAATACTTGGTGAAGAGCGGATAGGAGCCCTGATCTTCCTCGAGCTTGGCCATTTCACGAATATCGATCTTGCTGCGGTCAAAGCCCTCCTTGAACCCCATACGCATCCCGGTTTTCGCGATGTAGTCGAGGGAAAGATAGGAATCTCGGCTGAATATTCGCATCTTGCGGCTTTTCTGGATGGCGACTCGGCTCGCTTTGACCATGACGGTGCAGCCGTTTTCAAAGGTAAGCCTGGCGCTGGCGAGGTCATCGGTTTCAGAGAGGACCTTGGCTCCGACCGCCTCGAGATGGACGACAGGGGAGTCCACGAGGTTGAGGGTGATGTCAATGTCATGGATCATCAGGTCGAGGACCACGCTGGTTTCGACGGAACGAAAGCTGAATGGATGGATCCGATCGCATTCGATGTAGACGGGATCCCGCACAAACGGATGAGCGGAGAGCACTACGGGGTTGAACCGCTCAATGTGTCCGACCTGGAGGGTTACGCCCACGGCATCAGCCAGTTCGCAGAGACTCTTCCCGTCTTTGACGGTGGATGTCATCGGTTTTTCAACAAGGACCGAGACCCCTGCCTCTATGCATTGGCGGGCAACATCGGCATGGGTAGGCGTCGGAGTGACAATGCTGGCGGCGTGCACCCGGGATAGAAGTTCCCTGGTAATCTCAGAGAAATACGGGACGCCGAGCTTCTCTCCGATCTCCTTGGCCCGGGCCGGGTCGCTGTCAACGACACATTCAAGAACGACACCCTCTAATTCGGTATAAACCCGGGCATGATTCTTTCCGAGATGTCCGACACCGGCTACAAGGACTTTCAGAGGCTCATTGCCTTCGGGGCGACGGACGGTGACAGCCAAGGTAAATAAGCTCCTGTTTATCTCTATTCGCTTGGCGGCTGCCGGGAGCGACCCTTGTGCCCCTGATCGGCCCGATCCAGGAAGGTGAGCAGGTTCTGGATCTCGTGACAATGCCAGAGCTTGTCCTTCAGGATCTTCATGGCTTCGACCCGGGAATAATCTTCACGGTACAGGTATCGGTGCGCCTCTTTAAGGCAATCCAGGCTTTCCCGGCTGAAATCCCGGCGTCGAAGCCCGACCTTGTTGATGGACCAGATCTTCATGGGGCTGCCCTCGACGAGCATATAGGGTGGCACATCGAGGCTCACCCTGGTCATCCCGCCTATGAAGGCTGATTCACCAACAGTGGCATAGTGATGAACCGCGGCCAGTCCGCCAAAGGTGGCGTAGTTCTCGACAACAACATGCCCGCCCAACAGAACGTTGTTCGCCATGGTGATTTCATCGCCGAGCATGCAGTCGTGGGCGACGTGGCAGCCCGCCATGAGCAGGTTATTATTGCCGATGACGGTATTCCCGCCCCCGTGCCTGGTCCCAAGGTGAATGGTTACACATTCGCGAATCGTATTGTTGTCGCCAATGAGCACCCAGGAGTCTTCGCCTTCGAATTTTTTATCCTGGGGGTCCGCTCCAATCACCGCTCCAGGATAGATCTCGTTGTTTTCTCCAAGGACCGTGTTAGCGAGGAGGGAGACATTGTTGTGCAATTTACATCCGTCTCCAATTCGGCAATTGGGTCCGATGTAGGTGAAAGGTCCGATCTCTACATTGGCTGCAACTTCCGCCGAGGGATGCACAACGACATGCTCTCTCTCCAGTGAGAGTTCAGCTTGTTTTCTCGATGACCAGAACACGGGTAATAAAACCCCCCTACTTCCTATCTTGCGGTTGGCGGAACGCGCGCGTAGCGGATGTCCGCCTCGGCGACGAGTCGATCTCCAACATAGGCTTTGCCCTTTGCCTGGGCATGCCTGCTCCTGAGCTTTTTGATTTCGACTTTCAGGACAATCTGGTCTCCAGGCACTACCGGCCTGCGGAACTTTACGTTGTCAAGCGACAGAAGGTAGGCGCCGCTGCCTTGACGTCCCTCCCCCGCCTCGATGATGAGGCCTCCCAATTGAGCCAGGGCCTCTACGATGAGCACGCCGGGCATCACTGGGTTTCCCGGGAAATGCCCCTGAAAAAACTCCTCATTGACCGAAACACTTTTCAGCCCGGTCGCGCTGCGATTTGGCACGAGTTCGACAACCCGATCAAGCAACAGGAAGGGGTAACGATGAGGCAGGAGCTTCTCAATCGCGGCGGTGTTGAGGGGTAGCTTGATTTCAGGGAGCTGTTGCAACCCGGAGGGGGCTTCAAGGTCCCCGTTTTTGGCGCCGGACATATCGCCGGCGCTTGTCCCGTTCCCCCGGCTGAGGCTGTCGAGAAAGGCTCCCGCCAGGTCAGCGTTCAAGGCATGGCCGCTCTTGATCGCCTTGATGTCGGCTCGGATGGAGGCGTTGGCGAGAAAGAGATCCCCAAGAAGGTCGAGAATTTTATGCCTGACGAATTCGTCGTCGAAACGCAGTGTGTTGTCAATGATTCCATCGGGACCCAGCACGAGGGTATTGGATGGATTCGCGCCCTTGCCAAGGCCCGCGGCGCGCAATTTTTCAACCTCTTCGAGCAGGACGAAGGTCCTGGCCGGGGCAATCTCCCGGGCAAATACATCTTCATCGATCAGAACACTCAGGTATTGAGTGCCTAACAGGGGCGAGTTGTAGTCGAGTGTATAGGACACCCTCAGGCCAGCCGGATTAGAGAAGGCGATAACGCTGGAGTCTCCGTTTGTCAGTACGATCGGCGCATCTACGCCGATTTCCATCGCCGCGACAGCCTGGTCGTCAATTCCCGTTTCTTTGATGATTTCATAGAAGGGCAGGGCGCTTCCGTCCATCCCGGGCAACTCCGGGCCATTTATGTGAACCTCCAGGTTGCAGACCCCGGTGGCAAAGAGCGCCGACATCAGGTGCTCGACGGTCTGGACATTCGCATCTCCCCGGACGAGGCTTGTGCAGCGAGGTTTGCTTCCGGAGTTTTCCGGGCAGGCCTGAACCCTGGGTTTTCCGGGCAGATCGGTCCGCACAAAAACAACCCCGCTCCTGGCGGGCGCGGGGCGCAACTCGACTGCGACCTCGGCTCCGGTATGGAGGCCGGTTCCACTCAAGCAGGCTACGCTGGATATGGTCTTCTGAGTTGGCATGGAGTTGTAAATGTTGATTCGATACCAGTACCTGCCGGGCCCAGCCAGGGGAGCGGCCCAGGTTCGAACTTTTTATCCACCACCTACACCAGGCCGCTTGTAGCGTTTATTGAGCCGGTCGGTCACTTCTTTTGTGATGTCATATTCCGGCTTGGCAAAATGTATGATCTTCCAATGAAAGCCGGTGCCCCGCTGGAGCTCCGCAGTGACCGCCTTCTCCAGGACAAGGTCCAACTCCTTGGATGTGGCGACGGTCTCTATCTCGCGGGCTATTTCATCGCTGATTTCTTTGACAACAGTGGCCTGCTGCTTGGCGATATCTTCTCCGTGTTTTTTCTGCCCTTCCCGGAACTTTCTCCGTGACTCGAGGAGTTCTGAGAAAATCCGCGCATAGCCGGGAGAGTCCTGTTTTATGGATTTCAGCTCCTCTTCTTTAATCTCTATATTTTCTTTCAGCGTGTCCATCAGTCGTTTGGCTTTATCAAAAGCCACCTTCAATTCGCCTGACTTGTCGATTTGCTTCTGGTAGCTGTCAAATATCTTCGAAATATCTACAACTGCCGTCCGAGGCGGAAGGAATGTCGTAAAGGCCTGGGCGCCGAGGAAAAGAAAACATCCAGAAACGCATAAAAGGGAAAGAGTTAACAATGCGACGGGTAACCGTAACTTTCTCATACGCTTCAGCCCCTTAAATGGATGAAATAATTCCGCTGTTCACTTGCCGCAAGCATCCACAATCGCGACAAACTTCGATACACAAAAATATACTCAAGGCCGGACATTTTACTCGTGTAAACAGGGGCCTCAAAAGCCAAATCAACACCAAAGCCCCCCTATGGCTAATTTCAGCCCTTATCGGCTGTCTGGCTCGTAGCTTCGGCCAGTTCAGGGGCCTCTTCGGAGGGTGCATAATCGTCCCCATCATTGCGCCAGGAGCGGTTTTGGAACCTCAAGAGGTGTTTGATGAAGTGCAGGCTGACATCTCCTGTGGGGCCATTCCGGTTTTTCAGCAGGAGCACAGTGGCGTCGTTTTTGACCTTTTCTTTCTGCTCACTACCGCCTTCCAGGTAGTACTCGGGCCGATGGAGCATGAGTACGAGGTCAGCATCCTGCTCGATGGCGCCAGACTCTCTCAGATCGGCCAGCCTGGGGCGCTTGCTTTCTCGATCTTCAACCTTGCGGCTGAGCTGGGAAATAGCGATGACTGGTACCTTCAGCTCTCGCGCTATTCCTTTCAGCCCCCTGGAGATAGCCGAAATTTCCTGCTGTCGGCTTTCGTTTGAGGTCCCCTCCATGAGCTGGAGGTAATCGATTACAATGAGATCGAGCTTCTCTTTCCTGTGGAGGCGCCGGACCTTGGAGCGCAACTGGAGAACGGTGAGGCCCGGAGTATCGTCTATGAAAATCTTTTTTTGATACAGTCGGCCAGCTGCCTCGGTGATTTTTCCGTGATCTTCCGGGGAGAGTTTTTTCCCTCTGACCCTCTGGGAGTCGACTCCGGCGCTGATGCAGAGAAGGTTGGTGACTAGGTCCAGGCGGGAGACCTCCAGGCTGAAAATCCCGACCTTTTTGGCGGAGGCCTCGCCACCCAATCCTTCCGCGATGTTTCGAATCACGTTCAGACAGAAGGAAGTTTTTCCCATGCTGGGTCGTCCGGCGATGATAACGAACTGCGAGGGCATCAAGCCGATGAGGAGGTCGTCAAGGTCCGTATAGCCGGTCTTGAATCCAAGGTCAGACTCTTTGTCGAGGTTGTCGAGGACGAGCATCACGTCGTCTTTAATGGGCGAAAAGTCCGCCCGTGCGGCGGCGGTCTCGCCAAGGTTGAAGAGGGCAGACTCCGCCGCGTCCTGCTGCTCCTTGGCGCTTTGGCTGGACTCGTAAATCTGGCTTACGATCGAGGCGCAGGTCTCATGCAGCCCACGCAGGATGGCCTTGTCCTTGATTATTTTCGCGTAGTACTCGGCGTTTCCCGCCGCCGGCATGAAGTCCTCGAGCTCATCGAGGTAGTCGATGCCGCCGGTGCTCTCAGCCTCTCCACGGTTCTTGATCTCTTCCGACAGAAGTATCTGGTCGAGTGATTGATGGGTGCTGTGGAGATGAGAGGCCGCGTCAAATATTCGTTTATGGCGGTCGCTGTAAAAATCGTCCGGCCCCAGGATGGAGAAAACGCCCTGGGCAGCCTCGCAATCCACAAGCAAAGCGCCAAGGACACTTTTTTCTGCATCGATATTATGCGGCAGATCTCGCTCGCTCAACTCAACCACCTGTGCGCCCGCAAGGGCTTTTTCCGGCAGGCGCGGATAGTCGCCGGGCTGTCAAGCCCCGGGGCCTCCGCGCCCTTTTTCAATCCACCAATACCAAGAAAGGCGACTCAGTCCTCAGACCCGCTATCATCGGCGCTAACTTCTTCAGTTTCAACATACTCTTCAGAAACATCGCCTTCATCTTCTCCCTGAGACTCGTCGTCCTCGCCGCCATCATCTGCTGGCTCATCCGGGGACTCGGCCTCTTCGGTGTCAGGCTCACCGGAGCCTTCATCATCTTCGTTCAGGAAGTCCATGGAGCCGACCTGGCTTTCATCCCCTTTGACCACCCAGACCTTCGCTTCGCATTCAACCTCAGGGTGAAGCCTGATGTTCACCATGTAGATGCCCAATTCCTTGATAGGCTCAGGAAGGATGATCGATTTCGGCTCAACTTCGATTTCCTCGGCGGAAAATTGAGCCGCTATGTCACGAGCGGTTACGGAACCGTAGAGGTGCCCCTCCTCGCTGGCGTTGGTTACCACCGTGCAGGATGCTTTCTCGATCTCCTTCGCCAGGACCTCGAATTTTTCCTTGGTCTCCTGCTCGAGGGCGATCAGGCGCCGCCTCATCCCTTCGAAGCGGTTGATGTTGTCAGCCGTGACTTCAACGGCAAGGCCCTTGGGAAGAAGGTAATTGCGTCCGTAACCGGGAGCCACCTCGACGATGTCTCCAATATTCCCGAGTTTTTCGATATTGCGTTGCAAGAGTAGTTTCATGGTTCTTTCTTTCTAACTAATTCGATTCACGCGAGGTTTCTTTCCTGCGTGGATGGCGCATTCAGAACGGGACCTCTTCGTCTTCCTGGCTCACGGGATCGACGTGAGGGGCTTCGGGGGCGGGTTCTGTCGGCCCCGGATCTCCGGATTCCGATGAAAAATGCCCTCCAGGGCCGTTCCCGGTGGCGCTTCCGTAGGCTTCATGCAAACGAAAGTTCTCACCGGTAACACAGACCTTCGAGCGTTTTTCTCCGGTTGTCTTGTCATCCCAGCTTTGCTTGGTCAGGCGTCCCTCGACAAACAGGGGGGTGCCTTTCTTGTACAGCCTGCAGACTTCCTCGGCCTCGTTGCCCCAGAAATCCACATCGATGAAAGCGGTCTCTTCCTGCTTCTGACCCCCTGAATCGCTCCAATTGCGATTGACCGCGATGGCGACTGTCGTGACGGATCGGTCTGTGCCTGCGGATCTCAATTCGGGATCTCGGGTCAGGTTGCCCATTACGAGAACCTTATTAAAATAGGGTATGGAATCTTCCGGATCCTGGCCTCCCCCTCCCTGCTCGGAGGGTGGGGAGATAAATTGAAAGTTTTCCGCGGTGACATCGACCTTGCTGCGTTTCTGCCCTTCCTGTGACTCCCACGCCCGGAAGCTCAAGCGGCCTTCGACAAAAAGAGGTCGCCCTTTCTGGATGTACTGGCAGATGGTTTCAGCCGTACGTCCCCAGAAAGTCACATCCACCCAGTCGCTCCAGAGCTTCTCTTCTCCCTGGGGATTGGTCCACTTTCGTCTCAGGTGGAGATTTACCTCGGTAACGTTTGTGCCCTTGGGGGTCTGCCGCAAGTCGGGGGTCGCGGTGACCATGCCCATGAGAATCACCTTGTTGAAATTAGGCATCGATTCGTCTCGCTTGATCCGTCATGTGCTGGAGAACTTCACCAGCTTCAAAGCAATACTGTAGGAAAAAAAACATGGCGCAATTAAATCTCAAGAATCTTCCGCGTCTTCTTCGGCAGAATCCGCGACGGCGGATTCGCCTTCTTCGGACTGCTGGCTTTCGTCTTCAGCGGCAGGTTCAGACTCCACCTCAGAATCACTTTCATCTACAGGAAGCTCGGACTCAACGCCTGCGTCAGGAGCGTCCTCTTCCTCTACGGCCTCGGCAGCCTTCTCGCCCGAGGCCGGCTCGCCCCCATCGCCTTCCGCCAACTGGCTCTCTGCAGGCTCGGGACTCTCTGCCGGGCTGTCCTCTGCAGGCTCGGGACTCTCTGCCGGAGTGTCCTCTGCAGGCTCGGGACTCTCTGCCGGAGTGTCCCCTGCGGGCTCGGCTTCGGCCGCTTTTTCAGCCGCGGGCTCAGTTGCCGCTTCGCTGGCTTTCGCGGCCGCCTCTCTCTCGGCCTGGCGGACCTTGTGAGCATCCAGCACTTCCTCGATATATTCGTTCTGGAGGACCATGAGCCTCAAGACACGCTCTGAGAGCTGAACATCTCTGTGCAGAGCCGTAATGGCTGGCCCGGGAGCGTTGAAATAGGTCAGGAAATAGGTTCCTTTGCGACACCCCTTCACCTCGTAGGCCAGCTTCCTGTCCGGCCAGCGCTCCGAATAAACAAGATCCGCTTCGTTTTTCTGGAGCAGATCTCCAACGTGTTTTTCCAGGCCGGGCCAATCCTTCGCGGCGAGGTTGGCGTCAAATAAAAAGAGTCCTTCGTAAAGTTTCAATCCGAGCCTCCTGTGCTCTGTGCGCCCGGAGAATCCAGGCTGTCAGGCGATTTTATATAGAATGCGTTTCTGGTCAATCTTCTGTTTGGTTGAAACGGTTCATACAGGATTCGATACCATCCTGCAACCAAACCGCGAGGGCCTCTGAGGAACGTTCAGCAGCCTGATTTAAGGCCTCCAGGCTCTTTCCAGTGACTTTTTCGAGAACGTAATCTTTAGCTTCGGCGGCCGTGTCTCGCCCAACACCGATTTTCAGCCGCGAAAAAAGATCGTGGCCGATGTGGTTGAGAACGGACTGGATCCCCTTGTGCCCACCGGAGGCTCCATCGCATCTGAAGCGAAGCTTACCTTCGGGAAGGTCCATATCATCATAAACAACAAGCAGTCGCGCCTTCAGGTCGACTTCGATATCCCGAAGAAAATACCCGAGGAAGCTCCTGACCGCGTTTCCGCTCAAATTCATAAAGGTCTGGGGACGGACGAGGCAGATCTTTTCAGTGACACCTCCGATTTCAAGTGACCCCTCCGAGAAGAGGGCGTTGAATTTCTTTTTTTCAGATGGGAAGCCCTGTCGGCTCGCGAACCGCGCGACGACATCGAAACCGATATTGTGACGCGATCCTGCGTAGCTCTTTCCCGGGTTTCCCAGGCCAACGATTATTTTCAGTTTTTACTCTCCCGAGTCCCCGGCATCGCCTTCCTCTTCCCCATCCTGGGGCTTGCCGATCACCTCCGGCTCCGCGCCATCGGCCTCCTCGTCAACCTCCTCGACCACTTCCTCCTCGACCTCCTCGATGGGCGCGACGATCTGCAGGACCAACGCCTCCGGATCATCCACGAACACGCATCCTTCGGGAACCTCGAGATCCTCGATGCGAATGACATCTCCTATCTTCAACTCCATGATATTGATGCTGATCGAGGCCGGGAAGCCGGTCGGGAGGCTCTCCACCTTGACCTCCTTCATGGGAAACTGGATCACCCCACTAGCCACCGTTCCAATCAGCTCGACCCCCACCTCAAGGGTGATCTTCTGGGTGATATCGATGCGGGTAAAGTCGACGTGGATAACCTCTGATCCGAGATTGTCGTACTGGACCTCCTTGATCACGCTCTGTTCTTTTCCATCCCCAACCTCCAGGGTGAAGATTCGATGCCCCGCCATGAAGATGCGGGTGAATTCTTTCGTGTTGACGGTTACCGTCAGGTTTTCTTTGCCGAGGCCGTAGATGTTGGCCGGCAGCAATCCCTCTTCGCGGAATGTCCTCGAAGCTTTTCTGCCGTAGTCCGAGCGTTCCTGGGCAATAAGTTTAATTTCATCCATCGATCCGATCCTCTCGAGTTTCACTGCAGGTCGGCGTGGCCGTACCTGTACGGTCAAATTTCAACTAATTCTGACAGTCTCTACCGCCACCGTCCTCTTTATTTTTTTTGTGCGGCCGCGCCGGAACCCCGACAACAACCTCTCCATCGCCAACATCCCGATTTTGCAGGATAACGGCTCCCGCCCCGGTCATCGCATCCTTGCCGACGGTTACAGGGGCGACGAGAATCGATCCGCTGCCGATGAACGCCCCATCTTTGACCGTCACCTGGTGTTTGTCCTTTCCATCGTAGTTCGCGAAAATGGTGCCGGCCCCGATGTTGACCTTTTCTCCTACATCTCCGTCTCCAATATAGCTCAGGTGGCTGGTTTTGCTGCCCGCTCCGAGCCTCGAATTCTTTACCTCGACGAAGTTGCCGACCTTGGCGCCGTCTTCAAGCAGGCCTCCGGGCCGTAAATGCGTGAAAGGTCCGACCTCGCAATTCGAACCGATGGCGACTCCTTTCCTGATGACGCAGAAGGGGTGAATTTTCGCCCCCGCCGCGATCTTGGCGCCTTTTTCGATAAAGGCCGAGGCTGGATCGTCAATCTGCACTCCGGCCTCGAGATGCTCGACTACGAGACGCTCCCTCATGAGGCCCTGGGCCACGGCCAATTCTTCCTGGGAGTTCACCTGCGCGGTCTCCGCTTCACATTCAACCTCTACGGATTCAACGCGGAGACCTTCGCGTACGGCTTCAACCACTACATCCGTAAGATAGTGCTCCCCCTGATCGTTATCCGTGCCCGTAGCGTCATAGCATTTCTGGAAGACATCGGCTCTGACAATGTAGGTGCCGACATTGACCTCGCCAATGGCGCGAATCTCTTCGTCGGCGTCGTTTTCTTCCACGATACTGGCCAGAGCCCCATCGACTTCGTTTCTGAGGATGCGCCCAAATCCCGCAGGGTTGTTTTTTCTGCAGGTAAGGACGGTGACATCCGCGTTGGCTTCCGTGTGCTTCTCCAGCATTCGCGCCAGAGTTTCGGTGCGAAGAAGCGGCAAATCACCATTCATGATAAGGACTGCTTCAAGCGCATCTGCGCCCCTCAGGGCATCGATACCTACCTTGGCGGCATGCCCGGTGCCAAGCTGCTCTTCCTGGATCGCCCAGGACAGCTCTTTGTCTCCTGAATATTTTCGATCGGAAAAAACTTCCATAATCCGCTCTCGGCCGTACCCGACAACCACAACCAGCTGCCCGGCATCCAGCTGGCCGCCTTTTTCAATGGCATATTCCAGCAGCGGTTCACCCATCAGCAGATGGAGTAATTTAGGCCGTTCGGATTTCATCCGGGACCCTTTGCCTGCCGCAAGTACTACCAGCGAAAACATTTAGTAAGACTTGTTTCTCAAAGTGGTTGCCCGGTAGGGACTCGAACCCCAACTAACAGGTCCAAAACCTGCGGTGCTACCGATTACACCACCGGGCATTACAGAAAACTTGGGACTATAGCTACTTAAGCCCCTACTGTCAAAGTAATTGAGACGCTTTGCGCAGGAGGGAGGAAACTGTAAAACTATCCGTCAGTGTACTCCGAACCCATTTCATCCTTGAGTTGTTTCACGTGAAAACTCAATTGCTCAAGCTGCACAGTCAGGTCGATGGAGACATAGGCAACGTTGGCGGGGAGGCTCAAGACCGCGGGGGCAAAATTGAATATGCCACTGATGCCCGCCCTGACCATGCAGTCGGCCACCTCCTGTGCTGACTCGGCAGGGACAGCCATAATCCCCAGGCTGATGTCGGCGTCAGATACGGTGCGTTCCAATTCGTTGATGTGCTTGACCAGCAACCCCTCCACCTGGCGCCCGATCACGGCGGGATTCTTGTCAAATATCGCCGTTATGCGAAACCCCTGCCTTACAAACCCCCTGTAGCGGAAGAGGGCGGATCCGAGGTTGCCGAGCCCGACAAGCGCAACGTTCCATATTCTGTCGGTTCCGAGGATCTTGCGGATCTCGACAATCAGGTTTTCTATTTTGTAACCGATCCCGGGGGAACCGAACTGGCCAAAATATCCCAGGTCTTTGCGCACCTGCGCCGCCGTCACCCCAAGGGCTTTTGCAAGGTCCTTGGAAGAGGTCGTTGCCGCCCCGGTAATACGCAGTGACTCGAGGTGACGCAGGTAGAGTGACAGGCGAGCCGCGGCAGCTTTCGGAATGACATTTTGCGGATCTCGTTCACCCGGCCTCATTTTTTACCCGAGGACCTTCAGCCCCTCGCAGATGAGTCGGGACCAGGTCTCCATCTCCTTGCTTTTCTCGCCAAGATCGTCAATTGCCACAAAGGAGCCTTCGAGCTGCTCGACCTCCCTGACGGAGACGGCTTCTTCCTTTATGGAGATTTTGAATACCACTCCGAAATGCACTGAGCCGACGGGGTTGGAGTCATCATTGAGCAAGCCTATCGGATTCACCTCCCGTTCCTGGGGAACGGAGAGCTCCTCCTCAAGCTCACGCAGCAGCGCCCGCTCGACAATCCCATCATCGATATGGTCATCAACCGGATTGATGTGGCCGCCGACTCCAAGGCTGTAGAGGTTGTGAAGACGCTTTTCTCCACCGCCTTTTTTCCTCCTCATAAGAAACCACCTCTCACTGCCGACTGGGGGGGCATGCGAGACAACAGCATAGGGGATTATCTGTTTGTAGTTCGGGTCTTCCTCTACGTCATCCCTTGGGAGAAACAACGAGCTCTCTGCGATCATCCGCAGATAAGGATGGGCGTTCTCTTCCCTGAAGCCCTGGAAAGCGGTGCTTTCATTGCAGAATAATATTTCTCTGGGTACCACCAGAACCTGTTCGCCCATGGTTTCCTCCACCGGTTTTACTGCTGCGCATTCGTTTTCAGCCAAGCTGGAGCTTCATACTACAACGCTTCCCCTTATTACGAAAAGGCACTTTCTTTGTTGAAGAGGATCTCCACGGCAGGCGCCCATCTCCTGGCGGTGGCTTTCACGGCAGATGCCACTACGTCACCTCAAGAGGCACGCGGCAGGCCGGGAAGCTCGACCCCGGCTCGTACCAACATCCCCTGTAGCTTCGACAGATGTTGCGGGGTGGCCTTTACCGACAGGCTTTCAAGCTGGCTCCTCAAGGCGCGTCTGCCCCCTTCAGGATCTTTCGTTTCAATTTCCACCTCGTAGCTCTTGCCTCCGTCTGCGTAGGTCACTTCATCCAGCTCGAGAAGATAGCCTTCGAGGACCCTGCGGCGACGGATCGTGTTCAGCTGCCCGATCAAGCCGAGCTCTAACTCTCCGTAGTGTTTTTTGAGAACCCGCATCGGCTCCAGGGCTTGTCCATACAGGTTTGATGGGGCCCTGATCGCCTCCTTAAACAGTTCTTCGGAGACCTCACACTCGACTTCAATGACGTCAAAGTAGCCGGGGTTCCCCGCTCGCTCTCCGCCCTTTTTGAATCCGAGAATTACGATGCCTTTTGAGCGAAGACGAAGCATTCCCTGCCCCCGGGCCAGATCATAGGAAGGTGTGTCGAAATAATAGTTGTCCTGGACCTCCTGTTCGGGGGGCGCGGCGGCAGCGCACCGCTCGATCATTCGAAGGTAATCCTCCCTGCCTTCGAAGTGATATTTCAACTCAAGTTCTCGAGGTTCGGGCACGGATCAGCCTTCTTTCATGTCAAAATCCTCGAGCCAGCGATCGATGTCTTCCCCCTTGGGGGCGGAAGGCTTTCCATCGGGCGACTCGGCCTCTCGGCCCCTCCCACGAACGGCCCGTAGTTTTTTTCCCAGGACAGCGAGGAACTCCTCCGATGTCATCGAGCGGACCCTGAGCCCCCGGAGCCTGCGGTTGATGTCCTTCAGGTCGGAACTGACAATCGTGGTCTCGCCTTTGCCTGGATAGTCCTGGGCAAGGTCCAGTATCGTGTCGTCCGCTGTTTTGCCGGTTGGAGAAAAACAGGTCTTCAAACCCGCCCGGCCCGGCCCGGGCCTGGTTCCGCGCCCCTGTCCATCGTATACGAGCAGGATCTCTGCGGCTCCGCCCAGGGCGAGAAACTCCTGCAGGTCCTTTTCGATCCCGAGGCGAGCCTCCTCGAGCATCGCCGTCTTCATCAGATCCGGGGTGGACTTCCAGAGGAGGTTGTACCCGTCAATAATATAGGTCTTCACAAGCTGCCCCCATCTAGCCCGGCTCTGTCCGGGAAACCTTCAGGTAAAGGCCCCGGACTGGGGCCGGCCGGTAATTCAGCTGGCTGACAACGCATCCAGGAGATGCCTGGCGCGAAGGGTCACGTCAAGCTCCTCGAGGAGAGTCTGCTGGAATTCCATATCTTTAATGAAATGGTACGCCAGGAAATCTACGAGAAAGCCGACACTGGATTCTTCAGCGAATGACTTCTGGAGCTTGGCGAGCCCCGAGTGCTCATCCTCCATGTCCTGGAGGGCGATGTCCAGGAGTGCCTCCATGTTCAGGCGGAGGTTTTTGCGGCCCTCCGCAGAGTGCGGCTGCCGCTCTTCCAGCTCGATTAGTACTCCGCGCCTGTAGATCCTGCCTTCGATCTCCCTCTCGAGGCGCGCCCTCTTTTCTCCAAGAAGAACAATGTCGTAGGTGCCGTCATCTCTTGCCTGGTAGGTGACGATATTGCCGACGGAAACCACCGGATGGATCTCGGGCGAGCCGAAGTAATCGTTTTCGTAGCCGGGCTTCAGAAGGGCAAGGGCGATGAGCCCATGGCTGTCGAGCGCCTCTATCAGCATCTCGATGTACCGCGGCTCGAAAATATGCAGGGGCTGCACGATCCTCGGAAAAAGAACCACCGAGGGCAGCGGAAAAACAGGAATGGGGCGACCGTCAAATATTTTCACTTTTCCTTCGCCAACCCTTCGATCCAATTACTTCGCAGGTGTTTGTATTTTTCTTCATTGCCGAGATAGAAGCCCTTGTGGTCGGGGTTCTGCCGGAAGCCCCTGTAGATCGCATGGCAGAGATAGCAGACCGTGACGTTTTTCCATCGCCAATAGACCAGGAAGTCGGTTGCCGCCAATGCAAAGAGACAGTAGAGACCCGTGAGATGATCGACAAGGAGCATCACGAGAAAAACCCCCATGAGGGAACTCAAGGCGACCATCAAGCCCAATTGCCTGTTGAAATCTTTCTGAATATAGAATTCCTCACTGGCGCAGATCGCGCATTTCTCTACAGGAGAATCATCTCCGAGTTCCTCGATGCCGGATTCGAATTTGAATTCGCACCCGGGACAGCAGCCATGGCCCTCTCCTGTTTCGGGCGCTATCCCACAAGGAAGGTGGAACTCGCCTTCGCAGCCCGGGCAGGCAAACTGCACCGAGGTAGCCCTCGCTTTTTTATCTCGACCCGCCATAAAGACTCAGCCGCTGAGAGCCCGCACCCGTTGCTCGCAGCGACTCCTCTAATGCTATAACACGACTCCCTGATGAGCGAGAAAGTGCTTGGAAAGAATTTCACCGAAGAAAACGAATGCCACCAGGACATACAGTATCCCCGTGGCCGACTGGTTGGACTCGATCCGGGCACAGCGCCAGGCCAGGAGCGCCAGGGCACCGGGAAGAAGGATACCCAAAAGCAGCCGGCAGGCAACAAAGAGTCCTCCTGAGAGAAGGAAATTGGTCAGCCCCCCCGCGAGGGAGCCTGACCAGTACTCGCTTTGGGCGAGCATGGCCGCAAAGGCCGAGCCGGCCCGAAATAAAACAGCCAGGCAGAGGAAGCCGGTAAGCAGCTTCAGGGGCTTGAAGGGGAGCTTCCGCGATACCAAGTACCAATGACCGAGTATCATGGTTGCAAGCGAGAAGCCGAGCAAGAGCGAGGACCCGATGCAGTTGAGGACGGGGATCGCTCCGGAAATTCCAGGAAGCGATTTTGCGGCCGTGAGCTGAAGGCCCCCTGGAACAGCCCAGGAGTCCCGAATGATGCCGCACCAGGCCGTGATGATGGCAAACGAAAGGAAGAGTTGGCTCGCCCCCCTGGAGAGCCTTCTTTTTCCGCCGCCACCCTCTTTTTCCGGGGCCTGCTTGTCTACTCCCGGCTGGGCAGGGAGCGTGATCTCGTAAAATACCAGGAATCCGGCTGTGCAAAGATGGAAATAGCCGACTCCAAGCCCCTCTCCGACAATCGCGAGGACGTAGAAAACGATGGCCACCAGGCCCACCAACAGAAAGAATCGCCGCCCGAAAACCCTGATGGGCACCAGCGGCAGGACAGTGATGATTCCAGTCGCGAGAGCGGTAGCGAAGAAGTAGAAGGTCGAATAGGGCTGGATGGCAGGACTCCTGGATGCCGTTCTCGCCGAGGCCTTGAACTATCCGAAACGGCTGGGCGATCGGTAAAAGCAATGTGGGCAGCATAACTTTACAGCGAGGATGTGCAAGCAGGTCTCCGCCAGCCCGGAGGCTTTAATGGAATCCGGCACATACGACGGGGAGCCGCCATCGCCACGGCGAAGACCCGCGAGGGATTATTCCGTGGTGTCGATAGCGGAGGGGGCCGGGCCGTCGCTGAACTGAAGCGGGGTGCGATCCTCAGAGGTCTCATCCAACTCATGCCAATAGACCATATCGCAGTCGGCAGGGTCCCAGACCAGGTAGACGCGATGGTCTTTCAGCTCGGTATAGAAATAAATAAAACCCTGGCGCTGTTCCTTGAGAATCCCGCCAAGAAGGCGGACTTCTTTTTCAAGCTCCTCCATCTCGGCATCGTCTTCACCCACCTTTCGACGCAGGCTCTCAATCGTCTCCTGGATTTCGGGAGAATTGAACTTTCGAGAGATCACGACGAATTCTTCGAGCCGCTCCTTGAGCTTGTGGCGATGTTCGTAGCGACTGGTCACATCCCTCGAGATGCGACTGAGCATCGGGGCCCTCTTGAGGACCTCCTCGGCGGTTACGACATCCGGCTCAATGTGCTGACTGACCATGGCTCTCGCGCGGGTTATTACGTGGCTCGGATTTTAAAGGCTAAGAGCTGCAAGGGAAACCCTCTCGGCGACATTTGGCGCCACATCTTCAGATATTTTTCGGCACCCCTCGCAGGGTACCTATGCGATTTTAAAGTCCATGTCATGTTGATGCAAATCGCATTTCAGCCCGGAGGTGGCCGATAAGCCCTATGGCGTGAACCCTGCTCGCACGACTCCCGGCGAGTTGCCAGGGTCTTTAGCTGCCGAGCCGTCAGAGATCCGCACCGCCAGCTTTCGACTCGCCACCCGGATTCGCTTCTTTGAATCGCTCTTCGAGGTAATCGACCCGCTTCTGGAGATTTCGGCATTGCGAGATGGTTCGGAGGGTGAAAAGGAAAAGCAGCAGACAGGTGAGGCCATAGGCAAAAAAAACATATTTCTGGAAGTCAGGAGCGCTCCCGCTCCCTGCGCCCTGGAAATTCTCAGGTGTCTTCTCCGCCTGGGCTTGAAGGAGCCTGGCTAAAGTGCAGGTGAGGGTCACCGTAGTGAGTGTAATAAATATATTCAGTCGTTGGGTCATTTCCTTGTCTCCGTATGCAGCCCTCAAATACGAGCCCTGTTGAAATCTTCCTGGAGCCGGTCTGTCTGCTCGCAGCTCTTGTAATAGTTCCGGCGAAGGCGCATCAATCCGATGTAGAGGACCAGGAAGGCTCCCGCGCCAACCCACTGGGTAGTCTTCATGGAGGTCTGATCCAGGGTGAGTGACATCGGGTGGTTTTCTTTACCGAAGACTCGTATGGCATAGTACACGATCGGTACGTTCAGGGTCGCGAGCAGTCCGAAGACGGCGCAATAAAGCTCCCGTCGCCTGCCCTTGTCCATCGATGCCCGAAGGGCCAGGTAGGCGGCATAGGTGAGCCACATGAAGTAGACGCTCATGAGGCGAGGGTCGTTGATGATCCATGTATCCCACTCTCCCCAGGCTGCCCTTCCCCAGATCCCGCCGGTCACCAGGGTTATCGTGCAGGCCAGCATGCCAACCTCGATCGCCGAGGCGGCCCAGAGGTCGCAGGAAGTCGCAGAGAGCTTGAGAGATGAATTTTTGTTCAGAAGACAAAGAAAGCTGAAGACTCCGCCGATCACGAACAAGTTCATGCAGTTGATGGCCGAGGGGAAATGAAAGAAAAAGATCAGGTAGCTGGACCCGAGTATTTTCTCTTCAGGGGGAACCCAGAACCCCACAAAAGCGAGGGTAACAAGAACCAGAATCCACCCGAGCAAGTTGTTTAGTTGATGGGGCGAGATTGCGATCAGCCAGATGAGGGCCATTGCAAGGGCGACTTTCACGGCGCCCAGGCCGATGCTAATTATGAATTCGATGACAAGGATGCGAGTCCCCTTTCTGATTTCTGTCTTCTTGGAAAATTGCGCGAAAAGGAAATGTTCCGGCAAGTGTTCAAGCCGAGAATTTACTAAGTAAAACCCCCTCAGGA